>Ga0224501_10000991_pt1 | contig 21718 bp, 22 predicted proteins | sample SF_Oct11_sed_USG_4_FD_169105 | JGI IMG/M metagenome (GOLD analysis project Ga0224501, IMG submission 169105) | Sediment microbial communities from San Francisco Bay, California, United States - SF_Oct11_sed_USGS_8_1 | ecosystem: Environmental > Aquatic > Marine > Sediment | place: USA...
AAGACCCAGACAGAAAAACATAGAATAAATAAGTCGCGCGCGCTTCATTAAGGCTTACTTCGCCACACCCTAATTGTTTCATACCACAAAATTGTCGTGCTTGATAACCCAAAAATTAATGCGAAGATGCTGTAAAAGTTAACTTCTCTAAACTGAGAAAGGTAGAACGCAATAAGAGTTGTAAACATTGTTGCATATAACACATTTCTAGGAATGATAAAACCTTTAAACTTCACAAATTGCTTAAGAACCCCTACGTCAACGGCTTTTACTATATGATATTCGCCAGAAACTTTTTCGACTAAACCTAACTCAACCAGTTTATCTAGATGATAAACAGCCAAGGCAGGACTTGAAAAGCCAAGCTTCCTTTGAATCTGCCTAGGACCAGCGAAACTCTTTGAAGACTGCAATAAATACCAATAAACACGTAAAGTATTTCCCTTCAACTCGCTTGCAACACGTTCCTCATCCATATTCAAAACTCCCGAATCACTATCCTCCAATTATTCGTCTTACTGTTAATACTTCGCATTGAAAAATTGTATGAAGAAAGAATCTTGATTGAACTTAAACCTTCAAACATTATCACTAAATAAATTGGATTAGGGCGAATCCAATCAGGCCTAGTATTATGGCTATTGCAGCGAATATGATAATCGCTATGATGGAGATGGCGAGTCCTTTTAGCCATCCGCAGTCGAAGAAGTGTTTCACTAATGCGAGCCAGAGTATCAGTTGGATTATGGAAGCGATGATGCCAATAAAGAAAGCTCCAAAGAGTGCGCCAATCACTGTTCCAAGGATGACTATCCAGACGGCGTCAGTGAACCTTGCTTTTCCTTTTTCGACAAGTGCTCTTCCCGACAGCCAAAGAACTGGGGAAAGTATAATGGTGTTTACGATAATGTTTATGACAAGCGCGTCCAAATTGATTGCCAAATCAACACACCCTATTTAACTTAGGTTGCTGAGCTTAGGTAATTTGTTCTTATTCTTCACTTAAACTGCTTTTAAACTTATCCTACCCATTGTCAAACCACCAAACTTATGACAAAAAACCTTACATTCCCTTCGCATGCCTTCGGGTGCAAACGCCAATGAGACGTAAACGAAACGTCGTCTTGTGTCTAGACGCAGAATTAGTAGAAAAAACACGCGAATTAGGTTTTAATCTTTCAAAAACGTTTGAGAACCACTTGAAACACTTGATTAACGGTTTTAAGAACGTTTGCTCACTAAATAACGGAGACTCAATGGTTGGTAGCCCGGGAGAGATTCGAACTCTCGTCAGCGGGTCCAAAGCCCGCTATGCTTGTCCGCTACACCACCGGGCTTCGCAGTCTAAGTTTAAGCTAACTTTTTAATAAGTGATTTTTGATTAAAACCTTCCTCTCCCTACGTATTTTAAGCATGATCTTTCGAGTTTTTTCGATTGTGCCGGCTGCACCATACTTGGTTACGTCACCTAAGTTTAGAAACTTTATTATGTACTCGTAATTTTTGGGGTTTTTTCTTTCTAGGCTTTTTAGAGAACGTATTAACAGTGTATAGTCTATTTTGACTTTGTCAATTGAAGATTTTAGCCAAATATAGTTTTCAATCACATCCAAGAGTATATTATTCAGGTAGTGGGATGCCTCAATCGCCTTTCCAGAATTAATCAAAGAGTTTGTACGCATCACTGCACCTTGCAGAAAAGCTGAATTCAAATAATACTTCAGTTTCGTCCTAACCTTAAAATGAGTAGACTTAAGGGCTTGAGCATTTCGCTTGGTTGCGGTGTGTATTTCATCCCAAATTATTTTGAAAAGCTTTAGTTTGCCTTCTGCGGCTGCACTATCGGCTTTGTGCAGACCTGTTACTTCCAAGTATTCGTTGAACAGATCTCTCATTCCTAGTTCTGCTGTTGAGTCCTCGAGTTTCCCGAGGAATCGGCTGTTTGAAAAAGGTTCCAAAGCTATCTCCATCAAAACTCTTAAAATGTTTTCCAGAGCTACTGTGGCGAAAAGCTGTGCGCTTCGGAACTCTTCCCTTGAAAAGGCAGAAGTTGCACGGCTTAAGTATATGTCTGATTCTATAACGTGCGCTTCTGTCCGGATGTCAACTCTTTCAGGCGAACTGTAAGATTTAGCCATCAAAAGCTTTGTGTTAGTTAGAGACCAGTCCCTATCATAGAGGATTTGCATTTCATATATTTTCTGATCTATCTCCGGGGGGATTGGACCGTGAATCCAGCGTTTTTGGATGTGGTCCAGATCTATGAGTAAACCGCTGACCTCCATTCTTTCCACGTATTCATGATTAATGTTGCCTTTCTCAAGGATGAGTAGATCAACATCGCTTGAGGGCTTGGCATCTCCTCGGCTCCAGCTTCCAAACAACCCCACACCGTAAATGTTCTCTTTTGCTCTCATTTCTTTAACAATCTTCTCTAACGTTCTTCGTGTTTTTTCTGGAAGTTTCATCATGCGACCTTTTCTCCGCGTGAATCAATAGTGAGTGTAAGTATTCAAAATTTATGACCTCGATATTCTTGATTAAACCGTAAAATTTATATATTAAGACATTTCTTTTGGATAGTCACGCGGGGCCGGATGTGCTGCTTTCTGATTCCGAATATCCTATGAGGAACATGAAAAGGCGACGGTTATACACGCATATTAATTGGAGTAAGAGAGATGAGCAAAAAGAAAAACAGGGATCGTCAACGTTTAGTTGACAAATGTCCAGAATGCAGTAGCACAAACCTCATTCATGATTATGACACTGGTGAAACTGTTTGCGGCGACTGCGGGCTGGTTATACAGGAGCAAATGATGGATAAGGGACCTGAATGGCGTGCCTTCACCCAGGAAGAGAAAGCATCAAGAAGTCGTGTTGGAGTGCCAACATCATATTCCGTTCATGACAAAGGATTGTCAACAGCCATAAGCCAAATTGACCGCGACGCCTTTGGAAGAAAGCTTCCCCTATCCACACGTTTACAGATGTGGCGTTTAAGGAAATGGCAGATACGCTCAAGAGTACATTCGTCAATTGACAGAAACCTCGCCCAGGCAATGGCTGAGCTTGACCGTCTTTCAGACAAACTCTATATTCCACCGCCAATTAAGGAGAAAGCCGCAGTCGTTTATCGCAAGGCCTTAGACAAGGGCTTAGTTCGTGGCAGATCCATTGCAGCCATCGCTGCCGCCGCGCTTTATGCGGCTTGTCGTGGAAGCGGAACTCCGAGAACCCTTCGAGAGATTGCAGAATCGAGTTTAGTTGACAAGAAGGACGTTGCACGCTGTTATCGGCTTCTGCTTCGTGAACTTGATGTACAGATGCCCATTGCTGACCCGCTTACCTACGTTTCAAAGATTGCGGAAAGCACAGGAATTTCGGGTAAAACCCAAGGACTTGCAATACAAATTCTTCGTGAAGCAAAGAGGAGAAGAGCTTCCGCTGGCAAGGACCCAATGGGTTTGGCTGCCGCGGCACTATACATCGCTTGCTTGCAGAACGACGAGAAGAAAACACAGAAGGACATCGCCGAAGCAGCAGGGGTGACTGAGGTTACTGTAAGAAACCGTTATAAAACTTTGAAAAAGCAGCTGAATTTGGAGATTCCAGACTAATTAGATGGTTGTTGCTAGCTTTCTTCCTCTTCAAGTTCCATAATTATGGGACCGATGTATCCGCAGTTTTCACATACATATTTTTTAGGGGTCAGCCAATAATCAAGACTGCTGGATAAGTGAATTTTTGGGCTTCCACATCTTGGACAGTATATTTTGGTTGGTCTTCGACGCTTTAGTGTCCTAAATACTTCTCGTATGTCTTGTAGTAGTTTCATTTGGACTCTCACCTTGCGCGGAGGTTACTGGAGTTCAACGTTTTCTTCGGGATAGCCCAGCTTTATCAGGTATTGGCGGACTTTTTCACGGTGGTCTCCTTGAAGCATTATTTGATCGTTTTTCGCTGTTCCTCCGCATGCGCAAGAGTTTTTCAGTTTTTGGGCTAGACTTGGTAAGTCGGTGTCTTTGTTGTTTATGCCTTCCACTATTGTTGTTGCTTTGCCCCACTTTCTTGTTTCAAGTCTTATGCGGATTCTTTGTTGTTCTTTGCCGATTTCGCCGCACACGCACAAGTCTTTGGGAAGCCCACATATTGGACAAATGTCAGCCATGATGCTCAAACTGTTACAGTGCGATGGCGGTATATAAAATTTTCAAATCTACCTTCTATATTTCAATGTTTTATCGCAAATCTTGAAGCTCATTGACTTTAGGAAGGTTTTAATGACATTGATGCCTCTTCTAGCTTTATGAAAGTGCTTATCTTAGGTTGCGGAAATATAGGTTCCGTTGCAGCGGAAGACATCGGTAAAAGCATAGACTCGATTGAAGTTGTTGTTGCTGACAGAAATGAGACAAGGGCTAAACTGATTGCTGAAGGAATTAGTGAAAGCAACGTTTCATGGATTCAACTAGATGCAGCAAAACACAACGAATTAGTCAAGACTCTGGAAGATTTTGACTTGGCCATGGGGTTCTTGCCTGGAAAACTTGGCTACCGCCTAGCTGAAGCATGTATTGATGCGAGAAACGATTTGGTGGATGTTTCTTACATGGCTGAAAATCCTTTAACATTAAATGACAAGGCTATAAAAGCTGGTGTAACGATTATTCCAGATTGCGGATTAGCGCCCGGTATCAGCAACACTCTAGTTGGACATGCCGCAGGAAAATTTGACAAGGTTCAAACAGTTTGCATAATGGTTGGAGGGCTTCCAGAAAAACCTGTACCACCTTTAGGCTATGTTATCACCTGGTCTCTGGAAAGCCTCATTGACGAGTATACGAGAAAAGCGAGAATAGTTAAGGAAGGTGAAATAGTCGAGGTGGAAGCTTTAAACGGGTTGGAAGAAATTGAGTTTCCAAACGTCGGAAGGCTTGAAGCCTTCTACACGGATGGACTTAGAACCTTGCCGTATACAGTAAGTAATGTGGATAACATGTGGGAGAAAACACTGAGGTATCCGGGACATGCGGAAAAAATAAAGTTGCTTAAGGCTCTAGGATTTTTTGATGAAAAACAAATCAATGTTGAAGATGTAAGCCTGTCTCCAAGAAAGCTAACAGTTAAACTCTTTGATCAAAAGCTCCGGAGACCGGAAATCAGGGATATTGTAGCAATGAAGATTGAGGTTTCAGGCATTAAAAATGACAAGCACATGCGCTATGTCTATCACATGTTGGATCGATATGACGAGAACCGGGGAATAACTGCCATGGCGAGAACTACAGCTTATCCCGCATCAATTATCGCGCAGTTGATGCTTAAAAAAGCTGTAAAGGCGAAGGGTGTTGTTCCTCTCGAAAGATTAGGTGTGAGTGAAGAGTTTTTCTCTAAGTTTTTAAACGAGTTAGAGAAGCGGGAAATAAGAATTACAGAGGAAGAAAAATTTGCAGAGTAAGTTACGTTACATGTCCCGCTTCTTACATTTCGCATAAAAACTTTATCTTTATATTAAATTAAAACAAATTTGGACTGGGCAGCTATGTTTATCACAAAAACAAGGAAAAGAGACGGAAGAATTGTCGATTTTGATTCTAGCAGAATTAAGGATGCAATTCACAGAGCTTTCATTGCAGTTGAACTTGAGAATGGAAAAAGGGCTGAAAGCACAACTGAAGAAGTAGTTCAACTCCTAGAGAAAAAATTCGAGGAAAGGATTCCCTCGGTTGAGGATGTTCAAGACCTCGTTGTAGAAGTTCTAAAGAAAAGGGGCTACGAAAAAGTTGCAAGGGAGTATCAGGTTTATAGAAAGAAAAAGGAGGAGATACGGAGATTAAAAGAGAAGCTCGGGATAGAAGAGCCAAAACTGACGGTTAACGCTCTAGAAGTTTTGAGGAAAAGATATCTTTTGAGAGACGAAGAGGGGAATATCAGAGAAACTCCTGCTCAAACGTTTATGAGAGTTGCAAAAGCCATCGCGAAGGTTGACGGAAAATACGGTGGAAATCCGAAAGAAAGTGAAAAAATTTTCTATGAAATGATCGCAAGAGTTGAATTTCTTCCTAACTCTCCAACCCTCTTCAATACAGCAACAGAACTTGGGCAATTATCTGCGTGTTTCGTTTTGCCCGTTGAGGATTCTTTGGAAAGCATTTTCACCGCGGTAAAAAATATGGCTTTGATCGAAAAGAGTGGTGGAGGAGTTGGTTTTGATTTCTCCAAGTTAAGACCGAAGGGAGACATAGTCAAATCAACTAAGGGAGTGGCGTCTGGTCCTGTAAGTTTCATGCGTGTTTTCGATTCGGCGACAGAGGTCATAAAAGCTGGAGGAAAAAGGAGAGGTGCCATGATGGGAGTCTTAAGAGCCGATCATCCAGACGTGATTGAGTTCATAACTTCTAAACAGGAACCGGGAGTTCTTTCAAACTTTAACATTTCAGTGGCTGTTACTGATGATTTCATGAAAACCCTTGAAGAAGACGGAGAATACTGGTTAATCAACCCAAGAAAAAGAGAAAAAGTGAGAAAACTCAAGGTTGTAGATGTCTGGAATTTGATGGCTAAGTCTGCTTGGGATAGCGGAGACCCCGGAGTCATTTTCCTTGACGAAATCAATAGGCGTAATCCGATTTCAGAAATTGGAAGAATAGAGGCGACCAACCCTTGTGGTGAGCAACCGTTGCTTCCCTACGAATCTTGCAACCTAGGCTCCATGAATCTTTCTAGAATGGTTGAGAACGGGAAAATAAACTGGAATGATCTGAGAGAGACTGTGAGAAATGCTGTTAACTTTCTTGATAACGTTATAGACGCGAATAGGTTTCCTTTGAAGGAGATAGAGAAGATGACTAAGGCCAATAGGAAAATAGGTTTGGGTGTTATGGGGTTGGCGGATATGCTCATAAAGCTTGGGATTCCCTACGACTCTGAGAAGGCTTTGAAGCTCGCTGAAAAGTTAATGAAGTTTGTTACGGAAGAATCTAGAAAGAAATCCGTGGAGCTTGGTGAAGAGAGAGGTTCGTTTCCGAATTTCGATAAAAGCGTTTGGAAGGACAAGTACCACAGTATGAGAAACGCCACGATAACAACGATAGCTCCAACGGGAAGCATAAGCATAATAGCTGGTTGTTCCTCCGGAATTGAACCATTATTTGCAATTTCATTCATGAGGAACGTTTTAGACGGAACCAGACTTTTCGAGATTAATCCGTTGTTCGAGATAATAGCAAAAGAGAGAGGGTTCTACGGCGCCGAGCTTCTTGAGGAAATAGCGAGAACGGGTTCGGTTCAGGGAATTCAAGGAGTTCCTGACGATGTTAAGAGAGTTTTTGTTACGGCTCTAGACATCAATCCAGATTGGCATGTTAGAATGCAAGCGGCTTTCCAGAAATACACGGACAATGCGGTTTCAAAAACCGTTAATCTTCCTCATGATGCTACAGTTGAGGATGTAGAAAAAGTGTTTTGGCTTGCTTATGGGCTGAGATGTAAGGGAATAACTGTTTATCGATACGGGAGTAAACCAGAGCAGGTTCTGAACATAGGAGAAATAAAGACTGAAAAGAGAAGATTTGTTGCTGCCGAATCGGAATATGCAGGGGGCTGCCCAACAAAAACATGCCCATTCCCAAGTTAATCCATATCGTTGTCAGACCATATTGAATCCGAGTTATTGCTATGTAGAGATGCTCAATTTGAGTTTGATGAAATCTTTTTACATTTGAACAGAATGTTTTCTTCTGCAGACTATGACTGCTAGCAGTGTGGTCATCATGAGCAATGGCATGATTATGAGCAATGGAAACTCTGGAATCACATAGTATTGATATTCATATCCCATGTCTTCTGTTGTGATGGTATTATTGGCGTTATCTTCTGCCATGATTACATACGTTGCATTTTGCAGTATGGAAACTTTATGATTATTCGAGTTTACTTATTTGTTTGAGCACGTACTCGCGAATTTCGCTTGGTTTAGGTAGTTTAGCTGCAATTTTCCCATTTTTTATTAAAGGCTTAAGCATTGGCTCTGTTTTGCTTCCGCAACGTGGGCATTTTGGTTGAGGCTTGTCGAAGGGTAAGACAATGTCCGTTAGGCATTTTTGGCATCGCCAAACCTGTTTTCTGCCACCCATCTTCCCCTTCTTAGCACATAGTTTACCATTCATTTCAACTATGTCCATGGCGAAGTTAATGGTTGGAGCGTTGCTCACTGACGTACCCACTCCAAAAGCGTCTGCTCCAGCCTCGCTTAGTTCTCCAATGTTCTGCTCGTTTAAGCCTCCAGAAACAAAGATTCGTACATTGTTGAAGCCCCTTAAGTCAAGTTCCCACCTTACTTCACGGATAAGTTCAGCAAAATCTCCCTTTCTCGACCTTGGCGTGTCCAAGCGAACGGCATACAAACGTTCTTTCAAAGCCTCAGCCGCCATGATAGCTTCCATCTTCTCATCCGAATAAGTGTCTACCAAAGCAACTCTCGGAACGTCAGGCGGCATAATTTCATCGAAAGCTCTCCAAGCCTCAAATTGACCACCAAAAACTATTATTAAGGCGTGGGGCATCGTTCCAACAGGCTTTGCTCCTAAAAGCTTTGCTCCACTTAGGCTTGAAACCGCGTCGAAGCCACCTATGTATGTAGCACGGTCAATCATAGGAGACAGAGCTGGATGCATGCGGCGGATTCCAAAGGATATTAACGTTTTTTCTCCAGCTACCTTCCTCGCTCTTGCAGCACTGGTTGCCACGCCTGATGCTTGACAAATCAGACCAAGCATAGGTGTTTCGTATATGCAGAGTTCGCCGTACGGGCCTTCTATACGCATTACTGGCTCGCGAACGCCCCGACAGTCCTCATGATAGAATGCGCTTCCCTCAGGCATGGCATAAACATCTACGGGTATATTCTCAAATAGATGGGCTTCCTCTTCGATTCCGCATAGAATCCCCCAAGGCCATCCACATGGAAGCTTGCCGGGAGTAACATCCGCAACAACAGGCGTGTTTTCCAAACCCTTCGCTTCAATGACCTGTTTTGTCCTTACGAAGTAGATGTCTGTTGTTTCGCCTCGCTTTATTTCTTCATCTGAAGCATAATGAAACAATCTCATTTGTGAAGCACTCCAAATTCTGATTTACCAATAGCAAATATGTGGAATAAAACGTTTTTAGAATTCTATCCTGTGGCAGTCCATATTAAGAGGTTTATGAAAATCACTTCCATTATTGCTGCCATCAAAAAAATAACGTAAATAGAAACCAAACTCTTCATGGTCATTTCTCTGCTTAACGTTTTCTTTATCGTCAAGTATATGCCGTAGCCTTCAACTATTCCGATGGGTACACTTACCAACAGAATAATAGGTAGCACTTCAATACTGATTCCGCCATAAATGAGGTTGCTTCCACGTAGAATGCTTAGGAAAAGAATCATGATTGTGAAGACTATAGCGAAGGTTCGTGGATGCTCAAGCACGATATGCGCATATTTTTCTCTTTTGAAGAAATCTAAGATTACTAAATTAACGTAGAATGTCATACCCAGCAAGATGAGAGAAATTACGAGAACGTTATTTGTGAAAAGCATCACAACAGCTAGAAACTGATTGGCGAGAACGTCGCCTAGGATGTTGAAGAAAAGCACGTTCTGAACATAGGAAAGAGCCAAAAAAACTAGAAAAGCTAAACCGAGAAGCATAGTGGTCTTTTTTGCATCCAAACAGGTCTAACACTCCTAAAGAGTAGAAATAAAGGAAGAAAACAATAGTTTAAACATTTCTTCTAAAACTTCGAAAAACAAAGCTGGGATGATCGAAATTCCCAAGAAGATTAATACTGTTAATAAGACAACTGCTACTGCGCCAATCATCCTGTTTCATAAAAACGTTTAAGCGGGCGCGATCCCAAGAATCTGTCATTTTTGCGTTGGCCAGATTACGCTAAAAACGCTTTAGCTATGTCGAACATACCAGAAAGAGAATTGGATAATTACGCGTGTGCGAAAAGGTTTAAGGTTACTCTTGTATAATGATATTTGGATATGATGTCAGATGTCACTTGATGAAACCGCTGCTAAGGTTTCACTTTTTATGAAGATCGTTATTATATCTTTTGTCGTTGTTATGATTTTATCTTACTTGACCGCGATGATTTTGGGTCCTTTAATATTCTTCTTTACAGAGAGCGGAAGCAAAGTTGCTAGTAGCCCCGTTCGCCTCGATTTTTATCTCGCGGGATTGCCTTATCCCATTTCGATGGAAGCTAACACAGGATTATGCTTCCTCTTTTTGTGGCTAGTCTATTGTGGAGCCTTTTTCGCATCCTATTTTTCCGGAGAAAAATTCCACCGACTCTTAAGAAAGCCAGGAGGCTACACATATGGTGATTTTACTAGAAATTTCCTCTTCTCGATGCCTATCATAACGACCCTCCTTTATACGGCTTTGGTAGCACTTGTCATTCTACAGGTAGTCTTCGGAATCTCGTCTGGTCCAAATATAGTCTCGAAAGAGCCAAGTCAGCTGATTATGTTCTTTTACCTGACCTATTCTCCTGTTGCTGAAGAGTTAGGTTTCAGGCTGATTCCCATAGGACTACTGACCACTATTAGCCTATCAATCATTGCAAGAAAAAACGTTAGATCTAGAATAGAATTTTTGAAAATAGCTTTCCTTGGGTTTTTATTTCCGGATAAAGCCAAAGAAATCGCTGGGGCTAAAAGCATCCATAGGTTCGGCCCTCTTAAGGGAATAGCCATCTACGAGTGGATATTTATTCTTTTAACGTCGGCCTTTTTCGGGTCGGCCCACTACCAATTTGGAGGTTGGAACATTGGAAAAATAACGACATCCTCGATTTTCGGAGCGGCCTTAGCGTTAGCTTACCTCATCTACGGAATCCATGCCCCCATCCTGATGCACTGGTGGTTTAACTACTATTATGAGGCATACTTCCAAGCTTGGCACCTTAACTCAAGCATTTCATGGATGCTCTTCATAATCCTGCTGTGGCTAATAACACTCATAGGAGGAGCCATCGGCTGGTTCTTGATATCGACCAGAATAGGAAAGTCTGTAGAGCGTCCGCTACAGTTCTGATTGAAATCGCCAAGAAAAACTCAAGTTACAGTTGAAGAGGATATCGCGAATTAGATAGATCAACAAATCGAGAAGTTAAGGTTTAACCTCTCGTTCTCATACTACTGAACATACTCTGATTATGCATTTTTGCGCATCTTGGGTTCAGGCGCACGTTAGTAACTGGTAAAAACTTAATGAATTGAGAGAATTTAAAATCGGACTAAAGATAAAGAGGTTTTTGGGTTTGGATAAAAATTTTATGAACCAGAAGCTTAGATTCTCTCCCGTTCTATTTCGAAAAGCACTGTTCCACCGTCTGTGTAGGGCTTTCCAGGATCTAAGCATTGAATATAACCCTTCTCGCCTTCTTCTGTTGCCAGACCTAACTGTTTGAAGCTTATCCCACGGCTTAAAGGAACAATCATCGAGAGCACACAGCCGAAAGCGTGGATACAAATACTGTTGGTCTTTTCAACGGCAACTTTCGGCGACTCTACAACTATCCTGTCTCCAACCTTAAAAACTTGACAGTTTCCACGTATCTCCTTAACAGTTATAACCAGACGATATTTTTCCTCTCCATTCATGAACGTCACCTGGCTTCGTATTACTATAAAAGAGAATGATTATGAATCTTCCGCAAAACGGCAAACACTTAAAAGTCATTGTGAAAGGGATAATTGCTAATTGGAAAGGTGTGAGAAATGCAAAATCGTCCAACCATAATCGCTGTTGGGAGAACAAAATTCGGGGAACACTACGAAAAGAAACCCGAGCGATTAATCGAAGAGTCTTGGCTCAAGGCTTCAGAGGGAGCGAGTATAGAACGTAAGGACCTAGAAGCCTGCTACCTCTCGGACTACTTCCTCCCAATCACAAACAAGCTAGGACTGGAAGAGGGATTCCTTTCAGAACTCACAGAACTTCACGTCCCAATGGAGGTGACCCGTTCCTTCAGCTCAGCTCTACTAAACGCTTGTAACGCCATCCAAGCTGGAAGATACAACGTGGTATTGGTTGGCGGAATAGAGAAAATGACAGATAGATGGGACAAAATCCGCGACGACTTAATGCTTCTAGAAGACCCATGGAGCTATTATGCTGGATGCACACCGGAAGCAAACCACGAGCTCATGCTCAGAGCCTACATAAAAAGATACGGAATAACAGGCAAAAATCTTGAAAAACTAAACATTGCCTTGGCACAAGTTTCAGTTAAGAACCATCTAAATGCCATAAAAAACGAGTATGCGCAGTTCCATAGGAAAATAACGGTTGAGCATGTCTTAAATGCGAGAAAAAGTGCCAGAAGACCTCTGGGACTTTATGATTTTGCACCAATATCTGACGGCGCAACCGCTCTTATCCTCGCCAGCGAGAAAGTTGCCAGAAAATTCACAGATAAGCCAGTTAATATACTTGGCTCTTCCTCCGCAACGGACTATTTGACCTTTCCAGCAAGAGAACGCATGACACGTTTCTTGGTGAGCGAGACAGCCATGAGAAACGCTTTGAAAATGGCGGGGATAAGCCTTTGGGACATACAAGTTGTTGAGCTTTATGACCAATCCACAGTTATGGAGATGATCTCACTTGAGGATTTAGGCTTTTGCGAACTTGGAAGAGCGTGGATGAGCATACACGAAAGCTGCCAAGATTACAGAGGCTATTATGAGATAGATGGAAGAAAACTTTTCGTAAACATGAACGGCGGATTAAAAGGGGACGGAAACCCGTTGGGCGCAACAGGCGGAGCCCAAATTTTTGAAGTTTTTAAGCAGTTAAGGGGAGAGGCTGGTGAACGGCAAGTTGAAAGCGACAGAGAATTAAAGTATGGGTGTGTACTTGAGCTTGTGGGGTTCGGAACTAAGGGTTATGTTTACATTTTGGGGAGAGATTAAAAGTGAGTAGCGAACCGATAGAGAGAAGAGTCTCATACCTCGGTGACAGGTTAAGAGGCAGACGCTGCCTGATCTGTGGGAAGGAATACTTTGAGATAAGGGATTACTGCGGAAACTGCGGGAGAAAAAGCTTCGGAAAAATGGTTGACATAGACCTATTCTACGAGAAGGGTAGACTGGAGGTATGCACCTTTGTTAACGAACCAACAAACAAGTTCACAAAACTAGGCAGCTACATCTACGGCATAGTCTCATTCCACGACGAGAAAATACGTGTTCCAGGAAGACTTACAGATCGAATAATAAAGGACAACGAAGAAATTGATTTTTCAGCCCTTGAAGGGAGGGAGGTTGTTCCAAGGTTTAGGAGACGCTATTCCGTGAATAGAAGAGATGTCATTCCAACAATCTCTTTGGCTTTCACACTTGCCGATGAGTATTATCCACACCAAGAATACGCCATTGTTAAACCAAATAAAGAATATGATGCACCTGGAATAGTAGGCTATGGAGCCTACACCTCAAAGTTTAGGATACAGGAGACAAACATTGAACGTTCAGTTCCATTCATCGACGAAGACGCAATAACGGCTGCTGTGGAAGCTGGAAAACTCGCGTTTATTCACTCTGGAGTTGACAGTTCACTCGTTGGCAAGATTTATGTAGGCTCAGAATCCAATCCCTACGCTGTTAAACCTATAGCTTCGAAAGTTGCACAGGTCCTAAGACTAGGCGAGGAAGATGAGGACGTGCAAGGGGTTGACGCTGTAGACACGGAATTCGCATGCAAAGCGGCCACAAGTATGTTTAAGGACGCAGCCGCTCTGGTTAACTATCCGAAATCAAACATTCGATACGCCATGGTTATAGGTGCAGACAATTCACAAGCGGCTCCAAGAAACTGCCCCGGCGGAGAACTAGACCTATTCGTCGGATATGGCGGATGTGCATATATCTTCGGAAAACATGATGTCATAGCCGAAATTGAAGGATGGTACTCCTGCACTTCCGACACACCTGACTTCTGGAGAAGAGACGGTGAACCATACCCGATGCACGGTGGAAGATTCACCGGAGACCCAGCATACTTTAAGCATGTCAGAAAAGCCGCCAAGAAACTGATGGAGCGACTTGATTTGCAAGTGGAAGACATCAACTATTTTGTTGCCCACCAGCCAAACGTTTGGTTCCCTGTGAAAATTGCAAAGGAACTTGGATTCAAAGAAGAACAATACCTACCTTCACTTCAGGTAGCCAAATTTGGAAACACATACTCGGGCTCTTCACCTGTGGGTCTAGCGGCTGTTTTAGACATATCCAAGCCGGATGAACGCGTCTTAATTGTGAGCTATGGTTCAGGAGCTGGAAGCGACGCTTATTCACTTATGACTACAAGTCAAATACTAAACAAACGACAACGCCAAAAACTCACGGTTAGTTACCAAGCAGAGAATCCTTTCTTGGAATATGTAGACTATGCAACCTATAGGCGATTAAAACTTGGAATGTAGCAAATTATTAATAAACCCGCAACAATTAGACATGGATGGAGTATAAGCCATTGTTTGCGCATGAAATAATCAAAGTCATATACTCACCCTTCAAGGCATTCAGAGAAATAATTCAAAACCCAAAATACATAGGACCAATAATGGTTATGATTCTTTTCATAGCGGCATACACGGGATATAGTTATGTTGCAACATCTAAGCTGTATGATGAACAAACTTTACCCATAGCTTCAAAGGGAGATGAGTGGACAGAAAACGGTGCTTTATGGACATCGAATGCCAGCGTCGTCACTGAAAGTGATGATTGTCTAAGCGGAGGCTGGTATGGAAACAAAAGTATAGAATTCTCTATCGTTAATGATGCGCAAATCTGGATGCAGTTAAACCCTGCAGAGCCTGTAAACTGTTCAGGCCCAGAAGGCTATAAGGAAATATCCTTCAGGATAAAGATGATTTATCCAAACACAACTGAGCCTGATAACGCAAGGCTTTATCTTTTTTCTGGTCAGGTAGAGTATTTTCACTACGATCTAACAGAACAGTTTGTTTCGTTCAATGAAAACGTATGGAATAATTTGACGGTCACTATAGGACCTGAAAGTGAATGGTTAGAGAAGAGCGTCAACGCTGACTGGAGTAGTGTGACTAGTTTAGGGTTTAAATTCCTGTGGTCTAAAGATGCAGATTTAACCGTACGTATTGATGGATTGTTTTTCCGAGGTGTTTTCAAGCCAATTATTGAAAACGTGGCTATGTACGCGTTTAATTTTTCAGTGGGTGCTTTTATGCAGTTCACCATTAAATGGGTTATTCTTAGTGGTCTACTGTACATAATGATTAAGGCTTTTGGAGCTAAAACTGCCTGGAGGCCTTTGCTGATCTTAGTTGGATTCGCCCTCATAACCATGTTCATTCAAGCCGCGATAAACGCTGTTGCATTCTCAACCTTGCCAAGGATTTATCGTCCGTTTGAACTATTTGGTGGTGTCGAAGGAGAATTTGAAATCGCCTATAACAATTTTTTGGAGGAAATATGGCTTGTTGACCAGATTTACAGGTACGTTCAAATAGCAGTGCTCGCCTGGACTGTTGCATTGTGTGCAATTGCTACTCGCGAATTGGCTGAGTTTTCATGGACTAAGAGTTTACTTGTGGCTATAGTGGCTTACTTCGTCAGCATGATGGCCGAGAGTTTCATACTTGGATTTTAAAGCTAAAAGCCGACTGTCCTCATCATATTTGCCAGTCTTCATGCAACCACAACAGCAAGACACAGTTATCCAAGCTCCTGAAACTCAGAGGATGACCATAAACCCTGTTTTTTCACTACAATGGACAGTAATAGCCTTCATTTTCGCAATAATTGTCTGCATACTCTTTGTTTATATCCGGCAAGAAAATCAGCTAAACTCAACCCTGTCGAAGCATTACGTTACGAATAAACGCTTAGCAAAATTTATATGGCTGTGCGTCTTTTCTGCATGTAACTAGCCTTACCAAACCTCCGGTGTCATTAAGTGACGCATGGATCTTGTTGGAAGAGGCTGGTTCCGCGATAAGGACGAAAACTGAATATGCCAAGAAGGCTACCAGAAAAAACAAAAAGCGCTAAAAGGAAACTAAGAAGGCGTGGGAGTAAAAGGCGGTACCTCCCAAGCAAACCATTTTTACAAAAAGCACCCATATGGAAAAATCAAGAATTAGAGGTTGTTATTGATGACATTGGAAGCAGGGGCGATGGAATAGCGAGAATACATGGCTATATGATTTTTGTTCAGGGAAGTAAGGTGGGGGAACGCGTTAAGGTCAAAGTTGTATCGGTTGGAGGCAAGTTCGCTGTCGCGGAAAGAATAGTTTGAACGGGAGGATGAAATTGAAAATAAAGGACTTGCGAAACGGAATGAAACGCGTTAGCGTGGAAGCTAAAGTCACAGAGAAATCAGACACCCGCGAAGTTATGTCCAGATTCAAAGACGCGACATACAATGTTGCAACGGCAATGGTTGGCGACGAAACAGGCACAATAAAACTGACGTTATGGAACGAACAAATAGATCAGGTAAACGTCAACGACACAGTCAAGGTGGAAAACGGTTATGTCACAAGCTTCAGAGGAGAAATCCAACTAAACGTGGGAAGATACGGAAAATTGACAGTTGAGCAGACCGAGTGATAGAATGCCAATCTGAATGGAATGGATTTTTGTTAATGAGACGAGAGGTGAAACGAATGGTAGAAAGAAGAGACTTCGGCCGACGAGGAAGCAGGTTCCCTCCGAAACCCGTTGAAATGGGAAAAGAATACGAAGTCGACGTTCAGGAGACAAGCCGCAGAGGAGAAGGCATAGCTCGGATACAAGGTCTGGTAACTTTTATACCAGACGCGAAGCCAGGCGACCACGTTAAAATAAGAATCACAAGGATAAGCAGGAGATTTGCAGAAGCCGAAGTGGTTAAAGAAGAAGCACCCAAAGAAGAGTGAGAAAAGCTAAATTAAACAAGATTTTCCAGTCTCCATCTTCCAACAACTCGGAATACTCCAAAAATATCCTCGGTTTAAACGTACAGATCACTAGACGCGCGCGCCGATACCCCTTCCCCTATGTTTTCTGCGTTAGTATAGAAAAAGACTACTAGGCTTCAGCGCAGATATAGTTCTCGTTTTGCAGTTCTAGTGGGCATCCTCCGCCGCAGATTTGCAGTTGCGGGCAGTCTTTGCATTTTGGCTCAGCGTATTCTTTCTTTCTTATTCGCACCGCAAGCGGATTTTTCCAGATTTTTTGCCAATCATCTTCGAGAATGTTGCCGAGGCTTTCAAAGTAGCTTTGACATGGGTAAACGTCGCCGTTTGGTCCGACACACATGTTTATTGTGGCGGCTGTACATGATTTGACGCCTAAGCCTAGTTTAACGGGGTCTAAGCGGCAATATTGAGTTGGTGTATACCATAGAAACTTTAATCCAAGCTGATCGGCTTTATCACGGATCTTGGGCAAAAGATCATTCAATGTGTCAAGTGGCAAGGCAAATTCTTCGCTTATCACATTCGCCTTCCCTGAGTAGATCAGGCTATTGCATCCAAAAGCGGCAACTCCAAGTTTTTTCAGAAAGTCTATTGTTTCCAAAAAATCTGCAGCGTTATATCTGCTAAGAGTGGTGTTTGTGGTCAGGTAGATTTGTGTCGAAACAATATTCTTGATTCCAGCAACAGTTTCTTTCCAGCTTCCTTTGGTTGCCGTCATCGAATCATGGATTTTAGGCTTGTGAGATTCAAGAGTCACCTGAACGAAGTCTAATCCAGTTTTCTCGAGAGTTTCCACATAAGCTTTGTCTTTTAGTCTCCTGCCATTGGTGATAAGCCCGGTGACCATTCCATTGTTCTGTGCGTAAAGCAAAAGTTCTGGTAAGTCTTCGCGCAAGGTCGGTTCTCCTCCAGTGAAGGTTAAGATGAACACTCCGATTTGACTAAGGCTGTTGATGACTTCTTTCCATTGTTCTGTGGTAAGCTCAGAAGTTTCATGGGGTCCGCCAGCATAGCAGTGAACGCAGTTGTTCTGGCATCTAAAGGTGAGCGCTAAATCCATGCGTAAGGGGGCTGAAAACTGGTGGGTGAATGGTTCCTCGGTTTTTACGTCGAGAAAAGATATGGGACATACCTTCTCAGTCTGCGCCAGTGTACTGATTGTGTAGATGAGTTTTTCGTAGTCTTTCCTTGCTGTTTTCGAGTCTACTCTGTAGATGCGGCGAACCTTTTTCAAGGCAACATCTGTGGACATTCCTTGCATGAAAAAGTAGGCGTAGGCCGTCGCTGTCTCGTTGAGATAAAGGACTGTGTTGGCGTTGATGACCATGACCCCTTGTCCCTCTGGTCCGACGCGAAGCTGAAGAGCCAAACCGGCAAATCTGTCTTTTCCTCGATAGGTGTAGCGACCGTGCGGAATCTCAGGCGGGCGTAAGATTTTACGTAACAAACTCATGTTTCAGCCCACCCCTCCGCTCGCACAGGCGCAGGCGCATGATACACAGGCACACACGCAAGCGCATGCTGCGCATGCACAGACGCAGCTAGCCTCGTGGCGGGCAGGCTCTGTTGAAGACTTGGCGGCTGGCATTGGAAGAATAGCGTTGGCGAATTTTTCAAGGTTAGCTACGATGTTGTTTGAAGTGTTTTCCACAGCGGTTGCGATGTTGTTTGCGAAGTCAGCGCCTGGAATTGTTGGTGGCTTCGCTGATTGAGTAGGATTTTCAACGTTTGGTTTGTATGTGGGGTTGGGGTGGTAATGTTGATAGCCGTACCAGTACCACAGCCAGAACGGGCTCGGCTCGAAGGCTCTGTCATGGAACGTTGTTTGTGTGCGCGATTTATGATCTGAGTCTAGCAATAGCCACAACAGTTGTTCGTCGTAAGCTTTTGAGGCTAACTCTGGTGTGCCTGCCTGTTCCACTTGTTCCCAAGCCTTCGCCACGATTTTTCTGTAGTAGTCGATTGTGTCGCGTCTGCAATATCCGCGTGTTTTTTGTTCGACAGCATCTCTGAGATACGTTACTGTTCGCGCTAGTTTTTCTTCGTCTAGGGTTCCGTCTTTTCTGATTGCTCTGAGAAAGTCGCTTTCATAGTATCGGAGAGGTGTTTCACGCGTTCCAGTCTTGTTCTGGAATGGTTGCATGATTTTCAGTTTTAGTGAGGGGTTTGTGGACTCAATCCATATGGCTCTCTTCTGTAATAGACTGTAGAGGATTTCTGTTACTATCTTTGTTGGTTTCATGTCGAGTAGGTAAGAGGCTTCTACTGCTGTTAATCCGCGTCTTATTCCGAGGGTTTCCATGCTGATTTTGGGTATCAGATAAGGTTTCTTACGAACCACATAAACAACGACTCCTATTACAGCGATGAAGAAACCAAATGTCAAAAGTGCAGCTCCGTACTTCTGGAAAAAAGCAACTAAACCAGAAGGCTGCTTGTCATAGTATTGCACGTATTCTTTGGGGAAAGAAACTCCAACAGGATACTGCGCATCTTTGGCAAGGTTTTCCTTTTCAAAGAAAATTGCTAATCGGCCCTCTTCCATAATTGTACCGTTCCAGTCCACGCCTAACAATGTTTTTACCTGACCTACAGTGACATCAGAGGGCAAAACAATCAACACACGAAGATCCTGCACTCTTACAGGCCACCATACTGGAATGAACTTCATACCAACATTGTCTTGTGTGTCTTCATATATCATGTGAGCAACGTTTGTCATGAGGGTGAACCAGATAGTTTGCCCAGCTTTTAAGGGTGTGTAAAGGTTGACCCTCACTTCATAATCGCTTCCGGAACTTACGTCAGTAGCTGTAAGGGTGTGTCCATATTGGTCTTTGGCTGAGCCTATTGTGAAGTCGCGTTGAGGTTGACCGATAAGTACATAATTTATGTTTAGGCCAGAATCTAGTGTTATGCTTATGTTATAGAATAGGTCGATTGTTCCGTCTTGGTTTATCCATATTTTTACCCATTCTTGATTAAGATAATATGTTCTCTCTTCTGCTGCAACGCCTGTAAACGTCATTAGAACGAATGTGACAAGCAATGCTGCTAGCAAAGGGTGTTTTTTCACCATTTTGGTTCCTCGGTTATCTCAAAAGTCTGCCCACAATATGGACATGTCGCATATGGTACTCCAGACACAATTTTAATCCGGTTAGCGTCTACAGAGGCTGAACAGTTGGGGCATTTAAGCCCCACAGTCCTCATTTGTCCAGATACTTCTAGCTTTTGGATTATTGTTTTTGGTTTTTTGGTTATGTAGTAGGCGATTCCGAAACCGACAACAAACAGCATAGCGGCAATAATCAGTCTTGTAGCTTTTAATTCAACTGAAATGCCTGTCCCGGTAGACCAGGCGAATATGATACCGAAGAAGAATAGAACTGCAATTGCAATTACGCCTAGCGCTCTTGTAAGGTTCACAGATTATTGGTGCAACCTCTCACAATTTAACCTTACCCTTTACATTAGAAGTTTCATGTCGGATAATCTTGACGCGCGCCTCGTAAAACTCCTCTTTTCTTTGAGGTTCAGAAGAGTACAATGACTTGTTGGTTTAGAGCTTGAAGAAGACTGAGAAGCTGTTGTGTCAGCAGGCTCAGGACGCACGTCAATTAAATAGTCAAATGCAATACGTTTAACGGTAGTTAGCGAAATGCCATGACGAATGTAAGGAGCGTTCATATGAAAGTTAAATGGAAGATACGGCATCATATTAAGCCAGGTGATATAGGATATCTTACTTATCTTCACGGGATCTTATATGCAAAAGAATACGGCTACGATCAAACATTCGAAGCGTATGTTGCAGTTGGGCTCGCAGAATTTGTTCAATCGTTCAGCTCCGCCAAAGATCGAATTTGGCTGGCAGAGACAAACGGTCAAATCATTGGTTCCATCGCCACTGTCGGGCATTCAAAAGTAGATGCTCAACTTCGCTGGTTCCTCGTTCATCCTAACTATCGAGGGCTTGGTATTGGAAAAGAACTCTTGAAGGAAGCGCTTCAGTTCTGCAAGGAGCGCAAGTACAAAGTCATATTCCTCTGGACCACAAGCGAACTAATAGAAGCCAGCCATCTTTACACATGCTTTGGCTTCAGCAAAACCGAGAAAAAAACGCACAAAATCTGGGGAAAAAAGGTCACAGAAGAAAAGTATGATCTGCATCTGTAAAACGATTTGTAAACCTCTAAAACATGGCGCATTCACGGAATAAAAGGTCACCATACGCTTATTTTAACAAAATAAGGCTAATGTGGGGTCGCGGGGATTTGAACCCCACCCCCAGTGGAGACGTCTCCCGCAAAATCCCCCTTTTTTCTTGGAGCAATCGATTGGTTACAGGATATTGAAGTAGAAGAAATTTAGTGAAGTTTATTACACTTTATCTATCTGAACTTCATGTTAAGCGCGCGTGCTTTAGGTGAATTAGATTGGACACCCAAAGCCTTTGTGACTGTGGCACAACAGCAACATAAGGTTAAATGCGTGCGGTGCTTGCGTAGTTTACATGAGGCGGTTTGTATGATTTTCATAACTCTAGGCAAATGGAAGCAAGCGCCCAAAAAGGAAATGATTGATCAAGCCACCAAAAGGTTAGAAGAACTCGAGAAGCAAGGCATCAAGATGCGTGTCCACTGGACTCTGGGACGCTATGACGTAGTCGCATTTACGGAAGCCCCAACCGAAAAGGACG
>Ga0224501_10000992_pt1 | contig 21715 bp, 15 predicted proteins | sample SF_Oct11_sed_USG_4_FD_169105 | JGI IMG/M metagenome (GOLD analysis project Ga0224501, IMG submission 169105) | Sediment microbial communities from San Francisco Bay, California, United States - SF_Oct11_sed_USGS_8_1 | ecosystem: Environmental > Aquatic > Marine > Sediment | place: USA...
GCTAGAGTGTCACCGGCTAGAGTGTCACCGGCTAGAGTGTCACCGGCTAGAGTGTCACCGGCTAGAGTGTCACCGGCTAGAGTGTCACCGGCTAGAGTGTCACCAGCTAGAGTGTCACCGGCTAGAGTATCACCAGCTAGAGTGTCACCAGCTAGAGTGTCACCAGCTAGAGTATCAATTGGATCACTGGGCTTCTTTAGCTCAACCCAACAGATGTGCCTTGACTTGACTGAGAAGGGCATGATAATTCCCGGGTGCTTGTATCATCAAACAAATTGCCGGACCGAATGATATCTATCGGTATGGTATGCCTCACTTCGACAATTTGACTAGAAACCTTCAATTAGTTTAGACAGACAGAGGGATTTGACCGACAGAAGACTGACTATGCTGAATTATTAGCTAATCGTTGATGGATCATGCGCATGCCTTAGCGAATCTCTCGCAACGCAATCTTTGCTGCTGGAGTATACATTGTATAGCTGATATAAATGGAAGCTAATAAATTTATAATAACATCTAATGCATGGTCTGGAGCAGCTCGTAATCGGATCAGAGCGCATACCATCTCTGTGTAGCTATAGGGATTCCGTAGCCAACTGCCCAAATGCTTCAACTAAACATGGGCAACAAACACACAGAATATCAACTGTTCAATAATTTGGTCAGACGTTCAGCACTATTTTAATACCCTGACAATGGTATACGAAATAAGCATGAATGTAACTGTTCAAGTATGTCTATGATACTTGGTTATGCCAACATCTGTCCACCCACACCCCGAAGCTCGATCTAATATGGCACAGGACTGTACACTGGGAGTTATTTCCTTTGCACCGAAAATTCAGCCCGATATCAGATTAGTATCGAAGTTATCTCCCAATATAGTGAAATAGTACTGGAGTTATCTCTCTATGAATGCACTCACCGTATTTCACCTGGCAGATATCTCCTACTACCAGTTCACCTACAGGTATCTGCTGGGCATTTCCGCTGCGAATTACGGCAAACTTGTGCTCGTGTTCAATTTTACTCTGCAGACCGCGAAATTGCTTGTCTTTTTTCCAATCGTTGAACGCTGTCACAAAAACTACGATCACGACGGCACCCAATATGGCTGTACCTTCTATCCATCCCGCATGTCCTTCTGATTCTTCACCTATAAAATTACAAACTCAATTTGAAACTAGGACATTGGCCAACTGAGTCTCAATGGGTCAAAGGGACATTACATGTTTTCTTCGCAGTCTTAGTGCTCAGCGGATAGGGTTAAAATTAACACCAATATGTTTTCCATACTCAATTTACACCAGTGTGTTAACTTTGGGTTTGATGGAGGGAAGTGTGGTTGCCCCAGTCATTGACATACTGGTGTCAATAGGACTTTAGACAAAGCTTAAAATACTATCATCTATACTCAGCTCCTGTAACAACATACAGAATTATTCTGGGCTAGTGCTTGCAGTGTCACAGACACTGGTGGGTGAAACTTAAGGGACAGGACTACCAGCATCCACTGTGCGTAGGTCCTAAGTAAACACACCGCATCTATTTCTGGAGTGACAAGGGAGCATCGCTATAACTGCGTTACTTTGAGCACTATTCCCTTCTAGTACTGCCTCGTTATGTTTGCCAGCCGCTCTCGTCTCAAGTGACTAATGATCAAATCATTGTGTGAGTAACCAATGGACTTTGCATAAGAAAAAAATCTCCAATCTTTAAGAGAGCTCTTACTTAGGTTGTACTATGATCTAATATTGATTGAAGACCCAGTTATCTATTCACAGTGATGCAGGATTCCATCTTATGGCATATCAACTAGCCGGTTAAGACAAGTTCAAACACCCACAGCCAAACCTACACACAAATAGTATTCCCACAGTGAGTCTGGCCTCTACACAGCATAACACAACAACAGGATAGTGAGGTTATAAAGTAGGAGCGACTGTTTGGGGGGGGGGAACCACTGGACTTCAGACTTTTATTGAAAGCTAATGATGTATTGGAGAAAGGTACAGGAGCGCAGCCAAATATCATATGAGGATCCTGCGGTAATTAGCGCCATCCTCATTAGGCAGAGGAGCAATACTGCGAGGCTATAGAAACTGGACTGCTGAAGATAAACTGACTCACAGTCTCACATCCGAGTGTGCTTTCACCCCACTGTATTCACTGTATACAGAACTACCATTAGCTAGCAGTGGTGATGACTGAGAATGACCAGATAGTAAAGTTTTTCCAAGCGAGGAAGGAATACTTACTGCAGGCCTCGTTTGGCACAAACGATAGTCCTAGAGATATAAGCGCAGCTATGATGAGAATAATTAGTGTGACGTCTTGCATAGCTTCCCATACTAGTTCCCAGAAGCCTTTAGGTGGCTTGGGTGGTATCACATTGGAGCCATACTTGCAACGATGAGCTTCCAATATCGCCGGATCATCAGCTAACCCTGTAAAAAGACATTATCGGATAGGGCTCTTATGTCATCAGAGAGAGTCAAATGTCGCTCTGTCTCCGGCGTACGCTCTGAAGATGGAAAAATACTGAGCCTGATGAGTGAGTGGGCAAAACGAAATGCCAAGCCTCATCGATAACCAGCACTCCAGTCACCTATGATCAGAGGGCAGTTGCACTTGGCTAAGTAAAACAAGGGACAGTTTACTAACCTCCCCATTCTCTGTTCCATCAAACCAGTTTCGTATAAATGCTATAGTTCATCATAAAAAATATTTATAAACACAAGTTACATGAGCATCGAGAAGTCTCTTTGTTTAAGATAATCATCGTCGATAGTTTCATAGGGTAAACAAGAAAGCCAAAATAGCCGCTACGACATCAACGCGCAATAGCCGCATACAGTGTGGGATCATTTATCAACTGGAAAATGATCACACCAAAAATTACACACAAACTTTTGATGGACAATGGCATTGAACTGCGGGTCAAGTGCTAGCCCTTGTTGAAAGTGCTATTTAATATAGGATTTATAATAGAATAATACTATATAGTACTCAAGCCATCATTGAATCAGTACTTGAATGTGCCTTACTAGCTGGTAATTTCTACAAATGATGAGTCTCAGAGCAGACTCGAATCTGAACTGAATCACTCACACTTACCGCAGGGCTATACGGGAGAAATGCAGGGCTATACTGGAGAAATGCAGGGCTATACGGGAGAAATGTAGGCCTATACGGGAGAAATGCAGGGCTATACGGGAGAAATGTAGGGCTATACGGGAGAAATGCAGGGCTATACGGGAGAAATGCAGGGCTATACGGGAGAAATGCAGGGCTATACTGGAGAAATGCAGGGCTATACGGGAGAAATGTAGGGCTATACGGGAGAAATGTAGGGCTATACGGGAGAAATGCAGGGCTATACGGGAGAAATGCAGGGCTATACGGGAGAAATGCAGGGCTATACGGGAGAAATGTAGGGCTATACGGGAGAAATGCTCAGAGTTATATCTTTATGTTTGCCTAATACATACAGACATAACGAAAACTGGATTCAACAGGCTAAACTCGGCAGTTCTGAGTATTATTAGTATTTATCATAGTGGTCAGAATATCCATTATAGCAGTAGAACAGTGCTCTTTACAATAGACAATATTTCCGTAAAGCGTCCTGCTTTGGGTAGCATGAGTGAGGTAATGAAGGACTTTGTATGTTTTTTCAAGATTGTATCCACTGGTCCCACATGCAGCTTGTATTCCGACAGGCAGCGTCACATGGGATAAAGGCCCAGCAACTTCCCATTCCAGTCATCATTTCGAGAACCCAGTCAATGCAGGATTTATTCATGAGTAAAAAATACAGTCATATATATTCAGTCTGTTCAGTCAGTTTGCTATAGTCAGCATCTCACTCACCTTCATTCCCATCACTATGAAGTTTGGCGCATAGAGACGTAACGCCTTCGTATTTCTCGGCGATGACTTTGACAGCCTCGGCGCTGCGTATCTCCATCAGGTCACGGAGCTCTATCACACCGAGGGTAAATCCTTCAGCATACGCTCCTTCCATCGTCACCGGGTGCATACCAATCTCTTCCTTTGACGGCGCCATTCTGCGGAATACAAACCGAGCGATGACTCCCCGTGAGACGACGAACTGAGCCTTAACTCATTACAACTTCTGACAAACCTCAGGCCACCAAAATTTCCAGTCATGCCAACCTCGCAACAAACCTTACATCTTTTCCCGAGCTCGTTTTATGCGACAAAAGTGCATCTTGATGCAAGCTACCCATTGTGCAAGTTGGCAATTGAACAGGTGACCTCGGAGTCATCACGAAGATTGCAACTTGTTTTAGGTCAAAGGATTGTGGCGGGTTGTTTAGCACAGTATACGGTAGATAAAACACTGTACAACACAGTTGCACTTTTTCACACAACTGTAGCCCACTACTACAGACTAAACGCCCTATAACGATTCTACTTATTATTCGCGCTGGCATTACACCAGGACGCGAGGTCACAGTTCGTTGCCGAGTTCGCTGTCAGGGAAGCTGTGGTAATTGAAGGATTAGGGCCAATATTTGCCACTCCCTACTCTGATCAGACGCTGACTTTTACTAGCCCTGGAAGATGAGCTCATTAGGTTAGTGTATTAATAGCCGCAGATAATGTCAAATCACTGCAAGGATAGATCTGTGGACCGATGGATAGTATTCCGGCCCAGTTTCCCGTCAGCATCCAGGGTGGCAGAGAGTCCCAGGCAGTAGGAAGATCATACATTATGCGTATGAGATGACACAATCCTAGATACGCCAGCGTTCAGCCGTGAAAATTTATGGCTTGGCTCAGATTTAAACATAATTAACCAGTGCATATGAATTCGGAGTTAATTCGAATGCCCTGGAAAGTTATCCAGTGAATTGAAGATTTTGGTAAACTCACTCGACAAGTCGTGAGGTAATGCTAATATCTTATTCTGATTGGTCAATTCAAAGCTATCCTATCATTGCATTAAGGAGGGCCTCGCTCTGAAGAAGATAAAATCAACAATAATGTACCTGATTGATATTCCATAGCCATGCGACGCCACTTATTATGTACACCAGTTAAGGATTTTGGAGTTCAATTCTTAGGGTCACGCAGTTGCAATGTGTGAAGCAAAATAAACCACAATGTACTAAGGGAAGGTGGCAAAATGATTTGACACATTCTATTTTTAAATATATTATAGTTGTTTATCAAACTTATGTGCATTTCTATACACAACCTCCTCAAAGGTATCTAGTTGCGTGAAATGAACATATGCCAGTACAAACAGTCTACCTAATGATACCACATTCATATATCACAGTACACACCATAGTTATAGCTGACGAAGGCGTTGGAAGATAAAACATGCGCTAGGTTATCGGAACAAATCCTGAGGCCAAATATTCTCTGAGAAGAACATGAATTCAACAGATAACCGCCACTTGGCTTAGAGTGTAGGTAATGATGCCTTTTTGGTGGAATATGGTACTATTACCTATGCAACTTTAAAAACTTGAAAAAGTTAAACTGATAGCGTATAATAAAAAATATAATATTTAGCGCAAGTAGGATTATGCATACATGGGTTCAGTGCATTTGGTCATTTAATTATAATTTTGAAACTTAGCATGCACTGCACTTGTATAAAAATTCAATAAATACTGGTAAACAATGAGATGAGATAAAGGGCATAGAGAAGTATGCGGTGTGCAAGCCCAACATTGCAGTTGTCATCGATCTATGGCACTACCAATAACTTAATCGCAACAGAACATTACTTTGTAATCAGTGCTAGGCATTGTCTTCCCGTTCCATTGAGCATTGGGAGCTGTAGCACTAGTTTGTGACAAGAAAACATCAACATATGCATAGCTTAGTGGATGAATCATTCAATCTATTGGTAATTGTAATCATACTCCTAGCAGCCACCAGCAACTGAACCAGTATAGCCATAGGCCACTTGGTGAAAGTAAAACACAAGATGACGGTTATGATGGTGACAGAAAAAGGGTGGGTTTCCTACTCCTAGGCTATGCGTATTATTTATAATTATGGGTGGGGGCACACTGTGTGAATTTGGCAACTCTCACTCTTAGTCTTAAGTTGTAATCCAGCAGACAGAGACTGACCCTTACGGCTACACGTTGTCATCACCGACTAATGAACCGTTGTGATGCACATGTACAACAACACCTATGTAAGAATAATAGTACTAGCAGTATTCTATTTCAGTATTCACTATTTGACTAGTAGAAGTCTTGATCAAGTTAGTTGATGATTGGTCATTGATGAGTCGAACAGAGTTGATCACTTGAGTTGATGACTTGATTGATCTGATTCTGATGCACTTACGTTTGTTTAATATAATTATTAGAACAGCTGGTACCTCATCTTGGGAAATCCCGAATGAATGAATACGATGTCGCGGCTGCTGTGTTTATCTAGGGAGATCCTACTCGAATTACGCACAGAAAGCTGCATGGGCTGCGAATGCGATGAGTAGCGAATCTCCGCCAGCCCCTACGCTCTCTAGAATTCTTACAAAATCCGAGCGATGTACCGCATCAGCCAATCAGCACCGAGTGACCTTTTGACTCGACATTATTGTAGGTGATAGATCATAGGCTATTCTTGTAATTGGGCGTGTTCAGACCATATCTCGCCTTCTGCTGGCACTGCCTGAAAGCTACTTACCGCACAGCGGCTCATATTTTATTATTTGTACTGTGAAATATGAAATGGGTGGTATGCAGAAGAGCAAGAATTGGAGTTTGGACGCTTTAGTTTAGTGAATTCGTCGTTTATTTGATTTTTGCGACGTCTTGGTGTCTGTTTCTCTACCCGTATAAAGCCGTGGAAACAGTTATTGTGTCGGTCGTGGCTAGTACAATTTGGATTTTGAAATCCACCCAAGCCAGTTACTGAGTTAGTTACTCGATCCTAAACTAAAGCATGACTTGACTCCGTCAGCCGAGCGGATCCAATCGTCAGTCAGTCAGTCATACTCAGTCGAGTCACTCATAGCATTAGCATTAGTCATTCATAGTGATAGCGATCATGCTCATTTACTCCACCTGCCAGTATTCATCGATTACTTTTCACTACCTGATTTGGTAAACCAGTTTAGTTATTATGATTTGCTCATTACATTTACATTACTACAACTTACATTTACAGGTACAAGTAAAAACAACTAATTTAGTTCTGAAAAATTCATAATTGACAATACATCAGACCGGACAATCGGTACATCTAGTGATCTACATCATGGTATTGGAAAATCTAAATAATAAAAATTAAAATATATTTACATAGTACCTAATAGACTGAGAGTGAGCGGTAAAAAGCAAATAAATTATTCCAAAATACACAGCACAGCTAAGTAGAGTGAAGTTCTACGGAATAATAAATTAAAATTTAGTTTAAACCTAGTTTTAGTTATGTCTTTTTACTTTGCATAATGTTATACCTCAAATAAGGTTGCAGCTCTCTAGTCTAGGGCTACTGGAGGGAGGGGCTGTGAGGGGCTCTGGATGCCATCAAGCGGCAGGAATATGATTGAATCTAATATGGCAAGACAGCCTCCAACATTGTTAAAGGCTTGTGACACTCTCTGCATGAATCCTAGTGAATATCATCAGCATCTGGTTTGTAAAGTTGAGGTTGAGTTGCTCGAAGTTTGGTCGAACTTACTGTTTCCATTCCACTTTGTTATACCAAAAGCTTGTGTTCTATACAACAAACCTTGTTTATTCACCCATACTTGTCACCCATGTCATTGGTGCTAGATAAATACTCTTTTTTTCTCTTGATAATACTCGATGCATGAACTGTATCACCTCGTAAGTAATTATGTTCCAGTTACATGTATACAATTTTTGTCTCGGGTATAGAACTGAAGACAGTTTAACCTATATCTAATCATGACAGTTGGCACAGATGAAGGTAAGACAAGAAAGTTTTCTTTTCCTGAATAGCCACAGGGAATACTTCCACAGTTATCCATGATGTTCCAAAGTTCATTCTTTGCACAGCCCTTTCCTTTTAAGGCCGTAATCCCAATTTCAACCCAGAGGATGAAATAAAAGCGTCAATCATGGGCAGTAGAACCAGGAGCTTCTAGCCCTAAGCCATACCCGACTTCAAATCGTCATCATCATCAACCTTGTTGTCTCACCCAGTCTTGAATAAATGCCTCTTCATGAGCAAGCCACACACACTTCTATCTCTCGTCATGTCTCTGCAGTCTCAGTATGATTTTCTTAGTTCATCTTCCCCCCCTCAGTTCTGGCCTTTCTCTCCGTTAAATTATTGGATTGCATAAGACAGAGTGCGTTGAACTGAGGTATCACCAGGTAGCGAGTTACCTCACAGCCTCGTAGATGAATACGTTGATGCCTTGGCACTGAACAACCGTAAATAATTATGCCAGGTATAGCGAGACAACATAACCAGCATACTTAATACTTAGCAGCATACTTAACAGATCGGCATATGTGCCAAAACCCAATCCCATTCAACTCACTCATATCGGTTTATATTTCAAACATAAAAATAAAACTTGAGACTGAGAAAGCTTAACAAAGAATGACATGGTAACATATTCCTATAATAATATCCCATAGAGGGCAATAAGAAGTATTATGCTTAATACGAGTTGGGTCCAGCACGCAACAGTGACAGCACAAAAAACTGGCCATTCTACCGGTAGCAATCATTGAGAGGAATTGTCCCCTCTTGGTTCTTCACTGAGTTGTCCATCTATCTACCTGGGTATATTTTGATGTTTCAGAATAACAAAAGCCTGATGGCTAACTGAGAGTTATTATCCTAGATTTCTATCGAATGTGTCCTAAGGAATGTGTGTTTGATCACAGTGTCATCACTGAGAATTCAGCAGTGGTATTACAGTAGTTACAGAGGCATCACTGTTTGAGTTGAGTAAGTTTGAGCGTCCATGCATGTCTTAATGGAGTATCAGGTGGCAGATAGGGTAGGTCCACTAACATCACCGACCCTGATTTATACTACAAAAAATACAGAATCGGAGACTAAGGATTGTGTCTACATTTCATACAGAAATCATCTTGTATGATCTTGAACTATTGAGAAGGGTGATGGCTAGGCTACAAGGTGGGTAATAGCGGAGCGAACTGAGCTGAGCAGCCTGTTAAAGCAGTTGAATCTTACTATATACGAAATAATGAGTGCGAAGCCATGATTGAGCCTGTAACATTCTCTTTCTAGTGAGGTTGCGGAGTTGCTTTTCCGCGTCCGTAAATGGAAAACGACCCTGAAATGACGGCATTCGCGCGCAAACTCAGAAGAGTTACCAGTGTAAATCACATGCTCGAAGAACATTCAGTGACCTAAAAGACTGTTGGATTACCACACTCATCACACTTGCCATTGCGTTAGAAATCTCATCCATTTCATCAGTTACAACTAAACACAGAGTTGTCCTCTCTTAACTTCTCTAAGGGTTACTCTTTTCCAAACATAATGGAGTAAGCCAGCCCATCTGACATGATTTGCTGGGCGATCAATTGGCTGCACTATAGCGGCATGAGAATAGCTGGGAGTTCGCTATATAAAGGTCTAAGTGGACGTGAAGAAATCTGCAACAACTGGTCTATGGGCTGTGCCCACTGGTCTATGGGCTGTGCCCACTGGTCTATGGGCTGTGCCCACTGGTCTATGGGCTGTGCCCACTGGTCTATGGGCTGTGCCCACTGGTCTATGGGCTGTGCCCACTGAGCTATGGGCTGTGCCCACCGGTCTATGGGCTGTGCCCACCGGTCTATGGGCTGTGCCCACTGAGCTATTCTGAAATTGAAAACATCAACATTGAAAATCGTGCAACGTTTGATTTGATAGTTCTATGTTACATGGATGGCTTAACTAAGACTAGAAATCTTTTTTACATTAAGGTCCATGAAGCAAAGAAAGCATTAATCAAAGACATTGGTCCGGTAAACAGAGTCCATTTGACAGTCCAAATTTTATGAGGAGAAATGGTGAGTTTTGTATGTTAGTAACTTACCGGAGCAGTTCGCCAATTGAGCACACCATCCACACCGAGCATAGTGACCACAGTCTGATTGGACGGTGTAGGCGCGACCAAGGCAAGCTGCTGGCCTGGCCAATTCTTTAGGATGGTGGCGTAAACCGCACGAGTATCATTAATCTTATTCACAGTGTACCTAAATCAAGGTTACAAGACTCCTGTAGAAATGCCATCACAAAATAGGGACAATTGGTGTTTTACTATCAACATGTAATCTCATATATCTACATGTATGTTTTTTGCAGTTTCCACACCATGGACACCCAACATGCTGTTTTCCTATTCACACTATTAGAACATGGAAGGATGATATTCTTCATAGCTCACTCGCCGAATGAGAGTCATGTGTCAAATGATAAGCAAGCAGAATGTAGATAAAACGCTGACCCCTGAATTCCAAGGAGACATGCACATTCAAACATTTTTCCTGTGTTGAGATCATGGTTCAGAAATAAGCTTAAGAAATAAGTAAATGTGATCCTAGAAAAGTTATCCTCTCCTGCGTGTTATCAAAAGTATCACGCATATATTGTCTGTTGAACTGAGATTTCCCTTATAAAGAGGCTCTTGTATGAAGGGGCAGATCATTTCACTCACCAGACATTCTCAGTGACTGGATCATTAGCCGTGTGATAGGTTGTGGAGGCGTACACCGCCTCACCATTCACAGCCAGGAATCGCCCTATATCCAGAAGTCTCTCCTGGTAGATTGGGGTGATGATTCCTTCAGCTGTCGGTGGAATGTTGAGCAGCAAATTACCTCCACAGCTAAAGAGGGAAATTATAATTCGATTTAGTCCATTTCAATATGAGCATCATGCATAGTAATAATGTCACTGGCCGTAAATTTGTAACCAAGAGAGGGGCAAAACAAAGCGTCAACTGAAAAGGAAGGAGGGTAGGGAAGAGGTGGTAGAAGTTAGAACGAGAAGATCACCTCAATCAATCCTCCCTTTTCTAAGAGAGAAAGGTCAGTAACTCATGAAAGTAAGAAAATGAAAGAGCAAGAAAAGATAGTATCAACGTCAGCTGCTAACTTTCCAGCGATACAGAGTTAGAGGGGGATAACTCTACGCACTGACCTGACGACCTGCATGAGAACCTCGATAAGGTCAGCTGAGGACTGGATGTCCTCCAGGGTATCATGAATGTTGAAACCCCAGTTAGTGCCAATGGTATAACAACACTCAAAGTATCTATCCTGCAGAACCTCTACAAAAGCAAGGTTCATGTATGACAATATCAAAAATACTATGGAAGAGCGCATGGAGAAAATTTATGGCTGCTTAGTTGACGGACGGTAAATCGAGGGCCAAGTTTCTGTGGGACGCTTCCTACAGGAAATCCCAGAACAAAGCACTGCAGTCTTGGGCAGTGGTTCAAAGTGAGAGGTCACGATATCCGTAACTGAGACACGCTGTGTTCAGAGCAACATCGAATTAAAATGTAAAAGTGCAGGGCCACAGGAGTTAGGCAGGAACAGGGAAGATCCTGATTAGAAGCCCCAGTCAGGCCATACTCATGTGGCGAATGTGAGCTCCTCTCATGAATAATAATTCTTAAAGAGGATAGTGGAGATAACTCAATGGCTAAATTACTTGGCTCAAATCGACAGCTCATGAGTTCATACTCCAGTCATGCTGAGTGTCCATTGTGAGTATGAGCTCCTCACATAATTGCTAGCTCATACCGCCCCCAACAAGCCGCCCGGCTTAAGATGTCCGGTAAAAAGGACGGCCAGGTGCCTTCGGGTAGAACAAATAGAAGGCTAGAGACTAGCCGCCTGAGATGCTTCACTTACTAGGGTTGTATTTGTCTTTATGGGTCATGAAGCCTCCATGTTTTCCGTGAGTAGCCATACCCCATCTGTCATTCACTACGACCGTATCCTTCACTGGGCTGGAAACAAAATCAAAGACAGGAATTCGAGACTTTATTTCTGTAGCAAAAGTTTCTGACCTCAGCTGCCCATGCTCCGGGAGAAAATATTCCATCTTTTAAAGGTAAAAACAGGGCTCATACGATGAACATATCAACATCCACACCACTTTTGTGATCCATTCTGGACAGCTTGTGGTGTAAGCTACACTGATTGACTCATGGTGAAGGAAAAGTGTGATTGCAGTAAATCGTGTATAGGGGAATGAATTAAAATAAGTCAAGGTCATTCTAACAAGCAATTAGTTACATAAGCGAAAGTGAAACCCAGTATGCTTCCAGTATGCTTCCAGTATGCTTCCAGTATGCTTCCAGTATGCTTCCAGTATGCTTCCAGTATGCTTCCAGTATGCTTCCAGTATGGTTTCAGGTCCCAACAATTCATTGCAGCAATTCTATCACAATAAGATGTTCAACTTACAGAACCCATCAATGCATACTTTCAGACGATGAATACGTTCAATCATGAGAAAACCAGCAAATTCTAGATCTGTTGGCGGATCATCCAGAGAGTGAATGAGAATATACATGTACTTCAATTAACTCAATGTATCGCTCTCTGTCAACAATCTGAGCTGGTCTTTGGCATGTGAACTGGAGGCGTTTTTCCGTTTTATAAGCACGTGATTCAGCGGCGTCTGAACACGAGTTCGATCACGTGAACAGAATGTGAATAACAGTGGAAGTTGGCGCAGTAGTTAAAAAAACGGCAAATTTAGCAATGTCAAGAATATCGCTTATTTACTGCGAAGACGTTGGGTTATTGCGGTAGAACAAGGTATCACCTGAACTGACGCAAATACACCTAATATTACCTCTCATTGTAAAGCCAGGCCAGAAAGACAGTGGAGTTCCAGTACCAATCGGGTGCCTCATAATCAGCATCAGACCAGACTAACTCCGGCTTATATTGAGTTACTAGCTCCTTTAGCTGTGGAAGTGTCTTCCTCTGTAAAGCAATCGAACTGAACACCAAATCATGGTGGTCAAATATATGCAGTTATAATGAATATCGCGTGTTGTTCATGTAAGTTGAACATATCAGTAACAAACTTGGTGGACCGTGCCGGTCCACCATGTTTTGACAGTGGTGTAAGATAAAAACTTTCATACCATAACAAACTCATTTGTCTGCAGGTGGTTATGTTTATCGTTGTTGAAGATTGAGTTGTTCACATCCATCATACCATGGTAAACTCCAAACTTCATCTTACCACTTGCTCTGACGGCGTCAGCTAACTCTCCTATAAAATTACAATGAAATCTAATGTAGAGAGAAAGGGCTGTTCACTGTGATAGATTATAAAAATTATAAAGACATACAGATAGATATTATCATTTAATTAGCATAGCTTTTCTATGATGACTGATTTTTCCTGATGACTCGGACTGTCTGTTTTTTCGTAATTTGGACCTGATTTTGATTTGCTTGTTTTCTTCATTATTTGTCTCAATTGTAAAGGACGGAACTTGTACCTCAGGTTGATAGCTAGTCTACATGAATATTTCAATCAGACCTAATAGCGGGCTTACACTAGAGCGGCTTTATTGCCGCTAGCCCGCAGTTAAAAAAATGGGAGCATGCAGGATCAGGTCTCTGTGGCTGGTTCACCGGAAGCTGACTGCCACTTGATGGCCATTTTGAGTGGGTTTTCAGTGGCAGCCGAACAGTTGCTGCTCGTGTAAACTCCACTTAAGTCCTAAGGCAGCTTTTACTGGGTAACGTGACTCACACTGATGATTCTAACAGCAGATTGATGGTGAAGATTTTTGAGTTAGTGCGGCTATTAAACAACCCGTAAACAGAAAAGAGAGACGCCTACCTATCAGATCACGCTTAGGTCCACACTGCAACGAGTTCCAACGTTCCGAATATTTGGTGTTCCAGTTACAAAAGCCCTCCAGGTGCTTTGAAATCGGAACAATGTACCTGTACAGAGAAAAAAATGGAGAACCAGTCATCATTCACATCAAATGTAGAAGAGCAAATTTGGAAGCAATAAAAGTTCATTAACTTTAGAGAAGCTACGTACTCAAATACTTGCACCCTGACTCCACTTTTTATTATTAACTCACTTGGCGCCGGCTTGCTCAAACAGTTCAATCCAGTAGGTAGCGTTAAAGTATTGAGCTGTGAAAAGATGGCACAGTTCAGCGTAAGCAGTATTGGGTTTATAACCCTGCCTCATGTACTCAACCTCCATCTCAGCACCCATCGCCAGTTTCCATTCAAACCCAGGAGCTCCAGTTTCAGTTGCTGAGAATACACTCCAGTGCAGAAAAATCCCAAGCTTGGCGTCTTTATACCATTGTGGAATGGGCCGTGAGTCGATGGATGGCCAGTCTGGAGAATACTGAAGACAGATGACGCCGACTGTCTGCAGCAGTAGAATCGCAGCAATGTGATGCCTAGCCATATTGTAAATAGCCTTGGTAGAATTCAGATTGATTTCTGGCGTTGAACAAAAATCAATTCAATTGATTTGTTTACATCTCGGTTATTTATTTTATAGTTCCGTGCCTTAGGGCGCAGCATTACCGTGTCTCTCGCTTAAAAAATTCCAAAGAGATTAACTCCTCTGCAACAAATAAATATCAGCTTGTGAACCAGTTCTTTTCGCCGAGGAGAAAGCTCTTACCGTGTCTTTGAATCTTGGCCGTGCAAATTTGGGGCCGTGCAAAATACGAGTTCGAATCCGTGGTTCGAATACTGATCTTAAAAGTTAGTTTGCAACGAAGTTTATGTACACACTCATATCTCAGAGATACCAAGTTCGCCAATCGTCTATCGCATCGTTATTTTTTATTTTCGATTCTACGCCTCATTCGATGACTTGGCCAATCATCATTCATACTCATAGTGATACTGATAGGCGTTGAATGAGCTGTCGTTTGGACTTCACAAATACTAAAAGTAAATCTATTCAATTCTGTTTCTAATACTAGTAGTAATACCGTATTACTAATACTAGTGAAATACAATTAATTAGTAAATAAATTAGTGTTTACTACTAGACCCGTGCTCGTAGTTCTAGTAATCATTAATAATTACTCATTTACAATTAGGTACTGTTACTACTCTAACTCTAACTTCTAAGTCTAACTCAAGTTAGACTCTAAGTCTAACTTCTAATCTAAGTATCTAAGTCTAACTGAGTCTAACTAGTTAAGTCTAGTAGTAGCAAGTAGTTAACTACAGTCTACACTCAATTACACTGTTGTAATTTACAGTGTTGGCTGTACGTGTAACTGTTGGATTAGTACTACTACTGGTGTTAGTCTTAGTGTTTGCTGAAGTCTGAATTAATTCACTTGTCAATCACTCAATCAATGTGAATGTCAGTCATACTCATACTGAGACTCATCATGATCATCGTGATCATACTTGTACTATAGAGTCAGTGACTGAGAGCAAGTCATTCAGTCAGTGTCACACATGGTAGTTGAATAGTCATTGATAGTCGCATATTCACTCAGTCAGCCAGGTGTTGTATTCTCATTCTGATCTGAAAAAGTCTCTCACTCAGTCGGTCATTTGATTTTGACTCTGATATACCATTTAATAATCAATGTATTCATTCCCCTTCAACTGCATTCATTTTTCCACAATCAGCCTTCAAATTGGTGATCTTGCTGCAGATGGATGCGAGGAAGACTCTTCATTCAAATCGCGAGCTCATCCACAATGTACTTACTGAGACAGATGATCTCATGGATATTCTTTTCTCCAAGGGACTCATCTCTGCCTCAGTAATGACTCATCACTATGAGATTCAACTTTCTAAAGACAAAATCGATGACCTGCTGAAGTAAGTGGCTGATCTTACAGTGAGGTACCACTGTGCAGAGTTTAAACTAGTGATAAACATGGTAAAAGTAGACTAGTATAGCTACTGGTTTTACTGTATAAAATATATTACTTGGACCATCTGGTCACCCTAACTGACAGCAGCATTAAGCTGTTTTGGTTTTGAACTTAAAACGGTAACTGGATTCTTCACTGCTGACATGCCAACAAATGGCTTAGGTTGATTGAGCCCCGCTCAGGAACTCGAGAAAGACATCGGGAAGCCGTCGGGAAGCCATCGGGAAGCCATCTCGCTGAAGCCATCTCGCTGTCGTCACATCGACAAAGACCTGTCATAAGTAACCTGCCTTTGGGTAGAATACCCATTAAAAATACTGAATGAAGCGGCCCATAAGCGTGTACCCTCTTTGGTCGAGATCAATATAACACACGGAATTGCGCCAAACTTGCAATCTCCAGTACACTAATTAGCGCAGTCAGTGGTGGAATATATGACATGAAACTCGCAATGTATATGAAGTCTTAATGCATAACAATTTTTTTTCAAATTTCTCGTTCTAATGAGCAGACAGTTATTTAGCTTAACTTCCGGCCAGAATTGTCTCATGGCTAAATAGACCGAAAGCAGATCCATCGTAGCTATAGAGTGGTAGGAGGCCTCCCACTAGGTCACAGAACGTTTGGTACCTTACAGGTTGCTTCTGTTGGCACCCGAATTGGATATGTTTGAGGCCTTTATGGACTGGCTGCAAACAACAAACAAGGAACTTTATGAGGCTTTAAATAGTGCCCCACCAACAGATCAGACAGTTGGTAAGTGTGTCTCAGGTCCATTTCTAATGGTAGTGCTGTGCGACTGATCACTACAACTACGCAGAGTTGTCTTCTCTTTAAAACCCGACGACCGAGATTAATATATTTTAAACTGAAATAAACCAATGACTAATAACCAATGATCATGACTCCAGTTTATTTTGAATGGCAACGCCCATAAATGTTTTTACATTTTACTGCTGTTGCTGGTACCAACTTGACCTACAATTTCAGATGAATTTAAATAAAGCCATCAACAAAACCGATCGGATTGAGCTGAAATCATGATCATATGTTATTAGCTATTAGTTTAATTTAATTGAATGGTATAGCACAATTTAAACTCCAAATTTCTCAGTTTTTTAGCCATTCTAAAAGAAGAGAACTTCGTGGTTAAATCATCTATGTAGTCATAGCGATTACTCGGATGTAAAACCATTGAATGAGTCAGTATCATAATTACATGGCTACTAGAGACCGAAATAAAGGAATTATATACTTTAAGTTTATACATATATGTGTTTGTATACATACGACTATACAGGTATATTATGTATATTAACATATATGTGCATGTGCAGATATATTGAGATGTACATGTAGGTATGTTATGTACATGCATATACAACATGTTGACGCAACGCGCTGTTGCACCACATTATACATGGAGCCGTATAATGTACAACACCAAAGTGACACAGGCTGAAACTCACTCCTTCCAGTCAGCTAGATCTAAGTCATGTTTGTCACCGCCCAGCTGGTAATACGAATGTACTTTACTCCTTGAGTTTTATGTCTTTATATCTGATATTTTTCCTAGAGCCTTTACAAGCTGAAGCAGACCAGGATAGTGACGGGGAATCTGATAGTGAGAGCCTATCGAGTAGTGCCACTGGTGTTATCAAGATGACTGGCAGGAGACCAAACATGGAGTTCCTCTCTCATCTGGTTAGTTAGCAGATTATCTTGTTATTAGGTCATAGGGTTATCCTCCATACCTCTATGAATTAAGTAATCTTAAACCGTAATAGAGATGAAACTCTGTCCTACCACATCACAAAGCTGATATGCTGGGAATGCGTTTGTCCGATCAGACAAAACGCGTTGAAACCAGCACATATAGATGGGAGTGGGAGAAGGCTCAGCACTGAAGTGGACAAGCCAATTAAAACTCACCCCAAGATCAATGAGTCACTACAGTTAGAGGTTTGCCATGTTACCCAGAAGTAATTGTGATTAGGATATGCGGCTGTTCTAGCATCCCGATGATGTGTACGACCTAACCGAACCCTCCAGAGGTTACGCATTGCTTTTCATCAATGATAAAATCCAGGATCGCAAGTCAACTCGTCGAGGGTCTGAGTATGATGAGATTAATCTACGGAAAGTTCTGGAGTGGCTTGGTTTCACAGTACTGACCTATCATAACTTTACTCAGGTATGTTACCTCATTTCCAGGTATAATAATATAATGTATATAATATAATGTATATAATATAATGTATATAATACAATAAACCGCCTATGTTGGGTTGATGGTGAATCCAGATAAGTAACAGTTTAATTTGGGTGGATATCAACAATTATAAGCCATTTAGCATATTCCCTGTATGGTCCACAATGTGGGTTGGTTTAGCGAATAACATACTGGGCTAAGGGTTACTGGTCCTATTCCCATCTCGGCCAGCACCTTTGCCTTGTCACCCTCGTGAGAACCCCACTCATAGACCAACACTCTCCCTGAGATACACAGAGTTAAATACTTAACAAGTCATTTATATGAATATATAGGTTGGCAATCGCCTATCTCAAGGACAAGCATATTCATCCCTTTGTGGCGTAAACTTTGCAGAAATTTCTAAAATTATATCACAGTTGTCGGTTTTCGGTTTTGGTAATCTCACAACTTACTGAGACTGACCGCGGGGCCACCCTTCTACTGCAGACTGATTGGTGATCCATATATTCATATCAATGCTCTAAATCAGTTTTAGAACCACTCAGAAGACATTCCTTTCTGAGCGTTCGCACAGTTAATGGAGAACGTTCCAGTGTCAAAATGCATGGAATTGTCTTCTTTGAGCGGAAAACATCCAAGGTTTTGTAACTCTCCATACACACATTTTCTGTAATGGTAACGTTTTTGGTGAGCCGTCGGGTATTAAACGATTCCTAGCCTCTGCTGTTATTCCTTACAGGCGGATGTGATGAGGAAGCTGGCAGAGCACACCCATAACCCTGAACACAGGAAGCTGGGTGCTTTTATCCTGGCCTTCTTATCAGATGGAGACAGGAGCTGCGTTTACTCAGCGGATAACAGACCGATCTACATCACTGAGCTGACGGATTCACTGGATAGCAATAACTTTCCAGCAATGGCCACCAAGCCTAAATTTATATTCATTGAGGCTAGCCAGGGGGATAAAACAGACAAGGGAATAGTTGCTAAAGGACAGGATACACCTCTTACTACCTCCACACAGAAGCCAATCAGAGAGATAAGCTCGAAGTTAGGCGGTGTGGAGAGTCGGCCAAGGAAGACTGGCGTCGCTCCTATAGTTACACAGGATGTTACCAGCGTGGCCTGCAAGGCAGATCTGGTGGTGTGTATGGCCGCCTTTCCCTCGCATAAAGCACTTCATCATGCCCAACTAGGCAGTGTAGTGACTCGCTTACTCTCAGAGGTACTGTATAAGTACAGTCACTGCAAGGACCTGTTAGAAATCCTAGCTAAAGCCAGGCGGAAACTCGCTGGAATGGACCTGATTGGCACTAAGCAAGTTATCACCACTATGGACACTCTTACTAAACAGTTCTATTTGTACCCTCCAGCCAGAACATAGATGACAGGCTTCATAACTTGTTTATTTTGTATCTTTTTTAAAATAATCAGCTAGATGGCTACATATAATGCGTTAGTCCACGTGGTGGCTAGCTACCATATGGCATGGTAAAAGCACTGGAGATAAAACCGCAGTATAAAAGGAATGCACAAGACGCTGAGCTCATTTAGCAGAGCCCTTTAGAGGCTCTGTATGGCTGTAGAGCTCTATATGGGGCTCTGAATGGCTGTACAGTCCTATAGGGACTCTGAATAGCCATAAGCCTGATAAGGGCTCTGAATAGCCGCAGGCAGTAGGTGTTACGAAGAGCTGGCGTACTTCACTTTGCCATTCTCATTAATGACACATACATGCTAAAAACAGATAAGAATGTGTGTGAAAGGAAATCAGTCGGATCAGATTCGCTTATCGCAGATCACTATCAGGGGAACATACATGGATACAAACACTGCATTATCGTGGACATGGTATATATCGGCCTGCAGTTGCCTGACCATGCCTTCCGACTTCAGATTGAAAAGACTCGTGTATTGTGCTATGACTTACCGATAAATCCCTGAAGTATTCATTGTAATCCAGAGCATAGCCAACCACAAAGCTATCTGGGATCTCAAAACCTATAACTGAGAACAAACATGGCCGCTAAAAGGATGGTCCGGGATAGTATCTTTAGTTGCAAAATCACATAATACATATGGGGGAGGGGTGATGTAAACACACAATTTATTTATATATATTTGTAGCGCGCTTTCACCGTCATCTGACCGTAAGACAGCCTTAGTGATACTTACAGTCTGGTCGATAGCCTGATGACAATGGTGTACGTTTCACCAACAAGCTGCAATACATAAGATAACCATTAGACTAATCAAGTCCCTGTTTTTTAATTATATCTGTTATAAATTGCTCGTTAAAAATACATAGAATAGCAAGATATCCGAGTGGTTCTAGTGTTGAGCTCAAGGTTGACAGATCATGGGTCACAACCCGGTCATGTCAGTCCCCGCTGTAAGACCATTGTAAAACAGGGCTTCGCGTTGATCATGCTATTAACATAAAACACCCCTTTCTTAATCCAATGGGCTCTTCACATAATCCCCAACTCTGACAAAACGAGTCTATAAGGCTTGGGAGGCCCAGTGAATCAAGAATACATGTACTGTACAGATACATACCTGGCTACTTTAACTGACTTTGGTTGGTGTTTTGTTAAGGTGTGAAGAAGTTTCTGCATGGTTCTTCCGGTATCGATAATATCCTCAACAATCAGCACATTCTAAAAATAAAATAACCACCACTAGTGAAAGGGGATTTCCAATCCACTAGTGAAAGGGGATTCCCAACTGCCCACCGAGTGGAAAGGGATTCCCAACTGCCCATCGAGTGAAAGGAAAATTCTCCCCTCCATTATCGTTACGGAACTTTAAATCTGCAACTGACTTGATGACAATTCCAAGGGGAAACTATTACTAACCTAGGCCATCAGACCTGAAACCAGAAGTCTGGTGTTCTAGCATTTCTACCCCTATTGTGTAGTGAAATGGGGATAAATTATGGTCCAGCTGGCTTACGTAGTTACTACACTAATTAAAATGACAGGTGATTTTTCACTGTACCATGGGCCCATAAGCACTGGTCCCCTTAATAGTGTCATATTATGCAGAGAAATATTCAGGTGCCAGATGTCACCTGCCACATAATAATGACTTCCAGGGAGTGGGCTCTAGTAAATAGAGTCTTGGGAAACTAAAATTGTCTGTTCCTCTTTATGTTATCGGGAACTGTTGCATTGGCTGGGGTAATAGGTGCATTCGCGTGCTCGGCCTTTTCGGGACCGAAGTAGATTTTGGGAGAAAAATCTGCTAAACTGCTCAAGAGCCTGACCGAAAAGCGCGATCCAAAAAAGCATCTTTCACTTTCGGTCGCGAAAGCACGCGAACAGAATTCCGCGACCAAAGGTAGGCGCAGCCTAGTAGTTTAGGCAAATGTCAAGGTTACCGCAAAGAGGCTTGATTACTACGTCGGGATAACGAGTCGCAAACGATCGTTCGGCTCTAACCGAGGAGTTAAAGTTGGGGGAGGACAACACTGATCCGATCAACGTCCATCTTGAACTTTACTGCGTTTCCTCACTGCGGCAGTCGGGAGCACGCGAATGCACCTTATGATTCCCATTGAAGCATTTTGCACCTTAGAAGCAGAAGATTTATCAGAATCTGCAAACATGCAGAGGATGGAGGCGCCTCTCCGGTC
>Ga0224501_10000993_pt1 | contig 21713 bp, 13 predicted proteins | sample SF_Oct11_sed_USG_4_FD_169105 | JGI IMG/M metagenome (GOLD analysis project Ga0224501, IMG submission 169105) | Sediment microbial communities from San Francisco Bay, California, United States - SF_Oct11_sed_USGS_8_1 | ecosystem: Environmental > Aquatic > Marine > Sediment | place: USA...
CTATATGCTGCAGGAATACATCGACTCATCCGGTGACCGCCGGATTATTCGCTATGATCGTGTGCCGCTTGTATTTATTGCTGGTATTGGCGGGTCATTTTAGGCTTAATATCTAACAGGGATTTTTAGAGACTTTCATGAGACTGATTCGACGAAGTCGAATTTTCTTTATTCATCTTTAGTCGCTTAAGAGTCTTGTCCGATTCCCGATTAAGAACTTAGGAAATCGATGTTTTGAATATTTCAAAATCTTGTTTTCAAAATGCGAGTTTAGTCCTATAATTTGTGAAGTCAAACTCCATATTATTATTTTCCTTAATCAGCTCAGCCCTTTCTAAAATCATCCAATAAATCTGGATTTCATGTGATTGACGTCTGCTAAAAGATATTGACATGGTTTAAAGTTAAAATAAAATTACCTATTATAGTGAAAAAAATAGGAGGATAGAATGAAACAAATTCTCGCAATCCTAACCGCAGTTGTCTGCATTACATCCTTGAGCGCAGCGGTAAGTAAAGCGCCGCAACCAAAAGGCGGTAATGGTTCGATTTCAGGCTTCATTACCGATTCGATAACCGGACAACCAATACAAGGCGCTCAGGTAATGGCAGGCTGTCGTTTACACGCCACTACTAACGCAGACGGTTCCTATACAATACCGAATGTGCCTTCTGGTGATTATATCGTGAAGGCAAAAAAGTGTCATGAGTATGTAGCAAAAGAATATCCGACCCCGGTGCATGTTGAAGCGGGTCAGCATGTGACCGGTATCAATATCGCTCTGGCGCCAGTCGGTGGTGGCGGCGGTAATGGTTCAATTTCTGGGACAGTATATGACAAAATGACCCGTAAGCCAATCGCCGGAGCAAAAGTAACCGCAGGTTGCTGCCAAAATTATGCGATGACTAATAATGACGGCACCTATACGATTACCGGATTGCGTGATGGCAGTTATATCGTGAAAGCACACAAGCAAGGTTACGAATGTGCCACTTATCCGGAACCAGTAGTAATCTCGGGTGGGCAGAGCGTTTCTGGAATCGATTTCTATCTGATTCCATGCAAATTACGCCCTGCCGATGAAAAGTAAGATTTTTAACTCAAAAGCCCTCTCAATTTTGAGAGGACTTTTTCTTTATGTGGCTTGACATAGACCAGACTCGAGTTAAAATCGGATATGCTAAAAAACAATAATCAAAAACTCAGAGTGCAAAGCTTAAAAGCATTTCTTTTTATTTTGGTATTTTTGGTGGTTATCTTTTTGCCAAAGATTTACGCTCAACCAAAACCGAATATAGAAGAGTTTGAACGTTCGCAACCATTAACGATAGACCAGAAAGAATTATTGGAAAAGAACAGCTTTGTCGTTACACCGTCCGATTTTGACCAAATCTATCAGATTTACAATTATGCGGCACGTCAGAACCTGCCAATTTATATCACGACCGATGCCGTCCTTCATACCCTTCACATCCTGTTTGATTATTCGTTACGGGTTACCGAAATGGAATATTTTTATAAACTGGTTTCCGATTTAACTGACGGGTTATTGGATTATGAATCGGCAAAATATAAACAGACTAAATCGTCTAAGGTGAAAGAGGCACACAAAAGAAATATGGCTTATCTTTCGGTTGCGGCATCGCTGTTAGATAAAAATTTTGAGCCTTTGCCAGTTGTCGCAAAACTGGTTAAGGCAGAATTGAAATCGATTGCTGAACATAAGGCAATTAGACAATCTGAGATTTTCGATTACAAGGAAGATTATAGTCAATACCAGCCTCGAGGCCATTACACCCGAAATGAAAAATTTGCCCGATATTTTAAGGCGATGATGTGGTTTGGTCGAATCGGGTTTTATCTAAAACCAGGTGACACCAGGGCAGATATTGAATTGGGTAGAGATTTGACCCGCCAGGCAATACTCCTGGTTGATGCATTAAAGAAGGCACGAGTCGGTGATGAGTCGGTGCAAAAAATATGGGAGAAAATCTACAACCCGCTCACTTTCCTAATCGGTAAGACCGATGATTTGGACTTTTACAATTATGCCCAACTGATTACTAAAGTTTTTCCAAACCAAGATATAACTAAACAGATTGAGAAGAATGAGCAGATTGATAAATTTATTGCCGAAGCAGTCAAATTGCCGACCCCTAAAATCCTTGCCACTTTTGTGCTGGATACAACCCAGACCGCTTTGGCGAAGAGAAAGGGTTTTAAACTTTTGGGTCAAAGATACATCCCTGATTCCTACATGTTCCAGCAATTGGTTTACAGCAAGGTTGGAACTTTCCGAAAACCGCGCCATTTGCCTAAAGGCTTGGATGTGATGGCAGTTTTAGGTTCTAATCGGGCTCAGGAAATCTTAAATACGGTCTATCAGGAGAATCAGTTTTTAAACTATACAACCCAAATGCTCAAATTACGAACTGAATTTAAACAACTCATAACTACCGAATGGAACCAGAGTGTTTATTTTGCCTGGCTCTATGCTCTGAAACTTCTCTTAGAACCGTTGTCCAAATCACCCAACCTGCCTCAGTTTCTCTTCTCGCCGGCTTATGCCGATAAGACCTTAATGACTACTTGTGGTTCATGGACCGAACTGCGGCATGATACAATACTCTATGCAAAACAGAGTTATACCGCAGCCCTTACCGCTATAAGACCTCAAGAAAAACAGCCCGGTTTTGTCGAGCCTTACCCCAAATTCTATGAACAAATTGCGCGCATTGTTTTAGATTTGGCGAACGGGTTGAAACGCTATGGTGTACTGAACGAAGAAGTTGGTAATCGCTTAGCAAGTTTAAAATCACTTGCCCAGAAACTAAAATTGATTTCGGTAAAAGAAATTAGCGGTGAAAACTTAGATGATGAAGAGCTTCAATTGATTAATAATATTGGCGAAACATTGGAGACGATGGTAACTTTTCCGTCACAGTTTGAAAAATATAGCTCGGAGGCGGACGACAAGATGGCAGTGGTAGCCGATGTCCATACTGACCCGAATACCCTTCAGGTTTTAGAAGAAGCGGTTGGTAATCCTTTTTTCATCTATGCGATAATACCGTACCAGCAAAAAAATTATCTTGCGGTTGGTGGGGTGTTTTCTTATTACGAGTTCACAAAACCAATCGGCGAAAGAATGACCGATGAAGAATGGCAGAAAATAGAACCAAAACCAGATTTGCCGGTCTGGACAAAAAGTTTTGTTATTAAATAGAGGGGGCGATATTTCATGACTGAGAAATTTGCCTTCATATTTCCCGGTCAAGGATCCCAATTTGTTGGCATGGGGAAAGATTTATATGAACGTTTTTCTGAAGTAAAAAATATCTATGACCAAGCCGAAGCAGTTCTTGGTATGGAAGTCAAAAAGCTCTCATTTGACGGACCTGAAGAGGAATTACGCAAGACTTACATAACCCAACCGGCAATACTGGTTAATTCATTAGCGGTTTTTGAAATATTGAAGAATAGAGGGATAAAACCTGAACTTGGGGCTGGACATAGCCTGGGTGAATATTCGGCACTTTATGCTGCTGAAGCTTTAGACTTTGAATCGGTTTTAAAGATTGTTAAAAAACGCGGCGAATTGATGTTTAACGAAGGGCTAAAGAATCCAGGCACAATGGCAGCCATCATCGGATTGAATGATGAGGCGGTTCTTGATTTATGTCGGGAAGTCGAAGGAACCGTGGTAGCGGCTAATTTCAACGCGCCCGGACAGGTTGCTATTTCTGGTGAAATCGAAGCCGTGAAAAAAGCCGCCGAATTGGCAAAGACCAAAGGCGCTTTGAAAGCGGTAATGTTACCAGTCAGCGGTGCCTTCCATTCGCCATTGCTCAATAATTCAGCCCAGGAATTTAAAAAATTTCTCGATGATTTTACTATCAATGACCCAAAATTCCCGATTATCCCTAATGTCTCGGGTGAACCGGTCAACACTGCTGATGAGATTAGAAAGGCTCTGGAGAACCAGTTAATAAATCCGGTGCTCTGGACCACGACAATACAGACCGCAAAAAACCTTGGGTTTAACCGATTCTTTGAAGTCGGTCCGGGTAAGGTGCTTTGTGGTCTATTGAAAAGAATCGACAATAGTTTGACCGGAATCCCGGTTGGTCGTATCGAAGAGATTGAATCCCTATAGAGTGATTTGATTCCTCTTAGAAGCTAACCTTGGTTATTTTTAAAAGTTACTAACTTTCCTAATAGCAACCATCATATATTATAAATAAGCATTGCTTAGGAAAGATAGTCATTGGTTATACGAATTTTCCAAGGAATTTTTTCGTAAAATTATACAGATTTTTTATAAGGAAAAAGCTATACGTTTTTGAAAATTTTCTTGAAAAGGAATGATTGTTTATTGAGGAACTGATTATTTTTGTATCAATTTCCCCGGGGTTATTGGTGGCGGTGTTTCTCGAATTATACCCTGAGAATACTGGCTAATCAAATCTAAATAGGTAGTTGAATCTGGATTTTGTTTTAGTAAAGACTTAATCGTGGCAATAATCGCCTTAAGACACGCCTTGGTTTCTTCAACCGTCACCCGACGCATTCCATCTTCACCTTTCTGGTGCTTCTCGATTATTTGATAAACACTGTCGGCTACGGTCTGGATTCTGGGATTGGTCGAACGATATTCATAGATAATTTTACGCTCAGCGGTTTCTATGGTTTTAAGGATATTTTCTAAAGCTTCTTTCACTTCACGGTCGAGAAGGTTTCGAAATCGAGTGTTACGAATGACTAAGATACCATGTTCGATATTGTTCATATAATCAGGAATCAGGTCACGAGCCTTCTTAAGAATTTCCATGTTGCCGATGCGATGTTCTTGATAAACCCGGCCGGAAATTAGGTAAGAACAATTGTCCGGACATGAAATAGTACGGCGGCGTTTGGTGCCACAACACAGCGAACAGATTGGTGTGTTCAGAGCAGGACAATGGCGGTTGCTGCGACGCTGGTTACAGAGTCGACATTTCATAATATTAAAATTTTATTTAATTTGTTTTAAATCAGATACCGAAATTTATTTTGAATCTAAAGTCAAGTCGACCAGGTGCACCGAACAAGAAACACAAGGGTCATAGGAACGGACAACCATCTCCAAAATCAGCTCGATATCTTTTTCTTTGGCGCCCTGGGATTCGAGCAGGTTTTCGGTTGCGATACGCAAATGGCGTTCCATCGCATCAAGGTTTTGAGTTGTCGGAATTATAAAATTAGCATCGGTGATATAACCTCGTTCAATCTCATAATAATGGTATAATGCGCCACGCGGCGCCTCTACCGCACCTACTGCCTTACCTGATTTGGTCGTTGGTTCTTTGATTCCAGGAATTTTTGTCTCAATTAATTTGTCGACAAGTCTGGGAATATCTTCAAGGCAAAAGAGAATCTCGATCGCCCGTGCTTGATTAGCATATAAAGGGTTTCTGACCCAGGTTAGGCTATAACAATGCTTGAAGGCATCGGCTGCCTTACCATGGAGACGCTCACCAAGCAGATTCATGCGCGCCAGCGGTCCAACTGCATAAGGTTTGCCATTATAACGACAACGTTTTGCCGTCGAATGTGCCACTACCCGTTCATTAGTTAGTTCCAGATAATCGTCGATTGGCTTTTCCTCTCCGGTCGAAATTAAGACCGAATCGCCAGTAAAACCATAGGTTTCGGTTGGTGGATTTAAGCACATAAATATTAACCCTTCTTCCATCGAGGTTGGGTAATGCAGATTGCGTAATAGTTCAACTGTCTCAACACCATCGGGAATCAATCTTTCGGCTTCGTTTTTGATTTCCAGAAGTTCGGTCCGATTTGGCCAACGATGGAAGCCACCCACATTAGGGTTCTCGCCATGGGTATAGCGAGCACTGGTAATTTCCATAATCCGGTTGCCGAACCGCTTCAGACGCAAACCACGCAGCACTTGAACGGCATACTTATCAGTCATGGCAATCGCATTGGGATATCCGAGAAAGTCGGGTAAAGCCAATAAAAATACATGCAGGGAATTGGATTCAATCATTTCGCCATAGTGCATTAAGGTCCGCATTAATTTAGTGGCGGTTGGCACTCTAAGGTCAAGCGCTCGTTCTACGGCTGTGATTGAGGCGAGGCGATGTGATACCGAACATATCGCACAAATTCTTGGGACAATACTTACCGCCTCATCCGGCGTTTTACCAAGAACCAGAGTCTCGAAAAGTCTTGGTCCTTCTGGTATCTTGATTTTGACTTTCTTTACTTTCTTTCGTTCGAATTCAATCTCAATTCCGGCGTGACCTTCGATTCGGGCAACGTGTTTTACTTCAATTTCGGGCATTTACTTCCTTAATAGTTTCTTGACTTGCTCGGCGAACCGAGTGCCGCCGAAAAGGCGGAGCTTACGTTCAATCGTTTCTTTAGAAAATTTCTTGGATTTGAGTAAATTAATTTCTGATGTCAAATTTTGTTCATCGGCTGGTCCGAAACAACCGATACAGCCAGTATTATTAGATGGACAGCGCGCATTACAACCAGCTGCGGTAACTGGACCAAGACAGAGTTCGTCATTTAAAAGCAGACATTGGTTCTCCCGCCACTTACATTCAGTGCAAACCGGCACCTTGGAAAGCGAAAGCTCGGTCGGTAAATCCCGAACCAGTCGAGCATAGGCAAATAAAAACTGTTTGCCATCAATCGGACAGCCCATTTGAGAACAGTCAACTTTAACAAAGGCATCTAAGGGTTTCGATTCAAAAGCCTTGATAATGGTCGGAGAAGTCTTGCCGTAAACTTTTTGATAACGTCGAGCAAATTGACTGCGTCCGGTTTCCATCGCTTGAAGGCCACCTAAACTGGCACAATTGCCTAATGCCACTAACTTCTTGGCTCTTTTACGGATGTCAAGCAGAAACTCTTCTTGTTCCTTAGTCGTTACCGAGCCATCGATGAAAGCAATATCGAGATTTTTTTCAACATTGCCCCGATTTGCCATCAAGAATGAGACGACCTGACCGGCTTCGAAAACATCTAAAATTTCATCCTCACAATTGAGGATAGTTAACAGACAACCAGAACAGCCGGAGAAATTGTAAAATCCGACCCGGGGTTTAGGCGAAATTTCTGGTGTATGCTTCTCTTTCATATCAGATCCTTCATGTGCAAAACATCCCAGTAAGAAAATACCGGTCCATCCAGGCAAGTGTAAATCGAACCAATCGCACAATGACCACATTTACCAATACCGCACTTCATACGTCGTTCCAGGGTCATTAGAATTTGATGTTTTTGAATATTTAGCTTCAAAAGTTCATCGATTACAAACTTATACATAACGGGTGGTCCGCAGACTAAAGCATATGTATTTTCGGCATCGATTTTTTTCAATCTCGAGAAGAGCGATGTGACCATACCTATTTCACAGGGCCATTTTCCATCCGGGTCCTTTTCTACCGCCAAAAGGCAATTCAAATCATCTCGGTCTCTTAATTCTAAGAGTTCACGTAAGAATAACATATCCTCAGGTTTTCTGCCGCCGTACATAAAAGTAACCTGACCATAGCGGTCACGATTATCCAGCACATATAATAATAGCGACCGCAGCGGAATCACACTTAAACCGCCGACCACGATAATCACGTCATGTTTTTCAATCTTTTCAATCGGGAACCCGTTACCATAAGGACCTCGCACCCCGATCATCGCATTTTCTTTGAGTTTAAACAATTCGTTCGTCACGACCCCGATGCGGCGAATCCCAAATTCTAAGAGTCCGGGCCGGGATGGACTGGAACTGATGGAAAACGGTGCTTCCCCAACGCCGGGTAAAGAGATAATCATAAATTGACCGGGTAAATATTGCATTTTGAGTGCCCGTTCCATTTCAAGCGCTCGAACCTGGAAAAACCGAACATCTTTACTCAAATCATAGCGCCGAACAATTCGCATCGGTTCGGGCAGGTAATAATTTTGATTCATAATTATTTTTTACGCTTACCTGATTGGGTTTTCTCAGTGCCGCGCAGGGCACTGGCGACGGTCTTGACATTGATGTCAACCACACAGGTGTCGATGCAGCGACCGCAGCCAACGCAGGCGGGTCGGCCAAATTCAGTAATAAATGCCTTTAGCTTATGAGTATACCAGAGACGAACCCTGGCAGCTCGGCTCTCCCGGAAATTATGTCCACCCGCCACCAGGGCAAATTCCTTGAACATACAGGAATCCCAATACCGTTCCCGGAACCCTTGAAATACCGCCGGGTTCATTCGGTCGATAATATTATAACAAGCACAAGTTGGGCATACCATACTGCACGAACCGCAGGATAAACATTTGTCACCCAACTCCTGCCAAACCGGCAGGTCGTGGGATAATTCCATAATATCCGGCATTCCAGTCATATCAATTTCAAGTTTATATTGATAGTCGCGCCAGCGGCGCCATTTTATGTATTTGTCAAGGTCTTGCTGTTTGATATTCTCGTCGAACAAGTCAAGGTGATACCGAACCAGGTCATCACCCAGGCTCGAACCAATCCAGACCAGATAATCTTCCTCACCTTCACCCAGGTCGTTGAATGCCAAATCAAACCCAGCCTCGACAAAATGGGTATTGGTCGATTTGGCAAAGCATTTATCATCCGGCACACAAGAAAGTCCGATGATGGCAGTTTTTTTGCGCCGTTCTGTATAATAGATATCAGGTAATCGTTCGGTGAAGAGTTTGTCCAGAATCATAATTCCGTGTATCTCACAGGGATGCACCCCAAAAATCACACGGGGCTGAATATTCTCCAATTCGGCATGATAGGACTTATCATCAAATGAGAAGGTATTGAATCGAGGTGGGACAAGAAACTTCTTAGCCGGGACAATGGTTCTAAGCATTTTCAGCTCCAATCGGGAAAGGTCGTCCAATCGGTCGTAGATAAATTTGTCGCCTTTTTTGACTGGACCAAAGACCTCGCCGTATTTACGCAGCGAATCAAGATACTCAGTCAGATAACGTTTTTTAAGTTTTAGGGCTTTCAAGGGTTTCGATTATAATAGAATGGCACAGACTAGTCAATAAGCAAAGATTGCTTGACACGTTTCCATCAAAATGTTATTATTAATTGGTACAAAAATGGGTTACAGTTATCGGCAGAGATTTCTGTCATTCAATAAAATATTCCCCTTAATTCAATTACTCATAAGTATAAACTTTAAAAAATCTTTTAAAAGGAAGTAGCGATGCGCGGGCCATTTCCTTTGGATGCCTCAAGAATTGATCTTCTAATCATAAAAGGGAGGCCTGGAGTTTATGGAATTGCAAATACTCGAGATTCAATTGGTTACTTAGGAAGATCAGATTTTGACTTAAATACCGCTTTAAAACATTGGATAGGGAAATACAAATTTTTTTGGTTTGAGTACGCAATTTCACAAAAAGATGCTTTTATTCAGGAATGCACGGCTTTTCATCGACAAATCGAAAAGAGAAACATTTTAGAAAATGTTATTCATCCCGGACCTCCAGATAAGGTTAAACTAAAGTGCCCGGTATGTGGCAAAGATTAATATACTTCGCTTCATTTTCTAAATAGGCGCTTTAAAATCGGTAAAATTAGATATTTCTTTTTAAATTGGCTAAAATTCATTAAGTTTTGATTTATAATCAATTTCAATTTAAGCAATTTTAAAGAATTAATATATTCGGCAATAATGTTCTTTGTTGCCCTCAATAAGGACTGCGGTTTATCAAAAGCTCATTACTTCACAACAATTAATTTTTGGATAGTTTTGTCAAATTCCATTAAATAGATACCCGGTTTAAATCCTTTTAACGAAACGATTGTTACTGGTTTAGAAACAAAAAGTTCTCTTAAAATTTTTCCTGACACATCAAAGATTTTGATTACTTTTGGTTGTTCAATCGATGAAATATGGATATGGGTGATAGACCTTGCTGGATTCGGATAAATTTCAAAGGTTAAGAAGTTATTGTTAATTAGGGAATCTTCTTTTTTAGTCCCTGGCATTTCATCACGAATAACCGAAACTCCAGAACTATTATAATTTGCGACATAGATTCGGTTCTGCTGCGGATTGTGAGTAAAAACGATTGGTTTGACTCCAACGCTGATTGTGGTAATCACTTCGTTCGTCGAACCATCAATAACCGTTACATTAGAACTCAAATAGTTTGCACAGAATATTTTATTGTTGATTGGATTGTAAATTATGGCACAGGGACCGTTACCTACGGGAACTGTCGTAATTATGGTACCGGATGCACTGTTAAACACAGTAACGTTATTCGAATTGTAATTAGCACAGTAGCATTTGTTATCATTTGGATTAAAGGCTAAGGCGCAAGGATTTTGTCCGACCGGAATGGCAGCCACTGCTTTATTTATCGAACCGTCAATCATGGTGACATCGTTACTTTGACGATTTGCACAAAAGACCATATTATGAATTGGGTTACAGACTAAAGCGCAAGGAGTTTGTCCGACACGAATCGTTGTAATTAAAGTATCGTTGGTTCCGTGCATCACCGTCACGTTTTGACTATTATAATTAGCGCAATAAATTTTATTGTCGGCTGGATTATAAGCCAGGACTCGAGGATTATCGCCGACCCGGATTCCTCGAATTAAACGATTTGTGTCACCATCAATCACACCGACATTGTTGCTTCCAGAATTAGCCGAATATATTTTATTGTTAATTGAATTATAAGCTAAATCAATAGGATTCCAGCCTCCGGTTTGAACAGTTGTAATCAAGGTATCGGTCGCACCATCAATGACGGTAAGATTATAACTGCCAGCGAGAGCACAATAAACCTTATTGTTAGTTGAATTATACTCTAGGGCGCAAGGATTCTGGGTTCCTACTGAGATTATTGTGCTGACTTGGTTGTTGGCTCCGTCAATAACTGCTGTATAAGGACTGTTCTCAGGTGCACAGTATACTTTATTGTTAGTCGAATTATACGTTAAGGTATAAGGGAACCAGGTCTCTAACGAAATTGTTGTAATCACATGATTGATTACGCCATCAATTACCGAGACATCGTTGCTTCCGCTATTAGCCGAATAAACTTTATTATCGGTTGGATTATAAACTAAAGCGCGAGGGCCCTCTCCAATTGGAATTGTCGTAATCACAGTATCGGTTGCACAATCAATCACGGTTACATTCCTACTTTCCTGATTCGCACAATAGATTTTATTTTCGGTCAGATTGTAAGCCAGAGCGCGAGGATCCCTTCCATTGACTGGAATTGTTGCAATTACCTGATTTGTCATCCCATCAATCACGTCGATATCGGCGCTTTGATAATTGGCGCAATAAATCTTATTATTTACCGAATTATAAGTTAAAGCATAAGGCATGTTTCCAACTCGAATGATGGTTATTGTTGCATTCGTTTCGCCATCGATAACATCAATATCATTACTTTGTCGGTTAGCACAAAAGATTTTGTTACTGACTGAATCGTAGATTAAAGCGTAAGGGTCATTTCCTACCGGGACTTTTGTAATCACTTGATTGGTAACTCCGTCAATGATGGTTAGGCTATCGCAGAGATGAGAGCAATAGACTTTATTGTTCGTAGAATTATAAGCTAAAGCATTGGGATTGCTTCTTACTCGAATTGTTGCAATCACAGTATCGGTTACGCCGTCAATCACCGTAACGCGGTTACCCTCAAAACTGGCACAATATATCTTATTGTTGTTCGGGTTAAAAACTAAAGCATATGGTTCTTCTCCTACCGAGATTGTTGTAATCACCTGATTGGTTGCGCCATCAATCACATTCACATTATCACTGCCCGCATTAGCTGAATATACCTTATTATTGATTGCATTCCAGCAAAGAGCCATAGTATTTGTTGCACCAGTTGAAATTCTTGCGATTTTTCGGTTTGTCATACCATCAATTACAATTACACCGTCCCCGCTTTGACCACCGACATAGATTCGGTTATTGGTTGCGTTATAAGTAAAAGTTTGAGGGCTTACGATTCCGCCAAATGAATCTGGCAAATAGATTGTTCTCTCAAGCCATTGGGCAGATAAGAGAGCAGGGAGCAGGGAGCAGAGAGCAGTAAAACGAAGGATGAGAGACGATGGACGATGGAAGAAAGACACTGCTTCCTTCTTTTGGAAAAAAAACTTCTGATTTCGCACAATAAATATTTTAGACATTTCTATTTCGTTATAATAAACTTTTTAGCTATTTTCTCGGCTCCAAATTGTAGAAAGTAGACACCCGAACTTATTCCCTTTAGCGAGATTTTTGCCTCCGGTTGAGAAAATTGCACTTCCCTTACCAACTTTCCCGAAACATCAAAGATTTTGAGTATCATGTTTTCTTTCTCGAATAACGGGCAACGGACACGAATCACGGATTTTGCTGGGTTTGGATAGATTTCAGGCGTTAAGCGTTTAGCGTCAAGCGTTCTGCATTCTTCGATTCCTACTATATCCCGGATCACTGAGATACTGGAACTTAGATAATTTGCCACATAGATTCGGTTCTGCTGCGGATTATGCGTAAAAGCAATTGGCTGTATGCCAACTTCAATTGTTGTAATCACCGTGTTGGTTGTTCCATCAATCACAGTTACATTATTACTGCTACGGTTCGCGCAGTGGACCTTATTATTGGTCAGGCTATAATACAAGGCATAGGGGGCATACCCTACGGTTAGAGTAGTAACGATGCTATCGGTTACTCCATCAATCACGGTCACAGAGTTGCTGTCCCGGTTTGCGCAGTAAACTTTGTTATTAGTCGGATTGTAACACAGGACGCAAGGATAACCTTCTACCGCCACAGTTTCAATTATGCTATTTGAGCAGCCGTCAATTATGGTTACATTATTACTACCGGCATTAGCGCAGTATATTTTATTGTCGATCGGATTATAAGCCAAAGCAAGCGGATTATTTCCTGCCGCAACAGTTATAATTACCTGATTAGTTGTTCCTTCAATTACATCGACATCGTTGCTCCTCGCATTAGCACAGTATATTTTATTGTCGTTTGAATTATAGACTAAAGCACAGGGACTATTTCCGACTCGTATTAGTTGAGCGGTTCGATTAGTTTCACAATCAATTACATCTATACTGTTACCTCCTTGATTAGCACAATAAATTTTATTGCTTGATGGGTTATGAACAAAAGCGAAAGGTTCATTTCCTACCGGGATTGCTGTAATTACTGAATCCGCTATCCCATCAATTACGGCTATATTGTTACTATCTCGGTTGGCACAATAGACTCGGTTATTAGTCGGATTATAAACTAAGTTGCAAGAGCCACCTCGGACTTGAATGGTGGTAATCCTTTCATTGGTTGCGCCATTAATCACGGTCACATTATTGTAATTATTAAAAATGTTACCACAATAGATTTTATTGTTAATGGGATTGTACGCTAAAGCATGTGGATAAGATGGGCTTAAAGGAATAGATAAAATTATTCGATTGGTTGCACCGTCAATTACCGTAACATCATTGCTCCCAGAATTGGCTGAATATACTTTACGGCTGGTCAAATTATAGCAAAGGGCACAAGGATTGTTTCCCGCGAGCAGAGTGGTTATTACTTGGTTAGTTGCTCCGTCAATAATGGTTATATCGTGGCTTGTGTTGTTGGCGCAGTAAACTTTGTTGTCAGCGGAGTTGCAGCAAAGGGCATAAGGTCGGCCCCCTGCAGGTGCGTTGGCAATGACTCGATTAGTTGTTCCATCAATTACAGTTACATTGTTACTATCTCGGTTTGCGCAGTAGATTTTATTACTGGCTGGATTATAGCATAGTGCCCAAGGCTGGTGTCCGGCATTTGCGGTTCCAATTACGCTGTCAGTTGCGCCATCAATTATGGTCACATTATCGCTGCGCCGGTTTGCGCAGTAGACCTTATTGTCGAATGGATTGTAGCATAAGGCACGAGGATAGTCTCCGACAATCACGGTATCGATGATACTGTCATTTGCTCCATTAATCACTATCACATTATCATCCGAACGATTGGCGCAGTAAACTTTGTTGTCAATCGGATTATAGTACAAATCGTACGGACGGTTACCTACAGACAAGATCTCAATGATGCTGTCATTTGCTCCATTAATTATGGTTACATCATCGCTGCCTTCGTTTGCGCAATAGATTTTGTTGTTGGTTGAATTATAGCATAGCGCAAAAGGGTCGTTTCCTACATTCACGGTTCTAATTACGCTGTTATTTGCTCCATCAATTATCGTGAGATTATCGCTATCCCCATTTGCACTGTAGATTTTGTTATTGGTTGGGTTGTAGCACAGAGCTGCTATATTATGACCGGTTTGGATTTTCGCAATTTTCTGGTTAGTTGCTCCATCAATTACAATCACACAGTCGCCAGACCCGCCGCCAACATAGATTTTATTATTTGTTGTATTATTGGTAAATGCTTGGGGACTTTGGACTCCACAGAAAGAATCTGGTAAATAGATTGTTCTCTCAAGCCATTGGGCAGATAAGAGAGCAGGGAGCAGGGAGCAGAGAGCAGTAAAACGAAGGATGAGAGACGATGGACGATGGAAGAAAGACACTGCTTCCTTCTTTTGAAAAAAAACCTTCTGATTTCGCACAATAAATATTTTAGACATTTCTATTTCGTTATAATAAACTTTTCAGCTATTTTCTCGGTTCCAAATTGTAGAAAGTAGACACCCGAACTTATCCCCTTTAGCGAGATTTTTGCCTCCGGTTGAGAGAATTGCACTTCCTTTACCAACTTTCCCGAAACATCAAAGATTTTGAGTATCATGTTTTCTTTCTCGGATAACGGACAACGGACACGAATCACGGATTTTGCTGGGTTTGGATAGATTTCTGGCGTTAAGCGTCGGGTGCCTTGCTTTAGGCGTTCGCTAATCCCAGGAATTGCATCTCGAATTACCGAGATGCTTGAATTTCCATAATTTGCCACATATATGCGGTTCTGTTGCGAGTTATGGGTAAAGGCAATTGGTTGGTTCCCAACCTCGATGGTTGTAATAACCGTGTCGCCGACACCATCAATAACCGTTACATTAGAGCTCAAATAATTAGCACAGAATATCTTATTGTTAATTGAATTATAGGCTAAGTCACCAGGGCTCTCTCCTACTCGAAGTAGCATTATCGCCCGATTGGTCGCTCCATCGTACACATCCACATCGCCGCTCCCTTGATTAGCGCAATAGACTTTATTGCCAATCGGATTATAGGCTAAGACAACTGGGCGAATGCCAACGCGAATGGTTGCGATTACGGTATCGGTTGCGCCGTCAATCACGGTAGCATTGGCATTATAACGATTAGCGCAATAAATCTTATTATTGGTTGGATTATAAACTAAAGCACGAGGGTCTCCTACCGGAATTCCTGCAATCACGGTGTCGGTTTCACCATCAATCACAACAATATTATCATTATATGCATCAGAACAGTAAATCTTATTATTGGTTGGATTATAAACTAAAGCACAAGTCAATCCTTCCTCTCCGATAGTAATCGATTTAATCACCGTATCGGCAGCGCCATCAATCACGGTAACATAACCGTAATACAAAGTATCTTCAACAATATTACTACAATAAACTTTATTGTTGGTCAGGTTATAAACTAAAGCAGCTGGAGACTCTCCGACTGCAATTGATGTAATCACGATATCAGAAGCGCCATCAACCACCGTTATAGTGCCATTATAATTAGGATATCCCCCACTATTCATGCAATAGACCTTATTATTAGTTGGATTATAAAGTAAAACCGAAGGATTGTCTCCGACCAGAATTGTTGTGATTACCCGATTTGTTGACCCATCAATTACGGTGACGGTACCGTTATCCTTATTAGCACAATAGACTTTATTATCCGTCACATTATAGACCAAATCATATGGATGACAAGGTCCGATTGGAATCGTTATAATCATCTGATTGGTTGCGCCGTCAATCACCGTGACATCGTTACTTTGCTCATTAGCACAACAGATTTTATTGTCGGCAGAATTATAGACTAAGGCACAAGGACCGTTTCCTGTTTGAACCGAGGTAATCACCTGATTGGTTGTGCCGTCAATCACACTAACATTATCATCCCCTAAATTAGCGCAATATATTTGATTGTTAATTGGATTATAAATTAAGGTGCTGGGGTTATGACCGACTCGAATTATTGTGATTGTTCGGTTAGTTGCCCCGTCAATCACATCCACATCATTGCTTTGATAGTTGGCACTATATACTTTATTATCCGCAGGATTATATACCAGAGCACGAGGTTCATCCCCAACCAGAATTGTTGTAATCACGGTATCGGCAGTGCCATCAATTACCGTCACATCGTCGCTCCATCCATTAGCGCAATAGATTTTATTGTCCGTAGGATTATAGACCAAAGCCTGGGGATAATTTCCTACGAGAATGGTTGTAATCACGGTATCGGCTGCACCGTCAATTATGGCTAAATTGTCGTTGTTACGACTTACGCAGTAGAGCTTATTATCAGTTGGATTATAGCAGAGGTTAAAAAAACTACCCATTACGGTTATGGTTCCAATCAGGCTATCGGTCGTTCCGTCAATCACTGTTATATTGCCGTCCTCATCTGCACAATAGACCTTGTTGTTGGTTGGATTATAGCACAGGTCGCAAGGGTATTCTCCTACCGTCACAGTGGCGATGATGCGGTTAATTGCTCCATCAATGATGGCAACATTGTCGGTTTCTTCGTTTGCACAATAGACCTTGTTGTTGGTTGGGTTGTAGCATAGTGCTGAGGTTAGGGAACCGGTCGCAATTCTCGCAATTTTTTGATTTGTTGCGCCATCAATTGCAATTACACAATCGCTTTCCTCGCCACCGACATAGACCGTATTATTCACCGAATTATAGGCAAAGCAATTAGGTGAACCGATGCCGCTCCCCGAATCTGGCAAATAGATTGTTGTCTCAAGCCATTGGGCAGATAAGAGAGCAGGGAGCAGGGAGCAGAGAGCAGTAAAACGAAGGATGAGAGACGATGGACGATGGAAAAAAGACACTACTTCCTTCTTTTGGGAAAAAAACTTCTGATTTCGCACAATGAATATTTTAGACATTTCTATTTCGTTATAATAAACTTTTTAGCTATTTTCTCGGCTCCAAATTGTAGAAAGTAGACACCCGAACTTATCCCCTTTAGCGAGATTTTTGCCTCCGGTTGAGAAAATTGCACTTCCTTTACCAGCTTGCCTGAAATATCAAATATTTTAATGGTTTCTTTTTCGGATAACGGATAACGGACACGAAGCACGGATTTTGCCGGATTTGGATAGATTTCTGGCGTTAAGCGTTTAGCGTCAAGCGTTCTGTATTCTTCGATTCCGACTACATCCCGAATTACCGAGATGCTTGAGCTTCCATAATTTGCGACATAGATTCGGTTCTGTTGCGGATTATGAGTAAAAGCAATAGGTTCATTCCCGACATCAATCGTTGTAATCACCGTGTCAGTTGTTCCCTCAATCACAGTTACATCATTACTGTCTTCATTCGCACAAAAGACCTTATTGCTCATTGGGTTATAGATTAAGGACACGGGTCTACCTCCGACAAGAATGGTTGTAATCACGCTATCAGTTGTACCACCAATTACTGTCACGTTATTACTATAGCGGTTTGTACAGTAAATCTTATTGTTAATTTGATTATAGCACAGAGCACAAGGTCTTTCTCCTGTTGTTATGGTTTTAATTACAGTGTCGGTTGCGCCGTCAATCACCGTGACCGAGGCGTCATATTCGTTGGCACAGTAAACTTTATTATTGGTTGGATTATAACCTAAAGCGCAGGGATCTTCTCCTGCTCGAACTATTGTTATTGGTTGATTGGTTGCTCCGTCAAACACATCTATGTCATAACTCTCTTCATTAGCGCAATAGATTTTATTGCCAATCGGATTATAGATTAAAGCACATGGGTACAAACCTACTCGAAGATATGTAATTACACTGTCAGCTTCTCCGTCAATCACCACGACTTTGGTCTCACCGCTGGTGCAATAAACTTTATTATTGGTCGGATTATAAACTATAGCAGGAAACTCCTCAAATTCCTCAACCGGGATGGTAGTAAGCACGGTGTCGGTTGCACCATCAATCACCGTGACTGTCTCGTCGTCATAATTGGCACAATAAACTTTGTTGTTGGTTGGATTGTAAAGTAAAGCATGGGGATAATCTCCTACCGGAATAATTGTAATTACCTGATTACTCATGCCGTCAATCACAATAACCATATTACCCCTGTCATCGGCGCAATAAATTTTATTATCGGTCGAATTATAGACTAAGGCGCAAGGACAAAAAACACCAACCTGGATGGTTGTTATCACTTGATTAGTTGCACCATCAATAACTGTTACATTATCGCTCTCATTGTTTGCGCAATAGACCTTATTGTTCTGAGAATTATAAACAAAGGCGCAAGGTCTATCTCCTACTTGAACGGTTGCAATTACTTGATTGGTAACACCATCAATTACATTAACATTATCATCACTGCTATTTGAACAATAGACTTTATTATCATTAGAATTATAGCTTAAAGCACTCGGGTAGTGACCGACTCGAATTATTGTGATGGTTCGATTGGTTGAACCGTCAATCACATCCAAATCGTTGCTGTAATAATTGGCGCAATAAATCTTATTGTCAGTTGGGTTATAGATTAAGGCGCAAGGTGACTGCCCGACCCGAACGGTTGTAATCACGCTGTCGGTAGCACCGTCAATTACAGTAACGGTGCCATTATAATATGGGTAGTTATCACAATTAGCACAATAGACCTTGTTGTCAGTAGGATTATAAACTAAAGCGTAAGGTCTTTGTGTCACCGGCACAGTTGCGATTAAGCTATCCGTTGCTCCATCAATCACCATGACATTATTGCTTTGACGATTCGCACAATAAATCTTATTATTGGTAGGGTTATAGAGCAATGCACTTGGTTCATTGCCAACCGGCACAATCGCAATCACAGTATCGGTTGTGCCATCAATTATCGCTACACTGTCGATATTGTAATAATTCGAGTTGGCACAGTATATTTTATTGTTTATCGAATTATAACATAAAAGACGAGGATAATGTCCTACGGTAAGGGTGGTAATTACAGTATTGGTTGCACCGTCAATTATCGTAATACTTGAATCTGCCTGGTAGGCACCTGTGTTGACACAATAGACCTTGTTATTAGTCGTATTACAGTATAGAGCCGAAGTGTAGGAGTTAGTTACAATCTTCTTAATTTTCTGATTAGTTGCTCCATCAATTGCAATAATGCAATCGCCACCACCGCCGACATATACGGTATTATTTACCGAATTATAAGCAAGGCAATTGGGATTTTTGACGCCGCTCAGGGAATCTGGTAAATAGATTGTGGTTTCCAGCCATTGGGCGAATAAGAGAGCAGGGAGCAAGGAGCAGAGAGCAGTAAAACGAAGGATGAGAGACGATGGATGATTGAAGAAAGATACTGCTTCCTTCTTTTTGGGAAAAAACTTCTGATTTCGCACAATAAATATTTTAGACATTTCTATTTCGTTATAATAAACTTTTTAGCTATTTTCTCGGCTCCAAATTGTAGAAAGTAGACACCCGAACTTATCCCCTTTAGCGAGATTTTTGCCTCCGGTTGAGAAAATTGCACTTCCTTTACCAACTTTCCCGAAACATCGAAGATTTTGAGTTCTATCGGCTTTTTTTCGGATGCCGGATAACGGAAACGAAGCACGGATTTTGCTGGATTTGGATAGATTTCTGGAATTAAGCATTCAGCGTCAAGCTTCGAGCATTCTTCAATCCCAGGAATCTCATCTCTAATCACCGAGATACTGGAACTCTCATAATTTGCGACATAGATTCGGTTCTGCTGCGGATTATGGGCAAAGGCGACTGGTTCTTCTCCAACCTCAATCGTTATAATTACCTGATTAGTAACCCCGTCAATTATTGATACGCAGTTGCTATCTTCGTTTGCGCAATAGATTTTGTTGTTGATTGGATTGTAGCAAAGGTCACTAGGATAGTTTCCTACCAACACAGAGGCAATGACGCTATCCGATGTGCCATCAATTATAGTTACATCGTCGCTGTAGATATTTGCGCAATAGACCTTATTATTGGTCGGATTATAAACTAAGGTCCAAGGTCCATTTCCTACGGTAACAGTTGTAATCACTGAATTGGTTGCACCATCAATTATCGTCACATTATCGCTATCATAATTAGCGCAATAAACCTTATTATTGGTCGGATTATAAACTAAGGCCCAAGGTTCATATCCTACGGTAACGGTTGTAATCACTTGATCGGTTGTTCCATCAATAACATCTACATCATTGCTTTCTAAATTAGCACAATATACTTTATTATCATTCGGATTATGAAGCAAGGCGCAAGGATATTGTCCGACTCGAATTATCCTGATGGTTCGATTGGTCTCACCATCAATTATATCGATATCGTTACTGTAAGAATTGGCGCAGTAAATCTTATTGCTGTTTGGGTTATAGACTAAAGAACTGGGTTCTTGTCCGACTGGAATTGTTGTAATCACTTGATTAGTAAAACCATCAATCACTGTTATATTATTGCTATTCCGATAAGCTGAATAGACTTTATTGTTAATCAGATTATAGACTAAAGCACGCGGTGTAATTCCGGCTGAGACTACTGTAATTACTTGGTTCGTTACGGCATCAATCACTATGACATTATCACCCCAATCATCAGCACAATAAACTTTATTATTGGTTGGATTATAAACTAAAGCGCTGGGAGAAGCATACCCAACTGGAATTTTTACAATTATCTGATTGGTTGCTCCGTCAATCACTGTGACATTATCACTGTAAGAATTAGCACAATAGACTTTATTGTTGGCGGGGTTGTAGCATAAAAAAAGAGGGCCATTTCCTGTGGTTACAATTGCAATCACGGTGTCGGTCGCACCATCAATTATAGTAACATCGTCACTGGAACTATTAGCGCAATAGACCTTGTTGCTGGTCAGGTTATAACAAAGGGCAGAGGGTTCATAGCCGACCGTTAAAGTTTTAATTACGCTGTCGGTTACTCCATCAATTATTGTCACCTTATTGCTATAGTAATTAGAATTAACACAATATATCTTATTGTTGATTGGATTATAACATAGGGCATACGGTTCCTCTCCTGTAGGTACAAATCCAATCACGGTGTCAGTTGCACCATCGATTACGGTCACACTATCAGAGTAATTATTTGCACAATAAACCTTGTTGCTGGTTGAGTTGTAACATAAGGCATAAGGATAATATCCTGCCTGCACGGTTGCAATTATAGTATCGGTTGCTCCGTCAATTATGGTCAGATTGTTACTGAGTAGGTTTGCACAATAGACCTTATTGCTGTTAGGATTATAACACAATGCCTTAGGATAGCTTCCTACCGGCACAGTAGTAACAACGTTGTTGGTTGCTCCGTCAATCACGGTTATATTATTGCTCCCTTGATTGGCACAATAGACTTTATTGTTAGTTATGTTGTAACATAAGGCACAAGGATATCTGCCTGCCGGGATAGTCGCAATGATACTGTTAGTTGCGCCATCAATTATTGTCACACTGTCTTTATCCCAGCCTGTGCAG
>Ga0224501_10000994_pt1 | contig 21711 bp, 12 predicted proteins | sample SF_Oct11_sed_USG_4_FD_169105 | JGI IMG/M metagenome (GOLD analysis project Ga0224501, IMG submission 169105) | Sediment microbial communities from San Francisco Bay, California, United States - SF_Oct11_sed_USGS_8_1 | ecosystem: Environmental > Aquatic > Marine > Sediment | place: USA...
ATGTGAATGCTGTATCAATATCTTGCCATGGTTTGTATACTGGACCTTTTGACAGTATGATTAGACCCCTGCATATGTTGGAGAAAAGAATGTGGGTTCGATAAGCCTTATTATAGGTCATGACTGGAAAAATTTTCTAGAGACAGGTTGCAGCCACACTTGGTATCCTTGTATAGTCCGCTGCTCCACTGATTGGTTTATACTACTGACCACATGAGAGGCATGAACATATTTCTTAGTTCAAAATCCAAGATTTTGCTGTCGTCAATAAGTTTGTTGAGTCTATGGATTAAAAAAAGTCTTGTCTTCATGGTTACGCTATATCATTTCATAAAAAAAGAAATATTTGACTCGATCATACTGTTGATTGGCATCTTGAGCTAAGTGCTCGGATAGCCTACTGAAATCTGGCCTACGGCTCAATGATAATTCATTAACTCCGCTTTCCTTGTACTAGGAGCAGATCAATGCCTTAATCTTGTTTTCATTTGTTCTTTGTGCTTTAATACCTTTACTGAGTTCCAAAAGCTAACGGTAATGCGGATATTTTGCTTCTGTTTTGTGTTTAAGGCAGGCATGACACCGATCAGTAGATTCGACGGCATAGAAATAATTGTGACCGAAGTAATAGAGAATGTACCGTATGGCCCTATAATGGATCTATTTTTCCTGAGCAACCGGAAATTTTAAGCATGGAGCAGTCTCCTTAGAGCCTTTCTAAAGAAATGCAGTGAATGATGTATTGGTTGGCAGCCATTAGACAGAAAGTCAGTTGCCATTTGCAATATGTGTTCAAAGCCATGACATGGCCAGTACCTGTCACACAGTGGTGTTTCAAAGTTGGGGCCGATTTGTGCTCAATGAGCCTGGCTCGTCCCTTTATGCCCTTTGGAGAGACCTTAAGCCTTTGTGAGTGAGCACTCAATTGATTACCAGATTGCAACAGACTCTACCGATCATCCATGATAAGCCATGTGATGCCAGCGTTATCTCACTCAATCAGGTCCAAGCTTGCTGAACTTTTGATAATGGATACTTTGCTAGAACTGAGCCTTGTGCGAGAGGTGACCATCATCATGATTTCCTGGCCTGTGGGTTTGTGAACAGTATGACTAAAAATTGCCTCTTGGCCCATTTAGTAAACCGTGTTCTGCCTAGAAACTGGAACTAGATAGGATAGCTCAATGGTAGAGCACTGGGCTAGCAACTGCGAGAAAATGGATTTGAATCCGGGTCATGGCGGGCTCCCGGTGTACGAGCTCAAAACCAAAAAGAAGCTTTACTATGGGGTGGAGCTCTATATGCTAAGGCATCACTGATAAAAACCACGTAGTATCTAACCCGGGAGCTGCACCATAACAGTGAAGAGGTATACAATTAAAAAACCATGTGTGTAGAGATACCTGTACCCACAGCTTTATCTACGCATTCGTAGGGTGAACACATGCAGAACTAACTGTATGACTGTGTGACTATGTAAAACTGTAAATGAGGTATTCTGCTTGAAGGCAGATTTCTCATGATCTGGCCTGTCATGGTCTCGTGGGACACTACTGAGGTGGTTTCCCATTGCCTCCCTCAGGTTCCTGGTCGGGGTCAGTCAACCTAAGTCATTTGTTTACAGATTTCGACTAATCTTAATGAGAAGGGAGGGGTGGATCTTTGACAACCAGCCGTGGAGTGGTCTTGACCCTAATTATCTACTGGTTAGGACCTCCATTATGTTTATCATGGTGTTCTGAAGGCACTCTAGATATTTGGAGTGAGAGGCTTGCTAAAGGCTCATACCAGAAACACACCCGGTTGGCAGTGAGGCTGAACCTGCAATCCTTGGAATACAGGTTCAAGCTTTTTACCAGTTGAACTATCTTGGCCCTCTCCCCCTGTGTCCCCCTGTGTGACTACGGACGAGATGAATTGAGAGCTCACCAATGATCGTTTGTTGGGATCAGCTCCGGCTACCAGCAGCATCTCACCAATCTGCTGGTGATTGTTAATCGCGCAATGATGTAAAGCTGTCCACCCCATCTACAATCAAGGTAAAGAGTTAATGGTGAATGATAGAGTTAATGGTACTAGGGCACCCAGAAAATTGGTCATGTGACCTAATTGGGCTTAGATCGCTCTACAGACCATTGATGTTTCATCACGTTGCCTGGCTGACGACACCAGCGCTCGTCACAATAATGATGCATGAATAATTCATCTGGTACAGGACTTCTTTCGAAGACTACAGACGGCTTCAGTTTTGATAGGATCATTTTTTTACATGAATAAATTCACTAGGCCCGGACAGTCCATGGGACACACCAGAAGGTAACTCAATGGGTGGGTGGGTGTTCCTCCTGTCGCAATCCGATCAGCCGAGTAAGTGTGGCTTTTAGTAGGAACTTTACCCGATCCTGTAGGTTAACATTGATGACATCTGAAGTGAGGAGAACCTGTATAGCTCCCACGCATCCATGTCGCGCTGCGAACAACAAAGCTGACATGCCATTCTACAAAGTAAATAACAAGGTGATGATTCAGGTGTTTGGCACACCAAATTATTGTGCCGCACACAAGTTTTCATCTGGATTGGTCTCAGAGGGTAAACCTTCGCTTAGCATAGGAGCCTGGGACATCAGATGATAAAAAAAACATTTAGGGGAATGAAATTCATTTATATGGTCAATCATAAATGTATAAATATCCATTATTAGTCAACAATCAATTAACCTGGCAATAAATTGATAATAAACATAAAATCAACCATTGTCAGGTATTGTATACTCTATATACTCTACAAACTGGTTTTAATGCCAATGTCCAGAACTTGACAACTGAAACAATGAAGACTTAGGGTGGATGAGTGGGCGCAAAAATAAGCTTTTCCAAACTTGGTAGAAAATAATCCGAGCCTAAAATTTTCGTTATACTTATATAGATCTGAGTTATTTATTGGTTGATGTCCATATAGCTGCAATCAAACTCCAGTTTTCTTTATTCCGTCACTTTAATTGAGAATACAAATACTATGCAGTACATTGCTTCCGTAACAGTATTTACATACTAAGGTGGCTTCTGTAACAGTATTTACTACTAAGGTGATCTTATTTGCTTTGACAATTTCAAGAATCTTGAGTGCTACAATGCTAACTATGCCAGCGTATAGAGCCAACCAAATAAATCAATCAACCAAGGGTTTGGCTGCATAATCTGGGCTGCAAAGATGCTTAATATATGCCCCCTTCTAGTGTTGCTTGGACATTATTTAATACTAAAGTTGATCATCTGAGTCCAACATATTTCACGAAATATTATTGTCGTTTTTCAAATGAATAAAAATAGAGTAATGCTTGTAGTAACTCATATCTGATGAGTTAACAAGGATTTGTATTTACCTTGGAAGTTTTGTTGATGTCTACCCCTCGACTTAATAACTGTCGAACTGTTTTGGTTTGCTTCATCATTACGGCTTTATGAAGTGGAGTAAAGCCCATCTAAAATAGTACAAAATAAATTAGCAACTCCAAAATGTAGTAGATCTAGAAAATATTATGACTAAATTACAGATATAACCTGTATCCCCTTCAGAAGCTGGAATACAGGAGGCACCATAGGTAAGATAGTAATATTTCAGCCTAGCTGACACGGTGATTATGTAGAGGTGGGCTCCAGTATAGGGAAGGGGTTGACGAAGACTCTGATATAGTAAAGGGAAAGCAGGAGAGTTCAAGGTTACAGTATTCCTTTCTCTTGTATGGCCTCTTCACCATTATGGTGGAACTGCCAGGTTAGCAATTTGTGTTTTTCACCAGTTATGGCTTAACATGGAGCATGACGAGCTGGTCAATGCTCTACCTTATGGTTTTTATGAATATGAACTAGGATTAGTGTGAGGTGCTCACACTCCCAATGAGAACCTCTCAAGACCGGGAATTAAACCCTGGTTCTCACATCTGCAAGGCCAGCACTCTATCGCTGAGCTACATATCCCACTATCCTATGGTCACCCTATGGGGTGCATTGGGAAATCTCTTTATTCAGTCAGCATGGAGATGTGGGGAAAATGCCGATAGCACAGGGAAGAGGTATACAATGGGTTTTGGCATCTCAAAAAAAAATCCTGAGGGCAAAGGAGAAGGTGTCTATAAATTTTTTCCAGGATTTCTTCCCTAACTGTTCGTAATGTGAGTGTAGAAACACCACCAGATCATTGAGTGCCTGTTGCTATAAAACTGTAGTTCTTATTGCAATATCTAAAACCTCGGTTGTACACAGTATACATGTATGAATGAATTATAAGAGACTTGGATACAGTATATGACTGTATAAGTGAATACTAACCTCGTCAGCCAAATCCAAATGAGCGAATTTGTTGACTTTGGGCTCTTCTTTGGCGATAGGCTGGATATCCATTGGTCTCCGTGTGAATGCAGAGCGACTATAGATTCGTCTCACCTCACGAGAAGGCATACTCGCTGATTTAGTTAGTCTCTTTTCTCTTTCAATCTGTTTCTTCCTATTAGTAAATGCATACATGACTATTTATCAATTACCCAACAAACGGAAAATTAAAAAAATCAATATATGACTTTCTTTGCTTATAATTGTGAGCAGTCAAATGACAATTACGGTTGCTGTACTTCAGAGCTGGTCGGTTAGCCCTTGGCAACAGTCTGATCCATATTTAGAGACTGTATCAACACAAGACCACTTGAATCAAATGGAATAAATAGATACAGTCCGGGACAAATTCAATCCGAGTTTCCTTTCAATATTGATTAAATAATTAATTACCATCATTGAAAAACATGATCAAAAGACAAGTAATACATTACCCTATATGCTCTTTCCATCCTGAAATATCCACGGGGAGAGTCATTGTATCAGGCATGTCTGGCAGGTGTCACACTGCAGTGACTGAATAACAACTGACCTCGTGATACCGCGGCGCGAGACACAGATTTTAATATTGCTGTACTTTTGCTAGTAATGATTGCTCAGTAGACTTTGCTACACCTGGACGAAATTAAACAAAAGACTCACCTTGGCCCATAGGCCGTGGCACACCTGTTGCGCCCTGTCATGTTGGTATAAGCTGACATGCTGCCGGCCAATGACTGAGAGACTGACGATGAAGAAAATTGTTGGTTGCTACGGGACAAACACAACCTGAGGCAGTAGACTGTATAATGCTTTTAAATGCTTTACTTCTCAAAGCAAAATTCCCATTTGACTAGCTCTGTAAGATTCTGATCCAATAAACACATCGATCATTAGTGTAAAACTCCAAGCTTATACTATAGCCATTAAGCTCTTAAGCTATTGACACTGGTTATTTGAGTAATGAATACCTTTATTTGGTTACAAATAAATCGAAAAACATGGAAGAGTTTAGAAAAATAAAGCAGCACAATTTTAGCATTTGCTATACACTGATGGTACTTTATTCGAGAACAAATACACTTTTGTTGGATGTCATCTTTTGCATATGAATAAAAACTTGCGCTAACACGGTCAACAATCAATAAGAAGCCAGCATGCTGCATGTATGAAAGTAGAAATCATTTTGGGGCAACAAGTACATTTATATGAATAGCTTTCTTTTGCGTGGTATGGTTGAGCAGATTGACCTATATAGTAACACAAAAACATAAACCAGGCACTAAATACGTGCTCCTGCAGCAAGTTTGCCGCTATGGCTTGTCATGAATGAACAACTCTGAATATCACAGATTCTCTTAGGGTTATCCCTTTCTTAGTCTTGAATAAGTGCGCTGGCCACCGATACCAGTGCTGGATTGGCCTTTGATTGGGCATCAGTTGGCGCCACTGCGGAATTACTACTAGTTGATGGGGTAACTCCTACATTAACATGGCGGCGGCTAATGGGTGTGCCCACACTGGCACCATTGTCAGGAGTATTGGAGTTGGCCTCCCGATGTGATGCTGCTGGTTTGTCAGCTGGTAGAGGGGCTATGGAGATGGGCTGTATCTGGTTATGTCTGGCGTTATCCCGAGTCGCAAATATTGTGGAACCCTTTGATGTGTTCAGATAGGCTCGAAGTTTGTGAATGTACCCACAGGCAGAGATGAATGCCAGAACCTGTAATATAAAATGTAACATTAACAACTTTATAGAGAGCAGCCACGGCTTAGTGGCAAGAAAAGATGATTTGCACGCAGTGAGTCTTGAGTATAGAAGTGCTTGCTGTATTAACACTTACCTCAAAAAGTATAAGGAAGCCGAAAATACACCAGAAGACAATGAGAACACCGGTATCTGAGAAGTATCTAAGAATCGCCTCTGCACAGCCAGTCTATGAAATAAAAAATGATTAACTGCTGCACTATCCAATAGAATGCGCAGAACCTAAGCGAACGTAAGCTTGACTTGTACATGGTTCCTGACTAAAATACACAAGGTTGGTATGTATAAATTTTCATTTGATAAACCGAAGTGGGAAACCATTGGCTATCAAGTTAGCGATGATATTAGCAAAAGGAACTAGTAAGTTTGGACTACAATTTTTTATCATAGTTTTTGATTCGAAATGATGGACAGTTTATGCTATGGAAGCAATAAATTTCTTGGAGTTGTTTCCTTTTGGTTTCAACGGATTAGTCGAGAGAGCAACTGTAAAAAAACATCTTTCTTTGATGAAGTCATATGATCAGATATTTCGCTGGGCAATGTGGGTCAATGAGAATCTTTCATCTACAGAGCTATCCACTCCAAATGTGACCTGACACTTTCACCACACTGCTGTATTTTGGCCAGATATTTACTGTTGTCGTTCTTCCAGAACAGAGGAAATGTATTTATTAGTGACTTTTTGGTATTGTTACTGTACTGACTTACTGCATGGATTGTGTTGTCGGTGTAGCAGCTGGCTGGTAATGATGTTGTGTAATCTGTGTAGTTGGACATTCCGCAACAAGACAGCTACAAGGTCACAGACAGTTCGTACATCAAGCTAGTACATTTAGTATTTGATTCCTTATCCGTTGACATTTTGTTGACATCTAGTGCCTTCTGCCTCATTATACTACTTCAGCCGAACCAAACCTTAATTCAGATTTATGCCAAGAGGTTTTTTTAAGATGGAATTGAAAGTAAACACTGAAATTTTCCCGTGAATAGATCTATCACATGTGCAGTAAAATAATCACCTTTTGCTGGGTGAGATCCTTGATGAATGTGTTTGACTCTGTCCAGGCCTGCCTAATGATGCCTTCTTGCTGAAAACAAAACATACAACATACAATTATAATCCAAATTGATGCGTTGATATTACTAATTCTAAGTCTTATCTTCTTATGCTAACTCGACTTTTGAAAGTGGTTTTCTGATCCGCGAACTCATTACGTCTTCAAAATTTGTTCTATGGACCATTTTCAGTAAAAGGTGTAGATTATATTTTTTATCCTGGTCCACTACACCAGTGACATAAGATTTAAGTCACTGAGTACACCGAATTTTCAGGGTTGAAACAAAAATGACGTGTGAGAAGGAAAAATGACATGTAGATGGACTTTTTCATAACTACCAACTAAGAGAATCTTTTCTTTTGTCAGGAAAATTGGAAAGTGTGAGGGGGTTAACAAGAATTATACTCACTGTTTGAAAAATATTATAGGCGACATAGACACAGCATCCCTGAACCAACATAGCAATGGTGATGAGAGCTATGTACTACAAAAGATTAACATGCAGTTTGTCAGTCACAAACCAAACTAACTGGTGAAAACAGTTATGCTGTGACCTCTCAGAAAACAAAGGATCACACCAAGAGTGGATCTTATTGGTGCAACTCAATATAGGGTATATGATTGGTGGACTGTTCTCAAAAACCACTGCATCTCAGAAGACTTGTCAGCTGAAAAACTACCCATTTTACAACAGGCCCACGCTTTTAATTGCTTGCAGGTGCATACCAGGGTATGCTGACGGGAGGGGGCATTTATAGAGTTGAAGATGACTTCAGTTCTAAGGACAAATGTTTTAATCACAAGTGTCCTTTATGGCGCTCACTGTTCTGGTAACCGTAGAGTGACACGGGGGGGGATAAGTAGGATTTAACCTGTTCCAAATGTGACTCATTACACTCACGGAGTTACCCTCTCCTACTGTATGGCTCCATGACTCCAACCAGAAATGTTGGTATGGCAGCAGTGGTTTAATTTGTAGATGGGGCATCCAACATCATTAATAAGTAAAAAAAACAGAATTAATAATAAAAGACTACGACATTTCCTCAACACGGTATGGTGTATTCATTTCTCAAAAGTATTTAAAGAGAATAATGTGGTATTCAGTGTTTATAACAAAAAAGGCCTAGTATACATAGACTATAAGTCTCTTGCATCAACAGAATCATATCCCTGACAATGTAGTCAGGCTGTCCTGTACTTACTATAGGGGGCTTAATTAAGAAAGTTGTCGATAAACTAGTCAATGGTACAGGGACTAGGATTTATTGCAACTTTTCTCATTTACAGAATGGACTCACCAGACCGAGTCCACAGTAGCTGTCCAGACATGAGGAGATGATTCCTGTTAAGCCCATGACAAACATAACGAGAGTTATCCCAAGGAATGTGTAACTTAGAAGCTACAAAATCGAACAAAAAACCATTAACTTGTTTTAAAAGTTGCTGATTCTTCCATAAGTGTAGTTTATATAATAAGTGCGAATAATAAACTAGTCTATTCATTGCCATCATTCACTGGCAGCAATGACCATATTTTAGAGCTGCTCTTCTGCATGGTGTTTCCCCTGATGAATGTTAGGGGTAATGCAGAAAGCAACCTACTGAGTCGTTGACTCAGCGTTTCCAAGGATACACCATTAGGAAGCTATTCGCTCACACCAGTATGCCTTCTAGAGAAGGTAACTCCATAGGTGGGCCAGAAACAGACGAAGGTCAAAGCCATGATGGCCACCGGAGCCGAAAACGAAGTCTGGCAGTAACTGTTTTTGATTTAAACCTTATGTTGCGTCTTTCTTACCGGAGTGCCATCCAGAAGTGTCATATAGTTCTCTGCAGCATGCCATACTGCAAACCCAAACAGAGCTATACAGCTTATCTGTAAAAGGGGAAGTTGTGTTATCAATATCGGCTTCCTGGGTGTAAACATACGGAGTGGTCCAGTAGAACGGGCAGATAAGCAGTAGGCATACTATACAAGGTAACTATACATGGTAGGCTTGTGGTAAGGAACTAAAAAAGGTTAAATAACTTCAGACTGTTCCTAGTAAAGCCACCACCAGGTCTAACATAAAGGGCTACCATATTCGCGTCCCGCATCGATTTCGATTGAAAAAAGCTAGCTGGTGATCGATCATACTGGTATTATTTTACACCAAAATTACTTTTTAGTGTCACATCAATTTCAGTTGTCCGCGTCAACAGGCACAACTATTCAAATGTTTTGTGTGTGGTTTCATGGCCTCTACATATTAGTTTGCTATTTTACACATTTTTAATTCCATCAGTGGTCTTGACCATAAAAAAATAAATAACAATGATACATCATGTGCATTTATTTTTTTTTAAAGTGATCAGGATTTCATCTATAGATCTGGAGCTTTGCGTGAATAACATATCTCGTGACATTCTAGTTTAGTTCGACTTTCACAGACTCAATAGCCATTTTTGCTAGCAATGGATGGTGCATGGGTTCCGGTCCGGGTGTTATGCAATTGTGTGTAAAATGGTGATGAATATGATGCGACTGGCTCATCATATCTTCATTCCTAAAGAGATTAGACTAGGCTATGTGACTCTCATGTGTGACTCAGTCAGGTCATAATAAGCTCGCTTGATCTAATTAGGCAAACATGAGCTAGGCAACAGAAAAACAAACTACAGAGGTCTTTTCATAAATGATCATGAACGCAAATTAGGTGGTCAACATTGTCTAAGGCAAACAGGCTGAAAACTCTATTCACAATACTATATGATATGAAGCATATATGAACGCTGATTACTGATTAAAATTACCAATGAAGTTAGGTTTGATTGAAATACATTAGCATTCCGTATGAAATTCTCTCAGTTTTGACTAGCGGAGTATTCTGAAAAACTAGGCACCAATATCATGGAAAATCTTTTACGCATAACGCAATTACACAGACTGTGTGTATCTTTAATTTCAAGTCTTTCCCTAAGCACGTCAAGAACCTGTTATACCAAAGGAATGCACAATAAAATGTAGAAACAAATCTATAAAGCCTTGTTCTAGTCTGTAGTGTGTCAATAGAGTTTAACTAAAATACAATGCATTGCATTTTTATACGTTTGTAGAGGAGAGGCTAAGTGAAATTTCATTGCCGTGAGAACCAAAAGTGTGGAAGTTATCATTTTTATCAAAGATGAGGAGGTTGCGGGCAACAAGAACATTGGAGGAGATGACATGGTTTATTTATAGCTTGTGACTAGAAATGTTATCTGTTACTGTATCAAACGGTACGTGGGAAGAAAACCAAATTCAGGTCCTGAATTTTGGTCCAGAGGCATTTGTTAAACATCCTCTTGGACGGACCTCCTAAGCCTGAGGCCTCTTGGAGCAGTAGGAGCTACGAACTATGTGAGGAGCTCAATCTCACAGTGGGTGCTCAGTAGGAGCTACGAATTATGTGAGGAGCTCAATCTCACAGTGGGTGCACAGTAGGAGCTAGGAACTATGTGAGGAGCTCAATCTCACAGTGGGTGCTCAGTAGGAGCTACAAATTATGTGAGGAGCTCAATCTCACAGTGGGTGCACAGTAGGAGCTACGAACTATGTGAGGAGCTCAATCTCACAGTGGGTGCTCAGTAGGAGCTACAAATTATGTGAGGTGCTCAATCTCACAGTGGGTGCTCAGTAGGAGCTACGAATTATGTAAGGGGCTCAATCTCACAGTGGGTGCACAGTAGGAGCTACGAACTATGTGAGAAGCTCAATCTCACAGTGGGTGCTCAGTAGGAGCTACGAACTATGTGAGAAGCTCAATCTCACAGTGGGTGCTCAGTAGGAGCTACGAATTATGTAAGGGGCTCAATCTCACAGTGGGTGCTCAGTAGGAGCTACAAATTATGTGAGGTGCTCAATCTCACAGTGGGTGCACAGTAGGAGCTACGAGTTATGTGAGGAGCTCAATCTCACAGTGGGTGCTCAGCATGATTGGGACTTGAACCCAAGATCTTTCGATCATGAGCTAAATGGTCTAGCCATTGAGCTATCCCACTATTCCCAACTATGATTTACAATACATGTATACAGTAATGAAATGTATATATTCCACTTACCCAGACTAGCGCGTTGAAGACATTGAAGAATATCTTTATAGACCTGTAAGGTTTGGGTAGGTCTTTGTGATCTCCATGTCGCTGACCGACAACAGCATCCTCTCCATGACGATTGCTGCCATTTGGATCCATAGATATTAGGTGGTAAGTTTTGCTGTGATAAGGAGCAGTCGAGCTAGTAGAAGCGTTAGTAGAAGTGTGATATGCCGATTCATCTGATCTTCTTAACCTCGAATCATAATTCTACAATATCAGAAAAAAATGTGTGGCAATTTACAAGGGACAATAGCACATCTAAACATTGCCACAAAAACAGCTCTACATAGGTTTAGAGTGCTTTCTGTATCGTACTCGTGCTTGATGGATCCTTGTCACCTATCTAATACACCTAACTTAGATAAGAGCATTTTACTGACCATGGATGGCACCACTAACCCAATGGCTTGTTTTAAGGATGGCAGCACTAACCCAATGGCTTGTTTTAAGGATGGCAGCACTAACCCAATGGCTTGTTTTAAGGATGGTACATGGTTCGCCCCATAGACTTGGTACCCTATATTGGTGGGGGTCGAGATTCAAAATCCGATTAGAGAGAAAGCATAAAGTGATGCACAAACGTGGCTTCGATCCCAGGAAACCGAGTCCCACGCCAAATTCGATACACACAAAGTCACTGCATCTCCGCTAACTTGAACTCTGACAACAGCACGTTGACACATACAAAATAACTTGTCTTTTCATTGCATGGACAAGTCTACATGATCTTGTATCTTCATGAGGGCACAAGTGGTTGATTGCATAGCTAATACTGGTCCTAACAGTTCACCGATTGAACGATAAAGCATTTCAAACGTCTGAAACACCTTTGACAATGGTCTCACTTCATATCACTGTATCAATGTTTAGGTGGCAGCCATGGAAAGCTCAAATACACTTTTGTGCTTGAATTACAATAGAAGCCCAAGCGTTTATAATTTTGATTGTGTGTGCGTAAGACTCATAAAAAGGCGACATGAAGGTTGAATTTTTTTAATAATTTGCGAATCAGGCCTAAGAATCTAAAGACTCTTTCACCAGGTTTAAATGTCAGTTAACTCATTTAGGTTGCATGTACACAAATCGATAATCTGTCTCGATGCCCATATATGCTATAGTCATGAAATACATTTTACCTGTCTAGAGCTGCTATTATCTTGTAATCAATGCCATGGGTCTTAACGAACATGCAAAAGAAGTAGTTCAGATGAAATATTATACCGATGCGTGTCTAATAGTCTGTCAAATCAATTTTTCATCAAAGGTTATTGACATACGATTTGTTTATTTAACATAATCTAAAAAATTGATTAAAAAAATCAGAGCCGTGACTGGGAATTTATAAAATTGGCCAGAGTTCAGGTTTCAAATCCATTTCATTGTGTACCCGGGTAGCTATAATAGACCTGTTTATCTGGGTCCTAAATATATTTTTGTTGTTGTATGCCTCTTCACAGTTAAAACGAAGCTACCGCCAGATCAGATCATTCTTTTTTTTACCAGTTACGGCTTAGCATGGAGTACCACAAGGGGGTCGTATCAATACTCCTCTTCATAGAGAGACGTCTTTTTCTGAGCGGATAATCATAACGAGTGCACAACATGATGGGGGTTTAACCCAAGTTATCGATAGCACGAGCCCAGTGCTCTGCCACTCAGCAATCCCACTATCCCTGAGTGCACTGGAAGACATGCATGTTGCATACGGAAGTAAAGGTCTGCAGGACATGGCAATAACAACTATAATAGGTGCATAAGTTTCGTGTTACTACACTGCACACACCAAGCAGTAAGTGAGTTACAGGACACTACCAGGAGTGTGTGTGTGGGTTACCTTTTCAGATATCCAATGGTCCCAGTCCTGTAACCATTAGGGCAACATGCATAGGTAAACTATAATTATTATTAGATATTAACTAAACCCACAGTCATAGGCTGATTAAAAAGGGATCGTGGTTGACGAGAGTAGAATGAAACAAATAATTGTCAGCGTCGTATTACGAGAAAAAAGAATTTGTGGGTTGGGCTTTTCTGCCAGATCCTCAAACACTGTTACTACTCGTTTTACAGGTGATACAAAAGCATGGAAAAACCAATGTGGTTTAGAATGGTTTATAAAAACTGATTGAGCACTATACAGCTATAGCCAATAGCACAAATCTAAGTGATTTGTATTAGAAAACATTGGGCTTTATTATAGTAGATTTTCAGTTTAGTCAACTGGCCTACGAAATATACTGTAGTCCTAGAACTAGATCAAGCAAAAAGACACCTAGATTCAAAACTTCAACTGTGGGGTTGACAAATAGATTTCAAGTAGTTTGTTGAACTTTGTTTTATTGTTGGGACCCTGAGAAGTGACTAGACCTCCTAAGTCATGACCATAAAAGTTATATAGGATTATATAGCGCAGCAATACAGCAAATGAAACAGGAAGTACCCACATTACGAAATCAAACTACAATTCGTATTCTTACAAGCACAATATAATATCTCAAATAGGTAAATGCTTGTTTGTTAAGTTGGTTGTATGGTTTCGAAACTTCAATAAGCCTTGGAAGGGATTAACACATTTTCTTGGATTATTTCATTTCAATACATATAGAGCGTAATGTTGGAATAGAATATTGAAAGCAGCTCGATTAAAATCATAAAATAGGCAACAACTACTACGCAGACACGAGAACTCACCTTACGACGACCATGTGCCTTACGCCGGAATTCATTCAATGCCATCCATATGAAGACGTGATAGCTAGGATAACAGATGAAAGCTTTGGATTGGCCGCCTTTGTTTGCTGACTACGCTGACCTAACAGCACTGATTTATAAGCCTATGTACACATTTTGCTTAACCACTCTGGTGCAACAGGGACGGATGTATGAAACTTGAAGGGGAGGGGGCTGTTGGGGGTCTTCAGTTCACTGGTTAGTGGAGGTTACGAAGTGGAGGGCACAAATAATTGAGCCATTGCATATAGTCCCATTATATATTATTATTATAGCGAGGTTTACGCAGTAGAGTGAAGGTGCGGACTAGTAATGTAATGAACCATAAGGGACGTAATGGTAACAGGAACAGGTTATGGTACATCTATCGCTAAATCAAACCTATAAGCGGGCTTCCAGCTCAGCAAAGATCCATCATCTCGCCTCAAAAGATACTTGAAGAATTTACTTATAGTTTTGTCATTTTATAAATTTAAATTCTTTAAATCTTTGTAGAATGAAGACACCAAGGGAATCTATACTCGCTTCACAGCTTAATTTTTATTCAAGCTCTGGTTAGCCAAAATCATTTTTAGTATTCAGATTTTCGTCCTCGACAGCTCTTTCCTTCTCATACTGTAGCTAGAGCCCCTGTTGATAATCCGTGGTCTAAGGGGGACTTTGCTGTCCTCCCAACTCACTGGAGCCACTCGATCCCATCATTTCAATGGGTCAACGCAAATCAATTTGGATTCGACCCAAGTTGATTCAGAATAACAATGTATTTCAACAAATTTCTTAAGAAAATACGCCGTTATTATATTGATATATTATACTAATTAATACGAACAATGTATTTGTAAAGGGCACCAGAGGGACAGCCAAAGTTTTTATGCACGGTTGCTAATTAAGAGTCTTTGCTTTGGTTATGCAGTAAACAGAAGTAGGATAGTGAATACCTTATTATGAAATAAAATAATGATTGTTCCTGCCACTGATTCTCATAGTTAGAAATATGGCCAGATAAATCACACTTAATGCAATGAGCACCAGTGTATAAGGGTATTTGGGATCTGGCTGTCTAAGGACTTTGTGCTCAGGTCACATGCAGAATAGACATAAGATTTGATTTAATTTTGTTGTTAGTTTATTTGTTGCTATGCTAGCACATAGGTTTGTAGGGTAGCAGAGCAAGTATGATGGCAAGAGACATGATGATATCGTTTAAAATAATGAGATAAAAGTGAGAGCTAAAATTCAGGCGTGATCGCTGGATTCATTGGCGTGTTGCTGGCTAATATACTTAAAAAGTGTCTGCTGGATATCGAGTTTTGCCTGTTCTCTTAACAAGAACGGCATCCCCTGCAAAGAACTCAACACGTGTTTAACAAAGTACGTATCGCCTGAGTTATTACTATGCAGTTCAGGCGGAGCCCGTAAAACGTCATTATCTATCTCAACGTTTGACCGACTAGGTTTAACATCATGTAGTTTCAGCGCCGATAGCACATCAGTTTTATCCGTGACATTCAGACTGTTTTGCTCGGAATGATTTTGGTATTGGGTTGGTATGAATGCATATTGCATACCATCCCGACTCCTCAGTCCGCACTCACTTCCAGCTTCTGAGGAGTAACCGGCGGGAGAATCCTCACTGCGCTGGTCTGTAGAGATGTACACTACTTGATTTACTGGGGCATTATCATCCTTCTGTAAAACATAATGAGACACCTTAAACCGGTCCTAAAATACCAGACACTTACTAGATGACATAATCTAAATAGAATCTATAATATAATCGTTATCAACCTTTCCATATAAGCATAAAAACTAGGAAAAAGAAAGGTAGACTCTCACTGCCGTACTACTGCGAATATTCAGCCAGGGGGAAATTCCTATCACCATTAAGCCACATACAGACTAAACGAAATAGTTCACCTGAACTAACGCCTCCGTGACTATCTTTTCTGTCTTAGCTCTTTTACGCCTTGATGGTTTCTTGGTAAGACTGTTCACATAGCTGTCATTGGAGTCATATGACTACAAAATGAACCAAGTTGTCATACGATCATATCTGCAGGCTATAGGTCTGTTTAAAACCAGACGCGCAGGGGAGGCTTTTTTGGGCAACTAATGTATGGTTGCTGATTTGCCCTTTGTTGACAGGTTTTCTGGGCAGATGGCTGGTCCATAGCGAGTCCCAAGCATCTACTGTTTTTGGTGACAGCCTATTCCTATCACGCTATGAGCGCCAACCAGTTATGTCATGTTTATAGAGCCATTGGCACCTCTCAATGGTTCACGACCGTCTACAGATCGTACACCCTTGCCACGTCATCTTAAAAAGCTTGCCGAATGACTACCCCGCTGTAGGAAGCAAACTCGCAATCCATGGACCACGACTCCGCAATTTCGCCATATGAGCTACTATTAACCCTTGGGGCACATTCAATCAGACTGAAAATTGCACGGGAGTTATCTGTTCCCGAAGAAGGAAATGCAGATGGTGACAGTGAGAAGATAACTCTAAACACTGTTAGGAATTGGTTGGAATTCACTTGAAATGATGGATATATAGGAAGGTGTCCTTGTACTCGCGCCTTCCCAAAATCATAAATCAACAACTTGGATTGTTCATGCTTTCTTCTCAAAGAGTATGTTCTACCTGACCATTTTCCCCCAAAGCCCATTTCGGAGCATGGATTTTAGGAAGGGCTCATACTCACAACGAGAGCCTGGTAGACAATTTTATGATCACGAATCAAGCGCTAAAACTACTGAGCTATCATATTATAAAACCCCTGTTTTTCTTTTAGCAGAGAAGTTTCACCTCAGTTTTAGGTGTGACCAGCAATTCATTCTTTGCCTCACTGACACTAGCAGATATGAATGGAATCATCTCTTCAAAATGATGCCAAACCGGCTGCGTGTCAAACTGCCTCGCCCTCTTTAGACAGCGGTCAAATATGTCTTTTAGTTTTCTCCACTTTAGCTTGATCTCTCTCACTGCAAGGCAAGAAAGTCACTGTTTAGTCACACCGCAAACCATTATAGGAGAGTAGGATTTGGTCTACATGGATGAAAATTACCCACTTTTGGTCTGGCAAGCTTTCTGGTCAGAAAATGACCTCAAACACTGGTTTTCTTTTGGTCTGGTGAGTCGCTGTTATTTGGTAAGTATATCAAGCTGAATTTTGATACAGGCTAGCAAGAGTATCCAACACAGCTGGCAGAGAACTGATAAAGCCAGTCAAAACACACAGTAAACCTATAAAACATTCTATAGGAAACAGTGCTAGGTATACTCTTGGTGGCTGTTTATTTATATGGATGTTTACGTTGACTTGTCAGAGCTGAAAGAGACTACACAGTACTGTGGAAACCACCCCTGACATATTGTGGAAACCACTTCTGAAATGCTGAATGGGCCGCTCAGAGTGCTATCATGATGGTATAGGTTTTATGCCTCTTAAATCTTGAAATAAGCTGTGCCCACGAGCACCTTGTGGTGATAACAAACCAGATCCCAATGACCTGATTTCCTTATGAAGCATTAATCTAGTCGAGGCTTATCCATGTCAACATGTGTGGGATTTGCCTAGTCTTCAATGATAATCCTGGCAGCAAAGCTCGTCTCTAAGCTAGCTATAGGTATAGGGTCCGGTTCACCACACTTCCTTGGCGATTATTATTTGGACTAATAAAGTCAGGTTGAAGCCCCCCTCACCAGGAAACTGATGACCAAGGCTCTCCTGTAAGCCTTCATAAAGCTCCGCGTGCATAGCTCGGTCATATTTGTCTGGATGATTCCATTGCCAAAGACAAGGGTGATCTACAATATGGTGATAGTCGAATGATGGTAATTGATATGATAAGAACACTTGTATAGTCTGTGTTTTTCTTATACGGCCTCTCCACCATAGTTATTGTGAGATATATACATGCTAGTTCAACGGTTGCAGTTTAGCATGGAGTGCCATAGGCGTGCGGATCAGTGGCAAAGCTCCACCCTATCGGGAAGGCTTTGGTTATGTTTTAACTGGGATTAATATGAGTAGCTCACAGTCACGATGAGAGCTCGCATCGACCACAGTTTGAGAATTGATTGAAATGCTCCAGTGCTGGTGTCTACACACAAAAGAGCTACGTACTACTGTTGGATTTTGTATAGTTGTGTGGGAGTACTCACCTTTATAAAATTGTATAAGCAGGGATTCTTGTGCATTAGTCCATGCTTTGGGTGGTTCTTTTGGAGAGGTTGTGATGCACTTGATGTCAGCAGGTGATGTGGCTGTGGTCCCATTCTGGTTCACCTCGGTTTCTGCCATCATCACTAAAAAATATACCGAGCCTGAGCAGTCGCCACGGAAGTTGTGTAACAAGCATTCTACCAAGTTGCATGAAACCTGCAAATAGTTATACAACTTTTTTTTATTCTGCAATTACAATTACTTACATAGACTTCCTAATGTAAATATAAAAATCAATCTCCAATTGTCTGAAGGACTTTTGAGACAAGTTTCTGGACACCAGTTCTGAACAAACTAACAACATCTCACACCATCTTGCATAGATATTCATAGAATCATAAGGGAAGGGGGCAAGTTGTACCACTGTGTTGCAAGATAGGTGTAGGAAACGTTGGGCAGTATTACAGCCGATGAAGGAGTGACCCAGCCCGCAATCGAGTGGTTCTTCAATGAGTGACTCTGGTTAGTCAGTAGGGAGAATAGTGACTGAATGAGTGACTGTGTGAGTGATTCATCATTCATGATTAATTGATGAGTAAATACTAAATTGCATTATAAATATAATGATTCATGAATGACTTAATCCATGCGATACAGCGAGACTGTCACTGACCATCGATCAACCGATCAATTTACGATTTCGCGTAAACTAAAGCCTAGTAGTATTAAAGCCCTTTAGAAGATAGTTGATAACATTATTTAATTGAACTGAGATGGGACCAACTCCAAGCCAGTGATGAGTGAAACTGAAATGAGTAAATGAATCATTGAAGGGAATCAATCAATCAATCAATCAATCAATCAATCAATCAATCAATCAATCAATCAATCAATCAATCAATCACTCAATCAATCAACCCTATCATTATCGGCAGCATCACGGAGTCTGAACTCTGAGTCTGATAGTGATATGACAGATGAAGTGACTTACAGTTACACTTACACCCACTAAATCAGTAAATGACTAAATCAGTAAATGAGTGGTATTGATACTGGTTAATTTAGTTATCAGATTCAGTATCACTCTGATTCCAAAATCCAATCCCCAAATGACCAATCCTGAGTGTGGTCGGTGACTGCGTGAGTCGGCGTCAGTGTGGGCACTCACGCAGTCACTGGACTGACTCGGTCTCGTGTCTGTGGTGTGGATTAGACTTAAACTTTAAAGTCAAATTAGTGATTTGACCGAGTTTGTATTAACTGTCTTATGTGCAATAATACGGTAACGGAGGCTCGGGTATGCTTGGTAATACACGTAAAATGTAGATCTACGCTTACTTTGTCTGTCTAGCAACTGGACTAGTCAAAATACTTTGCTTTAATCCTCCTTCGGCTTGTTGGTGGATCGCAGACAAATAATAACGAAGTCAACGACCAAGTCAGTCTCTCTGGCACTGTTTAGAGGCCCTCGGAGGCTGTATGTGCGCAACAGCGAGCCAACACGTTTTCCGTTGTATCAAAAGCTTGTTGACCCGGAATATTCCGTGCTTGTTGATCATCATGATCATGATTTGACCACGAATAAGACAACACATTGAGTCACTAACATTGACGCACTAATTTCAACTATCTTTGGTCTGTCTATCACTCCGAAACTCAAATAGGATCACCCATTTGACTCAAATTTAAACGTCTGACCACGCAAACACGAACCTCATAATACTAGTAGAACTAGAAGTTTGACCTCTGGTCCCCTTGACTTGAGGCAAAGTGAGAGTCTTGTCAGTGTCACTCGTGACTCAGTACCTGTCAGTCATTGCCAGTGACGTGAGTAGTGACTGAGTGAGTCACTCGAAGTCGGAGTCAGTCCACTAGTCTAGTGTAAGTCAGTGAGTCACTGAGTCAATCAGTCGCTCACCTAGTGAGTTACTGAATCACTGACTGAGGTAAGTGAGCTAGGCAGACTGTGCAGAGTTCAGATTGTCTGATCGGGTACAAAAGATCAGATTAACCCATTGCCTGAGTCAATCAGTGAGATTTACTTGCACTGTAGATAGCAGAGGCCCGCTCTGAGCGATTTTTACTCCGCCATTCATTGAATTGACCAGTTCATTTTAAAAATATAGAATCACCTTCTCTAGTCTATGGTCCACCCAGGAATACACGATTATGCTATTCGTGTAAACGAAGATGATATCTTTTCTTAGGGCTTCATCGTTCATTGACTATATTGAGTTAGTAAAAGGGGTAAATGATTTGTATGAAGTTCATTTCATTGATTTGGAACCGCTGTACAACCTCTTCTTTAATTGCAACACTCTAAATGGTAGTCTGTGGTCATGTAACCATATTGATGCTATTGTGATTTTTTCGTCTTGTCACTCACTTTTCAGGGTATTGCTTGTCTCTCACCACCATGGTTGTACTAACTTTATTATCTTTGTATCCATGCAGAATGTATACAGTGTGGTATTTGGTGATTTACACAGTGATCTGTGTCAGTCTCTTTCTCCTGTATATATCTGGCTGGTTCCACTGGATAGGATTCATCAGCTTTATAGATAAGGTATCAGCAAAATAGTATAAAGAGGTGACACCATGGCCAATGATCATGAGTTGTCTTTCCCACTCGTAAAGGGACACATTTCCAAATTTATTCTAGCGATGGCGAGTATGACTTCTTACAAAACGAATATCGGTGACTCGAATAGCTATTGCCTAAATCGAAAGAAAGTGAAATCTATTCAATCCACGAGTCTCTACAAAGATGCTTTGTATTGTTCTTCTCGGGTGCTTGGCTCAAGATAGAAAGATCCTGGGTCATGGTATTGCAAGGCTTTTGCTGTGAGTGTGAGGTCCTTGATGACTTCTCAGGTCCCACCATTTCAAAACCAATGTAAGGTCCACCAACTCAGATAGCCAAGTGCTATCCCGGCTGTATCATTTTTTTTTCTTTGAAAAAATCTATTTCATTGGTATATCTCATGTAATTTATGTAATGTAATGGTCAAGCCTATTTCAATTGGCAACTTTGATCGCTCCTTTATTTTGCTGATACTATGAACTCTAAAATTTTGTAGCAACTAGAGAGAGCCTGCCCTCAATTGGTCGAATCCTTTCCAAATGTCTTCAGTCACAGGTTTGTTTTCGTTTTTCCATCTCAATGCGCTCATTGATTGTTGAGTTGCAAAACTTGTTTAGCACCCTTGCACAAGGCCCACCCACCAGGTTGTATTATTTACATAATTTTTGCCCCCCCGCCCTCGCGCATACAGCCTATCATATGCTTACCTCAGTGATTCTTTTATGTTTGAGAAGATCCAGTTAGATGGAGGCATGAGTGTTTTGTCCATTGACAGTGCACCTACATAGCATTCTTGCACTATGCTAGGGGAGGACAACTGTATACAAATCGCTATACCAAATATGTATCAAACCGATCTGTTTGCCTTAGGTTCTTTCGATATGCAATGGTTGGTTTATACCACATAGTGGT
>Ga0224501_10000995_pt1 | contig 21701 bp, 24 predicted proteins | sample SF_Oct11_sed_USG_4_FD_169105 | JGI IMG/M metagenome (GOLD analysis project Ga0224501, IMG submission 169105) | Sediment microbial communities from San Francisco Bay, California, United States - SF_Oct11_sed_USGS_8_1 | ecosystem: Environmental > Aquatic > Marine > Sediment | place: USA...
TTTCCATCCAGACTATCAATTGACAACCATCCCGTCTACACCCATTGAAACTCTGGAGAAGGCGTATGCTGCTGTGAAAGAGGCGGGATTAAACTATGTTTACATTGGAAATTTGCCGGGGCATCCTCACGAAAACACTTACTGCCCAAACTGCAATGAATTATTGATTAAACGTTTCAGCTTTGAAATCACAAAATGGAATTTGACGAAGGACATGCGTTGCCCGGCATGCGGACAGGAAATCCCCATAAAAGGTGAACTGCATGCAAGCGGATACTCCTTTCCATACGCCTTGTTTTAATAATTCCTTGACTAGATTAAAATTGAGTGAAAATGTGGAGGATCCTCCGCCCGGACGCGGCAACGGTACTAAACGATAAGATGGCAAGGAGAAGCTTAGCCAGATACTTTGCTGTCATGCAAGATGAAAAAGCAGCAAAATTCGTGATAGCCAAAAAGCTTCCAGCAGAATTTAGTGAAAAAGACTCCATAGAGGAGCTTTGGCGGGAACACACAAGACTCACACAGGAATTTTACAGAATTGAGAAGGAAATAGATACTAGAGAGAAAAGGCTTCAGGAAATGCCAACTCCAGAAAAGTCTTATTTAGATTCGAAGATTGCGATTGCGAACAGAATCCTCACAAACTGCCACTTTTGCACTCGAAGATGCAGCGTCAACAGAGTTGAAGGTGAATTAGGCTATTGCAGATGCGGCACGGAAATAACTGTTTCAAGCATCTTTGAACACATGGGAGAGGAACCCGAACTCGTGCCCTCCGGAACAATTTTCACCATAGGATGCTCCATGTGTTGCAAGCATTGCCAAAACTGGACAATTTCCCAATGGATAGAGAAAGGAAAAGTTTACAGATCCGAAGGATTAGCCAAAGAGATTGAACACTTGCGATTGAATGGTTGCAGAAATGCAAACCTTGTGGGCGGAGAACCAACCCCATGGCTTCAACAATGGCTTGAAACATTCAAACATGTCAACGTGAACGTTCCAGTAGTCTGGAACTCTAATAGCTATTACAGCCCAGAGACAGCACAGCTTTTGGCTGGATTCGCCGATGTTTACCTATTAGACTTCAAATATGGACCGAGCGAATGCGCCGAGAGAATCTCAGACGCCCCAAACTATTGGGAAGCATGTACGCGAAATCACTTAGAAGCAAAAAAATACGGCGAAATAATAATACGCATACTGGTTCTGCCAAACCATTTAGAATGTTGTACGAAGCCTATCATAAACTGGATAGCTGAAAACTTGGGCACAGAAACAAGAGTCAATGTCATGTTTCAGTACAGACCAGAGTGGCGAGCGTACGAGATTCCGGAACTGCGCAGGAGACTGACTAGGGATGAAATGGAAAGGGCTATTCAACTGGCTAGAGAAGCGAATTTAGCAAACTTCATAACGTAAATATCTATTAGCCAGCAGATGAGCGAAAGCTATTTCTCAAGGCATGTTCACTTCTAGAGATAGAATAAGTGATTAAAATGCTATACTGTCCAGAATGTGGTGGTGAAATGAAATACCTTCCAGCAACCAAACATTACGTGTGCAAAAGCTGCGGGCTGTCTCTGACACGGCAAGAACTGATGGAAATGAGACAAAAATTAAGACCTACATTTGAATCTAGCGAAGAAGAGCGGAAACAGCAGAGAAAAGAATACTTGAAATGGTGGTTTAGCAAGAAAAAATAAGCCATACACCAAGCTTTTTAGACGGTAAGTTAGCAAACAGCATAAAAAGGGCAAAGCAGTTTATTTTTAGTGCTTCAAACCGGAAATGTGAGAAAATGAAACAGCAAATAGACATAATCTGCATCGGCAACGAACTGTTAATCGGCAAGACACTGAACACAAACGCTCATTGGATGGCTAGACATGCCACTTCATTAGGAATAATGGCGAAACGAATAACCATTGTGGGCGATGATGTCAATGAAATTGCAAGCGTTATACGTGAAGCCCTACAGCGGAAACCACGGGTTATAATAACAACGGGTGGATTGGGTCCAACATTCGACGACAAAACCTTAGAAGGAATCGCTAAAGCCCTAAACTGCAAGTTGGAAGTCAACGAAAAAGCTTTGAAAATGGTTAGGGAAAAATATGAAGCCTATTTTAAAGAGGGAAAAATGGAAAAGGTTGAGTTAACGCCGTCGAGAGTTAAAATGGCGACGCTTCCAGAGGGAGCGGAACCGTTGCCTAACCCTGTTGGCACAGCCCCCGGCGTGATGATAAATGTGGAAGGAACATTTTTAATAGTGTTGCCCGGTGTTCCTCTGGAAATGGAGGCTATTTTTGAAGGGTCGGTTGCACCTTTACTTAAGAGTGAGGCTGGAGAGGTTACGTTTTTTGAAACAAGCATATATGCGGACGGCATTATGGAGTCGGCTTTGGCTCCTTTAATCGACGAAGTAATGCATGACAATCCATATGTTTACATAAAGTCCCATCCAAGGGGCGAGGAGAGAAAACCACACATAGAAATCCATTTCTCAACAACATCAAAGGACTCTAAAACCGCCAAAAATCGACTAGGAAAAGCAATAATTCAACTGTCAGAATTGATAAAGAAAAATGGTGGAAAAATTAGGTTTCAAAAGAAAAGACAATAGCCTTAGTCGAAAGAGTTGTGTTTGTGAAGGTTTTAGGCCTATGCGGTTGCTATAAGGGGCAGGTTAGACACTGACTAAAGATTATTGAAAATCCGGGTGTTTGAAGCAGCTGTCTAAGCTATTTTCACTATTGATTATCGTTTCATAAGAGCCATAAATTAGGCAGACAACAACATTTTATAGAGGAAAATTGAAATCAAAACTTTCAAGAACGCTAATAGCAATAACGGTTTTGCTTGCGCTTTCTTATCTGCTTCCATACTGCTTATCAGAAAGCTACAGCCATTCCTATCAACTTTTAGACAAACCAAACGGCTTGACGCAGTATAGCCTGAACGTTACGGTTCCACAATCGCTTTATGAATATTACCTTGAAAAAAGCCATATAAATTCAAACAATGATTTTGCTAAGTTCGTTACGCCCTACGCCTTAAAACCCATTGCTGACAGCCTCTGGGAAATTTACACGGATGATGAAGATTTTGCAAACGGAGTGCTGATGATTGTGCATCAAATACCTTATGAAGAGACTTTGCCAGCGAAATACCCTGTGGAAACAATCGTAGAAAACAAAGGGGACTGCGACCTCTTCAGTTACGTTGCAGCTTCAGTTATGAAAGCCGGCGGGCTTGATGTTGTACTTCTATATTATGAAAGCGAGGCTCATATGAACGTTGGTGTTCGTCTTTCACATACACCACATGATGTTAGGGGGGAAGCTTACTATGTTAATTATAGCGGTATTCAGTATTATGTGGCTGAATGCACCGGAGATAACTGGAAAAACGGATGGAGAGTTGGTGAATGCCCAGACAATTTAAAGCATGCTTCCGTGCAGATAGTCACTCTTGAAAATTGTGAACAATGGGCTCCGGGACAGGTTTCTGCAAGCTACAAAACTTTGGCGTCCTCAACAATATCGTTGATAATTTCATCTACCTATGTTATTCAAGGAGGCATAATCACGCTTTCAGGGCAGCTTTCACCAGTTCTGCAAAACGAAACAGTCACCATCTACATTAAAATAAACAACTTGCCATGGAATGTTTTAGGCAACGTTACAACAGATTCTAATGGGAGATTCGCGTATGTTTGGAATGCGGAGGCCGCTGGCATATATTATATTCGTGCAAGCTGGTCGGGGGATAACAATTATACTGGAGCAGACAGCCCAGTTCGAAACGTAACTGTCTTATCCATATTCTTTATTTTGTTGTTGACCATTACCATCATTTTAACATGTGTAGGCACGGTCATATTTTTAGTGTCAAAACGAAGCCATCAACCGGTTCAAGAGCCGCAACCACCAGAAATTCCCTTTTAACAGAAAAGGCTTTTACCTTGAGAATGAAGTTGATACTGAACACGATTCCTCTCGTTAAAATAGGGATGAGTAAAGATGTTTATTGTCTTCATTATAGGGACCGCTGGGTCGGGAAAATCTTTGCTCACGGCAGCTTTTTGTGAATGGTTAAAAATGTCCAAACAAAACGTTACAATTGTGAATATGGACCCGGGAGCTTTAACGCTTCCATACTCGCCTGACGTGGATGTCCGTAACTACGTGGATGTAGGAAGGCTGATGGAGGAGTATGGTTTAGGTCCAAACGGTGCATTGATAATGGCTGCGGATTTAATTGCAGATGAACTTGGAGAGATTTCAAAGGAGGTTGAGGAGTTAAAATCCGACATTGTTTTAGTGGACACTGCTGGGCAGATGGAGTTGTTTGCTTTCAGGGCAAGCGGTCCATACATCGCCAGCGAACTTACGAGAGAACCTAAAGCCATAGTATACCTCTTCGACGCTGTTTTTTCGTTTAATCCACTGAATTATGTTTCAAACCTTTTCCTTTCTGCAGCGGTCTACAACCGTTTCTTCCTTCCCCAAGTGCATCTGCTGTCAAAATGTGATTTGCTTCCGAAAGAGGACATCAATAAACTCGTGGACTGGTCTGCTAATTCAAAGGCTCTAGAAAACGCTATTGAACAGAGGCTTGAAGGAACGAGGCGTTTGCTGAGCAGAAACATGATGCAAGCAATTTACCAGCTTGGTTTAAGATTTCTACTCGTTCCCATCTCAGCCAAAACGAACGAGGGAATGATAAATTTCAACACGGCTTTAGAACGCATTCTAGCTGGAGGAGAAAAATACACGTATTAACCACAATCGTTGATCAGAGTCCAAGCCGCCGCTAATGTGCCATACTCAGCTTTTCCCAAACTATCAGCGCTTCCAATAATTATCACATCATTTTCTTCAGGCTGAAGAAGCCTAAGTATCTGGTTTGCAGCGTCTGGAAAATCCTTAGTTACATCATTGCTTACAGATGGAACTATTAGGCGTCCTTTCTTGAACATGATTGTTGTGGCGCCCCTTGCACCCACCATTATGGCTGCGTCACGTTGCTCCATACCTGATTTAACTTTATCTCCACAGTTTTTAACCAGAATTGCGAAATTATAACGTGCAATGGTTAGTTCGCTTTTTCCAATCTCAACCTTCTTTCTGAAAACGGTTTTATATTCATTCCAAAACCTTACGCCCTTATCTGTGAGTAAGCATCCTGCCTTTGAGGTTGTGATTAATCCAGCGTCTTTCAATCGTCCAATTATTGTGCGCACTGTGCCTTCTCCAACCTTTAGCTCTTCTGCCAGTTTGCTGCGGCCAATTGTTTTCTCTGCGATGAGTTCTATTGCATGCAGTATATGGAATGTGGAGAATGTTGGAGATGGACCTGGAGCTTTTTCGCTTGAGATCTTCTCTAAAAGCTGTTTAAATGTGTAGGGCATGAGTTTCACAATTATAGTTTAGGCTGTTAGTTATTAAATTGCTTATAAGTGAGCAATATGCAGATCATTTTGAAACAAGTTTTGGTGTGAGCTGTTCTATGGCATTTTTAAGTTTATTCCATTCATCTAAGTTCCTAATGTTAAACTTGTGTTTCCTTTTCCATGCGCCGTCTCTGTTGTGCCAAAGATACAAGCCAATTGACCGCTTTCCAAATGATTCGAAGACAACTATTGCCTCCCACCATTTTTCACTTTTAAAAATTGTGACATGGTCAATAACTTTATAGAAGTCAGATATAGGCAGTTTCTCACCTGCTTCGGTCATCACTTATTTCACCTTTCTTTCATAAGTTTAATCTTCAACCATTTAAACGTTTTAACCATGCAGAGCTATAAATGCTGAAAAACTCCGCTCACCAGTACATCCATGCTTGAGCCGTCTTTGTTAAAGATTGTCACCGTAGGCTTCGATATTAGAAAATCCATGTGGTTTTTGGAATGGTTTTTTCCGCCGGGCATGTCAGAGTTGTTGCCGAAGGCTATATGAATTGTGCCTAGTATTTTCTCAGATTCAAGAAATTCTTCTACAAATCTTGCTTTTGGGTTTATTCCAAAGGCGAATTCTCCCACCATATTTGATCCTTCATCAGTGTTCAAGGAATCCCTAACCCTTCTCAACACTTGCGGATCTTCCGATGAAGAATCTCGTGCTGTGCCATTTCGGACAGTTAATTTAACAGGAGTCTTTATCGGACCTATTCCGCCTATAGCCATGTCACACACCAGTTCGCCTTCAAGAGAGTTTTCCACTGGCGCTACTATGACCTCGCCTGTTGGTAAGTTCATCCACTTCATCCTTTTCCAGTCGATTACGGTGTCGGTGAAGAAAGGTCTTCCTTCAACGCTTAAGGAAACATTCGTGCCAGCAGGATTCGTAATTTTCACTTTAACTGCTTGGCTTAGTTTCTGAATCAGGTTTTTCGCAAAACTTTGCATTTGCCTATGTTCTTCCGTTGTTAGAGCTAGGGCTCCATCAGTAAGCATATCTAAAGTAACGCCAGGACAATGTCCCAAACGTGTTTTGCGGTCTTTTGTCTCCATTTTTATGAGTCTTATTCTGAATGGTGTCTCTTCACGGATTCCACGCATGAGGTTAATGTAAATGTCTGGTGTCTGTTTTGTTAAAATTTCCATTATTTGTGGCGGAATTTCTTTCCGGAAAACGTTTGCATCAGTTTTTAACTGTATTAACCGTGTTTGAAGCCCTAGCTTTAAGGCACCATTTGCAAATGCCTTGCCCACATCCATCTTCACATCGTCACAAAAAATGACTACGTTCTCACCTTTTTTCGCTTCCAAAACACATTCTAACGCATTTTTCGCGGCTTCCCAAGCATCCATGGACATCAACTTAAAGGACAAATCAACAAAACTAATACTTAACCTTAAAGGTATCTTCTAACAATAGTTTTATACAAAGATGACGTCTATTATTACAGAAATTCCGCATGTGCGGGGGAGGGATCGGAATGAGGCATGCCAGAAAATTCGAAAACGAGGTCAATGAAATGGATTCCCTCCAAGAACATGTATATTATAGCTAAACTTTGTAGACGCTTTAATCAAGGTAAAGTTTACGAAGTTTTCTGGGAGTATTGCGGCTTAACAGCGGAAATTCTTAGTAAAAGGAAAGCAAATGGTTGGTTTTACTATGAGAATGGTAAGCTTAGTGGTTTTGCATTGGGTAGGCAAAGGTGTGGTATTATACGGATGGATGGAGCTTTCGTTTTTGAAGAAGTTTGGGGACCATGTGATGGCATATCGAGTGAGCTTGGCGTATTAAGCAGAAGGGACAGAGAAAGAGCGCTTCGATTCAAAAAGCTAATCGATTCTTTAGATTTCAAGTTTCCAATAGTGTTACGAGCAGCCACCGATAACCAGTTTGCGCACATGATTGCGAGGACGCTAAAAGCTAGATGGGTGAACGGGCTTATCATTGCAGAAAGAAGATTGAATAGAAAATTTGAGTTTTCAACTCCAGCAGAATATAAATTTAGGACGTTTGAGGATGGAGACCAATTTTGCATGTCGGAAATCCATAAAGAAGTATTCAAGGAAACCGTTTCTCCTGAGGATTACAAGGCATGGACAACCGCGGCGAACTGCCGCACTATTATAGCCACATATCAAGAAGAACCTATTGGCTTTATAATTGCTGAACAGAGACGTTGCGGTTCTCTGGGCGACTTCAATATAGCCGTTAAAATAGCCCATCAAGGTAAAGGGATAGGTTCAGCTCTGCTCAGAACTGCTTTTAACGTCCTCATCGAGATGGGAGTAAAGAGGGTGATTGCAGACTATCTAATGCTTAATACGTCTGTCCATAACCTTTATCAGAAGCACGATTTTAAGCCTAGGAGAACATACAATTATTTCTTGATAAGATGATGACTGACTTCTGGGGAAGCTGATGATTCCATACAAAATCTAGCAGATTGGGATTTTTCCTTGAGCTAGTTCCATGCAGAATTTGTCTATGTTTTCCAGTTCGTAGTCTAATACTTCTTCTATTTCATGTCTGACCTTTTCTAGCGAGTTGTTTCCTTTCATTATAAGTTGGGCTGCTGCAATTGCTGGATGGTCTATGGGGCTTCCGATTTTGCTTAACAGCCAAATGTAGACTTCTTCAACTTCGGGCACTTCTTCATGAACGTGTTGGGCTATTTTGTATGTTAGCGCATTGTAGATTTTTCCGACATGGCTGACAGGGTTTTTGCCAGCCGCAGCTTCTGAACAGAAGGGTCTATTTAGCGATATTAAGCCGTTTACGCGGTTTCCTCTGCCCACTTGTCCGGAGTCGCCGCTGTCTGCACTTGTACCCAAAACTGTTAGGTATATGCCGCCTATACCTCTGCCACGCACATCCAAGGTATTTAATTCCACATTAACCTTGTCGAAATTCGTGTTCATCCTAGCGAATCTGTCGGTTTCTTCTAGGATTTTCGCTTTCTTTTCGAAATATTCCTCTTCGCTGCTTATGTAACGGTCGACGAAAGCCATTGAAATCGTTAAGTTTAGGTCATTGTTGCTTCTGAAACCCATGACCTTTATGTCTTCGCCTGATTCTGGAAAACGTTGCTTAAACTCTTTCGAGTTTAGAAACTGTTCGGTTTTCAGGACAATTTTCTCTGTTCTGGTCATTGGTGCGTAACCTACAGCCGCCGAAGTATCATTAGCCCCCAAAACCTCGCCCTTCCGCTTAAAAATGTCCACAAGGCCCACGGAGCCTGGTTTCAGCTCAACTTGATATCTCACGTGCTTTTCCGGGTCTACGAAACGCATATTCTTCCTAAACCATTCCTTCGCAACGTTTACGGCGATTTCTCTAACATCTATTTTTTCGCCATTAATTTCGGAGGTCGCCCTATCACCAAACACAAAAAGCATTGGTTGCTTCACTACGCCCCCGCCGAATCTTGGTTCAGCTTCTCCAGCTACAAGAAGCGACTTATCCACATTGTGATGGAGTATTGCACCTGCCTTCTCTAAGTATTCCTTGCTTAGGCGTATGGAAATCTGGTCCATTACTGCGTCACATATGTAGTCTGGATGCCCACGGCCTTTTCTTTCAACTATTTCTATGCGTTGCTTTTCAAGGGGGGTTTGCTTCAGGTCTTCTACAACTATGTTCCGCATGATTAAGCCCTTCTTCATGAAGTTTAGTTTGTATGCGCAACAACAAATATATATTTTACTGTATTAATTTATAATTGAAAATAACTGGTGGTTATATTTGGCAATCACAGGCACTATGCTTAAAAGGTTGAGAATAGAAGCGGGGTTAACCCAGAAAAGGCTAGCAGAGCTCGTAGGCATTTCACAAGCTCACATAGCGAAAATCGAGCAAGGAAAGGTTGACCCGAGGCTTTCAACAATAAATAAGATTTTACAGGTTCTAACAGAAGGGGAAAAGAGGAAATGTAGAGACATAATGACTAAAGGAGTGCTTTTCGCAAAGCCAAACGACAGCATACTAAAAGTAAGCGAAGTTATGGTGAGACACGCCATTTCCCAGATGCCGGTGATGAACGGAAGCAGAGTTGTGGGAACGGTAACTGAGGAAAGCATAATTAGAAACTTAAGTTCAAACATAGCAGCCGAAAAGGTTAAAAACATCATGGACCTGCCGCTGCCAACGGTTTCTGAGGAAACAAGCATAAATGCAATCCGCCCATTACTTGAAAAACGTCAAGGCGTATTAGTCACAAAGGGCAAGAAAGTGATCGGAATAATAACGCGGTCAGATATGCTAAAAACAATAGGTTAAAGGCGTTGCATATGCAGCTAGAGGAGTTTAAAAAGAAAACAAACCAAGCAATCGCAGAGTTAAAAGCAGCAAAGCCGAAAGAAGCAACAATAGTTCATCATGATGATGCAGACGGTTTATGCTCAGCCGCAATAACGAAAAGGGCTCTAGAACGAGAAGGCATGAAAGCCAAAACGTTTTGCCTAGAAAAAATCTACATGGAAGTAATTGAAGATTTGCATTCAAAAACTGGACAAACAATTTTTTATGTGGATATTGGCTCTTCGCATGCAGACCTAATATCCGAATACAATAAAGGCAGAAACCTAACCATAATATTGGACCATCACGACCCAAAACCATCAAAAGACCCGAAAGTTTTGGATTTAAACCTTGAACACTTCGGTTTCAAAGGCGAAACAGATTTTTCAGGAGCCACGTGCTGCTACTTGTTTGCAAAAGCCCTAAGCGACAGCAATCTGGACTTGAGCTATCTGGCTTTGGTTGGAAGCTGTGAAATCCCTAAGGGTTTTATGGGAATAAATAGGACGGTCTTGGAGGAAGCCTTAAGAAAAGGAGTAGTTCAGCAAAAGGGCAAAAGTTTCGAGATAACGAAGTTTAAAACGCGCATAGACGGCTTATTTTCGAAGCTTCAGATTTTGGGTGCTGTAGGCTATTATGAGGGTGGACCAGAAATCGGGATAAACGCTTGTTTAGAGGGATTAAGCAAGGAAGTAGAAGAGAAGGTTAAGGTTTTGGAGGCTAGGCGCAAAGAAGCTAACCGTAGGCTTTTAGGGAGGCTCTACCGTGAAAGGCTTAAGGAAACGGAGCACATCCAATGGTTTGACGCTGGAAACATGTACACTGGCATGGGCACAAAGGTGATAGGACAATTCTGCTCCTTCCTGTCTTATCAAGCACGCCTAACAAAACCAAACAAGTACATACTAGGATTTGTAAATGCGCCGCCGGAAATTCCGGGCTGGGGAAAACTAAAAGAAAAATTTGTTAAGGCTTCCATTAGAGTGCCGAAACTCCTCAAAATGTCAATTGACAGCGGAGAACTCCTTGGAGCAGTGAACCTTCTGGACAAAGCCTCTGAAGGCTTCGGAATAGCTGATGGACACCAGTACGCCGCAAGTGTGGTAGTGCCAATAGACAAAAAAGAGATACTTATAGAAAACGCCGAAAAGGCAATTGGAACTCGCTGATTGATGTGAGATACGTGTTTGCTCAAATCAGGTGTTGAGGTAGGGCGTTAAAGGGGTACGAAATTCATGAATACGTTTACAGTCAAATATGCCGTTGTTCGGCCTGTACCTGATTCCTATGATCGTTGTGTAAGGACAAATGTTGAAAAAATAGATGTTGCTCTCGCAAAGAGGCAACATGCAGAATATTGCAAGGCGTTACAGAAGCTTGGACTGGAACTTATCTGGATAGAGGGCAACAATACTCTCCCTGATAGCTGCTTTGTAGAGGACACAGCTGTAGTATTAGGGAAAAAGGCGATAATCTGTGACATGAAAATAGAATCGCGAGTCAAGGAAGTAATTGAAGTCGCCAAGGTGCTGGAAAAACTAAAAGAAACATATTACATTAAACCGCCAGCCACCATTGATGGCGGAGATGTTCTTAAAATTGAGGACAAAGTTTTTGTAGGGCTCTCAGCCAGAACTAATCTATACGCTATACATCAGCTTAGAAAAATTCTGGAAAACGGCAACTTAGAGATAGTTCCAGTGAAGGTTCACAACGTAGTTCATCTAAAGTCTGCGTGCACTTATTTTGGAGATAACTATGTCATACTTTCAAAGGGACACTTTGACACAGACATTCTGCGAGACTATAAGAAAATTGTGGTTCCAAGAGGAGAGGAATACGCTGCAGATTGCCTTGCGATAAACGGAACAATCTTGATGGCAAGGGGTCATCCTAAGACGAAGAAAATCGTAGAAAAAGAAGGTTTTTTCGTCAAAGAGTTGGAAATGTCAGAATTTCGTAAAGGAGAAAGCGCTCTGACATGTCTATCAATAATCTGGTAATCATTCCAGCCAAAACCCACCGCTCCCTCTTGTTTTGTAGAAAGCCTTACTTGAAGTAGGTGATAATACATCTGCGAGAAAGATGTTTTAATGTTCTTCCGAAAACGCAAATGAAAAGTGCCATAGGCTTATAGATTAGCCAAACGATCTTCTAGTTCCCTCAAATCTTTGATCACAAACTTTCCGCTTTTTTCGCCAGTTCTATCCAGAAAGAAGCTCTTAACGCCAATCCTTCTTGGAGCGATGAAGTCATAATACCATTCGTCGCCAACATGCACCATAGCCAGAGTTTCAATTCCCAAAACCTTACAGATCATTTCGTAGAATTGAGGCATCTTCTTTACTTCCTGACGATCTGATACCGAAGAGAAAATATGTTTGAAGTAATTTCTGAACCCTTCTATCACAATCTCAATAACATTTCTTGGAGTGCCACTAACAATGATCAAATCATATTTCTGGCTTAAGTTTTTAAGAACTGAAGGCACTTCTGGATAAAATCTCACTTTATCGATATGTGATCTAAAAACCTCTATAGGGTCTTCGTCCAAGTCGAAGTGTTTAAACCAGTATTCAGGTAAATACCATCTGATGTCATTGCTGCCTACGCTGTCATACTCCCTCAAAACGTAATCCTTTGCTTCCTCGAAACTTATGTCCTTTTTTCTAGCGTATAGTTGAGGAATTGCCACGTTCCAAACATAGTTTGCATAGTAAAAATCTATTAATGTGCCTCCCACATCAAGGGATACAACTTTTAACATGTTGGTCGTCCTCATACTGTTAAACTGATTCCACGGATCATGAAATATAAGCCTAGTATGGCGATAAAAAGTCCAAGGATTATTGATATTTGCCTTTGCCACGGGTTTATGTACCTGCCGTATTTGTAGATCATGTAGGATATGAGAGTATAGTAGGTTAGGTCTGCGAGCCAGTGGCCTATCGTGACGGTGGCTATTCCAACAGTTCCCATAAGCTCTGAGCCTTGAAGCAGCAATAGTAAGCCTGCCGTGGCCCACCATGGGGGCTGAGTTGGGTTAAAGGCTGTGTAGAAAACTCCGCCAAGTATGGATGAGTTAACCTTAGAGTGTTCAACCTTAACCTCTTCGCTTCTGCTTTTAATCATAAACGCGCCCATCAGGATTAACACAAATCCTCCAGCTGCATAAATGAAGGCTTCATATTGCTTTATTATGATATCTAACCCTAGGAGAATTAGATAGATTACTAATGCCTCCCATAGTGCGTGTCCAACAATAACAAAATGACCAGTTATCTTACGCTTTCTAGAGGAATCAAGAACAACAAAGGCTAAAAGAGGCCCAGGAATGATGGCGCCACTAAGCCCAACAGCGAAACCAAGAAAAAGAAGACCGAGAAATTCGAATATTATTCATCCCTCAATCTGAGAGTTTTAATGTTTAACAAAGTATTTACTAACAATTCTATTAAAACCTGGGTTGTTTTCGATCATTATCACTGCGAAGGCTTCCCATCTTTTTTCGCCTATCTCTTTCATTTTGCTTCAATCTTCCCTTACTTAAGATGATATTCCGAACGGAGCTTAGCAGAGTCAGAGTGCAGTGTGGTGTGCGTATAGAGAGAGTCATTCAGATTGTATAAGATTGAACTCATTGCCATCAGGGTCAGCGAAAACCGCTTTGTATTCTCCCCAAGGTCTTTTAGAAAGTTCTTCAACAAACTTGACTCCTTTTTGTTTCAGTTCTTTTACAGTCTGTTTGATATTTTTAGTTGCAAAAATTATTGATGTCCTCCCACCAATTTTGACAGTATCCCAACCTTCGCCCCATTCTGGAATAGGAGTTTCAATGTAAAATTTTGCGTTGCCTAATTTCATGAGAAGGCATTTGAACTTTGGGTCCTCTTCTATCAATTTCATGCCGAGAATTTCAGAATACCAACTCTTGGCTTTTCCTATATCTGAAACAAAAATTTGAATTGAGTCGAGCCTAACTTTCAATTTTGCTTCCCACCTCACATTATTTATTTTAGATAATATCCTTTTATTCTTAGCTTTATTTTGGTTAATTTTAAAATATAGATAAAAACATAGTTTTAACTTCAAAGTGAAGGGTATGCATTTCAAAGAATTGATTAATGGTGTTAATATTTCTGTTCTTGGTATTGGAACTTGGAAAATGGGCGGTGGATTGACAGTAGATACTGCACATGATAAAGAGTGTATACTTGCCATAAAAACTGCGGTCAGACTGGAGATGACTCACATAGACACGGCGGAGCTTTACGGAAATGGACACGCTGAAGAGTTAGTAGGTGAGGCAATTCAAGAGTTCGAGAGAGAAGAGCTTTTTATCGCAACAAAAGTAAAACAAGAAAATTTAAGATACGATGATTTGATTTCTGCAGCTAAGAGAAGCCTCAAAAGATTGAGAACAAGCTATATCGACCTATATCTTATTCATGGACCTAATCCGTACATTCCAATTGAAGAAACAATGAAGGCAATGGACTATTTGGTTGAAAGCAAGCTTACCCGATTCATCGGTGTCAGTAATTTTTCTGTCGAGCAGATCGAAGAAGCTCAGAAACATGCTAAGAACAAAATAGTTGCAAATCAGATAGAATATAACTTGCTAACTAGAAATCAGGGACAATTTACAAACAGTATGGAATCGAAAATAATTCCTTATTGTCAGAAAAATGACGTCATGATTATTGCTTATAGACCAATTGCTAAAGGAGAATTAGCGAAACCCGGGATAAAGCTGTTAGATGAGTTGGCGGAGAAATATGGTAAGACACAAGCTCAAATAGCGATCAATTGGCTTAGCTCCAAACCAAACATCGTCACAATACCTAAAGCGGTAAAAGTAGAGCACATAAAAGAAAACTTGGGCGCGATTGGATGGAGATTAAGCGAAGAAGATATGCGTAGATTAGATTACGATTTTCCGGTTAATGATGCCTTTTATAACCTTTAAGCGTCTCTGTTCAGTTAGAACTTTCAAAGAGTTTCTTAATTCGATTTGTTGCTACTCTTTCTAAACTCTTTTCTTCTAGCTTCTTTGCAAATTCCTCATCGGCATACGCTTTTAAGCGTTTGATTGAAGTGTCATAGCGGTCTATTGTCTCTTCTTCTAGCTCGCCTTTTCTATACCGAGGATCGATTTCGCTTAGCTTTTCTATCAAGGTTTTCCTTTCTTTCTTGGGCATGATTCTAGGATCAGTCATAGCCGCTGCCCTTGCAAAGATTCCTTCATCCAAAAGATACTTTAATGCTTTAAATGGAAGTTCGTAGTGTTTGCCGATTGCCCCCGTTTTCTGGGTGAAACCTTCCGGAGTCGCCGCTTTGAATGAGACTCGAACATAAATCTTTGACACGAATTTCGCTACTCTTTTCACGTAGTCTCTATCAGCGCCAAAGAGTATTCCGTTTGTTTCAAGGATAAAAAGCGGATATTTTGAATCTTCTACATACTTTAAAACTGATAGCAAGTGTTCCTTTCCTATTGTTGGTTCGCATCCAGAAAGGCGGAGTTTATTCACTTTTGGGATAACTCTTCTCCAATAATCAGAGTAGACTATGCCATCTTCCGCAGCCTTAAAGAGTCTTTGAGCAACCTCTTTAGGAGAATAGAATTCTCCGAATCTTTCAGGAAAATCCCTCGACCAATTGCTCCAACAATATACACAGCGTAAACAACAACCCGTAGCATAGCCAGTTGCAATACCTCTATAAACTGGAACAGAATAAAAATCTGTGTATTTCCTCTCAAGACCATCAGACCCTTGTCTGGTAACTATCTTCTCCGTTTCCCTCGCCAACTCTAAAGGATCAAAGGGTTTAAAGCTGGGAGTTAAAAAACGTTGATATTTCATTTAATCTTCACGATTTATATTTAAGTCTAAAGCCACCTTTCTATATTTACCCTCACAGTAGGCAATGATAGACAATTCACTGAGAAACACCTTACATTTCCTCCTGTCTCAGCTCACGTTTCCTTTCCTCCCCAATGCAAAGTCAGCTATTATCTTTCACTCATAATTCTGCGAGGTTAAGGTTGGATCTTCTTGATAAGCTGTTCAGATCATTAAGCACGTAAGTGAACACATGGCCCCTCCATTTTCCCCACCTATCCTCTGCGATCTTTTTGAGCTTTGGAATGATGTTGCGAGGCGATTCTGCCTCCTTTCCGAAGAGTAGCATGTTAAATATTTTTGCGCTCCAGACATCGAGCGCGAACCCTGGATGAGGAGAGACGATATCCGCGGAGTATTCGCCTATCCCCTTCAGTTCCATCAGCTTAGCTTTTGCTTCCTCAGCCGACATCTTTTCGAGCTCTCGAAGCGTTGGGAAACCCTTGCATATGGCTTCAGCGATGCCTTTCAGAGGCTTGGCTCTGTAACCGAGCTTGCAATTCTCCTCAAGTTCTCCGACTTCGGCTCTAGCTATTCTCTCGGGAGAAGGCCAGTACGAGACTTCCTTACCATCAAATCTTATTTTTACACCATAATTCTTAATCAACAGTTTCATCATCTGGTCGCTTCTCCTTATCGGGGCCATCTGTAATGTCACAGCCAAAACAAAGTCAGGAAAGATGTCCGGCCTCTTGGTCCTCCTCATCCCGTACAGGTCTCCCACCAATGATTTGACAAGAGGGTCATGCTCAGCAAGAGCGTAAAACTCTCTTACGTCTTCCTTGAGGCTTAGCATCCATGCTATCGTTTCTGAGAGCTCTTTTCTCTTCTCTGCGCTCAGCTTTTCACGAGAAAACAGCTCACAAAATATCTCGGGCTTCTCCACGGTTCCTACAGATTTTAACTTCAATCCAAACATCTTTCCGGATTTCACCCTCATCCCAGTCCAGAGGGTACTCTCTTCAAATATCTCGAAAGGCGTTAACAACGACCATCCTGCAGGCTTGTGGACTGTGAGCGAAAAGTCATACGGTGGGATGGCTCTAAGCCTGAAAGCGGTAGAACAAGGCAAATCACTCACCGACATAAGGGTACCCTTCATTTTTTAACCTTCTGATAGTAGGATTTGAATAGCAAGAGAAACTAAATTATTTATATTTACTATAATCTTTTCCCTCGATGAAACAAGCGATTAACGATTACCAAAAAGGAAGTGAGAAGATGAGAAAAATGGTTAAGGGGTTTGTCCACAGACCGGGTGTTCATTGTGTATCGTCATCACTAAGGGACGTGTTTGAGTTTCATGGTCACAAGTTTAGTGAGGAAATGGTTTTCGGGTTAGATTGCAGCCTAGGCTTTGTTTACTGGCCTATGAAAAGGGCCGTGCCCCCGATATTTGTCGGCGGAAGAGGTAGCAAAGGGATAGAAGATGTGTGTCGGATACTCGGGATCAGATGGGCGAAGAAAACCACGACCAGCACCAGAAAGGCGTGGCAAGCCGTCAGGGATCTAATCGTTAACAATATCCCTGTGATGCTTCAGGTTGACATGTTCTACCTCGACTACTTCAAAGGCGAGACCGGTCACTTTGGCGGTCACATGATTGTGCTCGCTGGATATAACGAAGAGAGAGTAGAAGCTCATAGACAGGGATAGGGCAAATTTTATGTAGACTTTTATTTATTAAAATCCTGCTCTTATTAAGTTGCGTGGTTTCATAATTTCTCTCAGGACTATTGTTGCGTAGGAACCGCGATGCAGCATAAAGCTTACTTTCACTTTACGTTTTGACGGGTTAGCGGAATCTGCTGAAGTTTCCTCTAGCAAGAAATTATTTAGCGGGGTTATCACAGTCCGCATCTGCCCTCTTGCGCTGATTTCTGTCATTGCATCGATTTTGAAGTTTTCTGGAGAAATCCCCTCTTCTTCTAGGATTTGTTTTTCGATTTCTCCTTGAACCCCTCTGGATGGTTGCTGTTTGAAGCCGACTAATGGGATTGCTAACCGCATTTTTCCAGCTTGGATTGCCTTGTTGATTTCTGTAACTGTTTCTGTGCTTGCTATCCTATGCATTCTTATCATTGGCAGTCCAGAACGCTCCACGTTTACAGCATGGTCTCCAACTTCAGCTCTGTTCAAAGGAAGCTCATCCTTGATTCTTCTGCTTAGGAACTTATTGAAAAGGTAGGCTTGATAGGCTTGGGGGAAAAGCTCTCTAAGCTTTATGGGCAGAGTCCTAAAGGCACCAATGAAATCGTCTGGTTTTCTGGCTAGATGCCTGAGCATCAGACGTTCGTAATGTAGCTTTTTTGGAAAATTCTTTAAGGCTTGCTTGAAGTCTTGTGTTGCCAGTAGTTGTTCGCGTGCCTGTCGAGATTCTGGATGCTCATGCGAGCTTGGCTTCGCTAGAAAAAGCGTTGCAGCTTTCTCAAAATTCCCTTGAACTATGGCTTTCCCAACCAGATGCGTTATTGGGCGGATTGTGCCAAATCTCTGATGACCAAAAAAATTTGGAACCCCGCCAAGAGCCTCAAGCTCTTCAATGATTTTTGTTATTCGTTCTTTAATCGTGGATTTTGGGCGACTTATGGCTCTGACAGTTATGCAGAAATGGTTTCCCAAGAGATAGTACGATGAAAGCTTGCTGCGGAAATAGCCTATCGGACGGATTTTTGTGTCTTTGACTTGGGCTTTCTGAACTTCTTCGGCTGGCATACCTTTAACTGTGATGTGTTGGGCGGTTACAGCCTTCGCATCCTTTATGCCAGCAATTTGAATGTATTTTGTGCTTATGTCCAGTTGCTCAGCGATTGCCTTAAGAGCTAAAAAAGTGTCCCAGTTCCGCTTAACCAAAACGCATAGCAGATAGCGGTTCTCAACAAGAGAAGAACCTAACACATTATGCTTAATATGGCTTTCACATTGGTTTACTTCCGCTTTGGAGCCATCAACTAAAATTTCTTCAACAACGAAATCTTCAGCATACTGCCGAATGCTTCCACCAATACCTAAAGAACTTGTAACATAAACCTCAATACCTATGAACTTCTCCAATTTAGGAACAAACAAAGCTTGCGCCTTCTAGAGGAGGGGAAGCATGCCTGTTATTTTGTCTATCTCTTCAGCGGGTGCCGGACCAATCCCCAAACATGTTATTGTTCCCGGAGGAATTTCCGTGAGACCTCTGTCAATGATTAATACACATGGTAGTGCCGACTCCTTTGCTTGCTTCTCTAGGTCTAGCAGTTCTTTTTCGCTTTTCACCTTAACGGCTATTTTGCATTGTCCCTCTTCTATCCATGCTTTCCACCATTCTTTACAATGTTTGCTTGCTTCTTCAGCCGCTGAAACCGCAGCGTGTCCAGCCTGAGCCGCAATTTTCCCCTTACTCATTTCCAAGTCAGAACGGAAAACAACAACCTGTTTATAACGAAATTCAGACATGCCTTTTCAACCACTTCTTATCAAAGTTTATCCCTTATGAATTTTAAATGATTCACAATAAATATAAGAGAAGAAAATAAAGAAGAGCCGTTGGCACACGAGGATCCCACAAGATACGTAGAAGAGACCGCCCTTGAAAATCTATGTCTCCAACATTTTGAAGAACTTTATCTAAACCAAATTTTGCACAGAAGTTAATCGCGTCCTCAATTTTGTCGTCAGGCATTACATCAAGCATCTTCCTTATTTTAAGCATAACACTTACATCGAAACCCAAAATTTCTTCGCATCGCTTCTGATACACGCTCAGAAATTCTTGGGAAAAACCGTTTTTACGTAAAGCCTCATAAGCAACTTCAGCCGCAACCCTTGCACAAGTCATCCCAAAGATTGCGCCACCGCCTGTGGTGGGCTTCACCTGCGAGGCTGCATCTCCAACAGCTAGAAATCCGTTTGAATAAGTTTTTGGAATTGGTCCCCCAAGCGTCATGGGATGAAAAGAGATTTGCAAGAGTTTTGCTGTGCGTAATTTTTTGGACGCTACCGGATGTTTAAGCATCAGCTTTTGCAAAAGCTCTTTTGGATTCCCGGATTTTGCGGCTAATCCAACATTTGCTTTCCCATCAAGTTTGGGGATTAACCACGCGTAGAAACCGGGGGCATAATCCCTTCCAAGAAAGACTTCAACCATGTCTGATTTCAAATCTTTGACGTTTTCCACCTCAGCCTGTACAGCATTGACAAGCATGTGGCGGTTAAGTGTGGATAAGCCTGTCTGCCTCAAAATTCTTGAAGATATTCCCTCAGCATCTACAACAATTTTAGCCAAGAATTTTTTCTCAGCTTTCTCATGCTGCTTGACGGACACTCCTTTCACGAAGCCATTCTTGATAATCATGGATTCAACCCGGGAATTTAGGCAATAGTACGCTCCAGCGTCTTCCGCCATCTCTGCAACGTATTTGTCGAAAAGAGTGCGATTAACAACACATGTTACTGGCGAGGAAAAGCGAACTGAAAATTCTTTGCCCTTTGGTGAGTGAAAGGTTGCTCCGTAAAAAGTGTTTTCAACGATTTTTGCAGGCAGTGGATATAATCCTAAACGTTTTAGGTTTTTAATGCTTAGGTGTCCGGCACAGTGGGATGGAACTCCGATTTCGCTATGTTCTTCAAAAACGGTTACGTTGATGCCTAATTTTGCAAGATTTAAAGCCGTGAAGGAGCCGCACGGTCCTCCTCCAACAATTATTACGTCTGAATGCGTCATGCACTTGCACATTGATGGTTTATCTGAATTTAAGCTGTTTATGTTACAAGCTCAATCCGTCTTTTTCCACGAGCCATAGAGGTTGTGCGTATTTTCCCGCCGATTTCCAATTTCATCAACAATTCGTTAAGGTCTTTAAACCCTAAGTCTCTGAGCTCTTCATTCAAAGCCTCGAAAAGTTCTACGTCTGTCATGGCGCCTTTCTTTTTTAGGATTTCCAATAAAACATAGTGGGCTGGACGTGTTTTCCATGTTTTAATGGGCATAGATGCATGCTCCTAAGCGACTGGTGTTGCTGGTTTTTGCACTTGCCGAATCTGTTGTATAAAGCTTTTGTACCACTTCTCCATGTCAGGCGAGATTGATGGTCCAATCCTCTTCATCGCTTCTTGGAAATCCTTCATCGGGACTTCTTTTGCGTTTACGTCTCTTCTTAGGGCGTGCATGGCTGCTTCTCTGCATAGGGCGTCTATGTCCGCGCCCGAATAGTTCTTCGTTATTGTGGCTAAATGTTCTATGTTCACGTCTTTTGTTAATGGCATGTCCTTGGTGTAGATTTTGAATATCTCGAGCCGACTTTTCTCGTTAGGTTCAGGCACATATACCAATCTGTCAAATCTTCCCGGGCGAAGCACTGCTGGGTCCACGATGTCGGGTCTGTTTGTGGCTGCTATAATAACTATATCTTCTAAAGTTACGATTCCATCCATTTCAGTTAAAAGCTGGCTGATAACACGTTCTGTTACGCCGCTGTCTGCGAAACCTAAGCCTCGGCGAGGTACAAGCGAGTCAATTTCATCGAAGAATATTACTGCTGGGGCGGCCATTCTGGCTTTTCTGAAAACTTCTCTTATGGCTTTTTCGGATTCGCCAACCCATTTTGAAAAGACTTCCGGACCCTTAATCGTTATGAAGTTGGCTTCGCTTTCAGTTGCAACAGCCCTTGCTAAAAGCGTTTTTCCACAGCCCGGAGGTCCATAAAGCAGTATTCCCTTCGGCGGCTTTATCCCAAGCCTTTCGAAGATTTCAGGATTTTTCAGGGGCCATTCCACCGCTTCTTTAAGCTCTTGCTTAACTTCTTCCAGTCCGCCGATGTCGTCCCAGTGGACTGTGGGAACTTCTATGTATACTTCTCGCATGGCTGTCGGCGTTATCTCTTTGTAAGCATTGATGAAGTCCTCCATTTTCACTTCCATTTTCTCCAGCACACTTGGTGGTACGCGTTCTTCTTCCAGGTTTATTTGTGGCAAATACCTACGCAGGGCTTTCATGGCCGTCTCTCTGCATAACGCTGCTAGGTCCGCGCCTGTATACCCA
>Ga0224501_10000996_pt1 | contig 21691 bp, 20 predicted proteins | sample SF_Oct11_sed_USG_4_FD_169105 | JGI IMG/M metagenome (GOLD analysis project Ga0224501, IMG submission 169105) | Sediment microbial communities from San Francisco Bay, California, United States - SF_Oct11_sed_USGS_8_1 | ecosystem: Environmental > Aquatic > Marine > Sediment | place: USA...
GGTTGATGGCTAGGTGAAGTAAAGCACATTATTAAACGATCAAACGCATCAAATGAGCTGTACAATGGTAACTCCCAAGACTCGATGCCAGCTCAGCAGTGTTCTAGTTATCTTTAAATTTAAGGTTTTATATTTTGCCTCTTTGGAATTTTAATCACACCCTGATTTACATGAAGTGATGAAGGACTTGGAAATCATCAAGCAAATATAGGTAGTACAGAGCACAGTCATTCTAGAGTAAAGAACCGGACTTGGGTCGGATTGAGAAATGAGTCACCCAATTAACAGATGGCTACTAGCACTCACCCAATCACCTGGAATGTCCAACAAACTTCGACTCATAGCTTGGAACATTCCTTGCAACTTGGATAAGAACCTAAAGGCGGTTGACCATACTATTCATGATTTGCTCACCATCACTGGACTGGATGAAACAGACTAACCTGTGCTGTATGCCAAAACATGTCATTTATGGGCATCGGCCACACTTTTGTTTTATGTACCAATATTTTGATCTGTAGTCAGGATCTTATGCAGGGAAAAGCTACCGGTATCAGTAGTTACTGAAAGTAGAATAGCTCAAATATTCTGTCGTCTGTGAGTGAATCTTCGATTGGATTTGCCTTTCATTCGCGGAGATGGGACGGGAAGGTTTCTTACAAATACCCACAGTATTGTGAGGTTTACAGTGTTCGAGTATTTGGACTGAAAAATTACTGGTTCTACTGTTGGTACTATCACACCTTTTTAACACAAGTTAAACACCAGTTTTGGGTTATTCTCTAAAGTTTAATAACATTGCTCTAAAATCATGGGAAATGCTGACTAGTACAGTACAGCTATACAACATAGTGATAGGAAAATATTGTTACAGGCAGTAAGCGGCTGACTGTGAACCGCTTACTCTCCCTAGTACATAGTGTCCACTGCATTCTGTGTGCGAGGCTTCTTGATCTTATCCAAGTTTTTCATAATCACGTCATGCAATCCAGCCTAAAAACAAAAGATTGCTTGACAGGGCACACAAACTTTCAAACTTTCGTACCAGCCCTGTTTGTTACTCGAGCCTGTCTTGCACTATTCCAAAGTTCCACGACCTTACAACTTGTTTTGGACAATACCAATAATTATTAATTATAGGAAATTTCTATGTGGAAAAATTAGCCAAGGGGCACTTTAAGTTACTCACGTAATGGTTTCTTAGTTCAGCACAGACCAGACGAAGGGTGATAAACTCTTTCTCATCAAGCTCTGAGACTGCTCGTCTGTAATCCATCTAAACGGAGAGGGTGCTTATGCAACATAATGACACAGAAAACAGCAAAAAATTAACAATAAGTATCACAAGTTAAATACGAGTGACAGTGAAGAAAGGTTGACCAACGTGAACCACAAAGAATAATGATACATGGTCTGTTTACGTTTGTTAAAGGGATTTGCCGCAGTTAATGGTCAATACACTCACATCCAGTAGCATCCGTCGTGTTGAGCGAGTGTGGTCTTGGGTGAGAGATGACATAAAAGATGGAGAGGAGGGAGCGAGGGCGGGTGGAGGGTATAAGGGAGGGTGGAGGGTAGGAAGAAGGAGGGTGTGAGGAGAAAGAATATAAAGACTAGGGACAGAATTACACATAAAGAAGATAAACGGTACAAACCAGATGTGGGTACTTGGCAAGTTTACCACACAGTTTAGCTCTGTGCACGTAGTAACGCGTGATGGCGTCAAGGTAGGTTGCTGCCTCCCCCTCCACCTGCCTAGCCTCAGCCAGTGCCTCCTCCTGCAATGAAATACACATTCATAGCATCTTGAACCCCCTCTCCCACACAATACAACTGAAGCTCATACAAATGGAGTGAGAAAAATCACAGTATTTAGTTAAGTGCCAAATTCCCCACGTTAATCGGTTAGAAATATGAAAAATTCTTAATACAGCCTTTTCGCCCCTGGTCAGCCGAAAAAGGATTCTACACTGGTGATACAAGTCTCTGACAAAATAGGTGCGGTTGGTGCATTAAGCTGCTGTAATGGTAGGGGCTGATGTGGAGAGAATGACACTCCAACCATTAGATAACACCTATATATACCTGTATGGAGACTCCAAAATTATTGCCATCTTCTATCCTCGGAATATTCATCTGAATCCACATCTTGATCTAGAAGCACACCGATTGTTATATGAGAAACCCACAAGAAAAGATCAGTCACGCGCTTCATACAATATATTGATCCCGCAGTGTGGAGGAAATTCCAGATCTGGAAAAAACCTGTCTTTGGAATAAAATACTCACACATGTTTTTCGCTAGTATCTGGTACACCAAACGAATCGGCTTCTGTTGTACCGCGGCGTTACCGTAGTTCACCGTTGGTTGGTGACTTATTATTAAAACACTAAGTTAAACTTACAGTGTTGGAGGAGTCCATTAAATCCATGATAAGCGGTTTTATCCTATCGATCAGCTCCACCAGATGTTTATTGCACGGTACATTGCCGCCGGCGAAACTGTAGACCTTCGTACCACCGATATCATCAGCAATATCATCCAGACGACGCTTTTTACTCTGAAAACCCGAGATGGGTCGATAAGCATATTTGCTTTACACCCAAGTACAAGTATCACCTTGTTTAACAGTACACAAAGGACTTTCACACCCAATCAGCCTGAGGAAATGGGTGATTGCGCCCAGGTCATTCTAGCACGTTGCTGATCAATCTAGTCATTTCAGTATCAGAAACGCACTACGTAATGTTCTCACTAATTTAATATTGCATAACTCGGACACGGTGTAGTTAGTCATCGTGATAATATTTTTTGTGCTGACTTACCCCATTTATATCCGCTTCTGTGATTGGGGCTGGTATAGGTATGCATGTGTCTGTATGGATTGTAGGAAGTCGAGACAGAGACAAAATATCAGACTGCAAACAGATAATGTTCTAATGTACCATAATCAATACACTGCCAACAAGATGGCAGCAGTTTCACACCCTTTACATGCGTCTGTCAATTTATTTATATTACTACATAAAAGGTGTGAGTTTTGGTTAGTGAGAATCAGGTCCTTAAGGGTGTTACATTGGTATATAGCCGCCCTAACGGTCAATGCCAAAGTCGCCAGGCTGTGATTGTGTAACACATTGAATAACAATAACACTACGACATCACCACCGATCTGAGCAGTACAATCCTCTCACATGAAAAGCTAGTAATGTTACAATCACAATGAAAGGCAACCACGAGTTTATTGTTCAAGAGGATTGCTATAATGATCATAGTGATTGGCATGTCAAAGTGAGCGATGGAAATTGTGATCAACCCACCGAAAGGAATGCGTCCAGCTCTTGCACCTTTAATGGGAACTTCTCTGTCACATTCTGTTCAGCCTACAATACACCACAGTACTGCAGCTTCGGATGGTATGTTCAGGATTCCAATTAAATGTAATCTACACAGCAACCATTCACATGCCTGAGAGATTAACTCAAGTAATGAGCAGGGTTTCTGGCAATACACAGATAGGACAAAACTTACCACTGCTTTGTTGCGATCAATAAAGTCTTGCACCTGAAAAGTAAAAGTATTGTACCATTCATTATCAGTTTTTATAGTATTATATATTTATATTGCTTGCCCCATTCATCCCATCACACGGGGATTTTTTCCCCAAACATTTCTTGGACAATTTAGTGTAAAACTAAAAGCTGTGCCGGGACAACAGTGGCTCAGAATGATTCTAGAGAGAAGTGAAACTGATTCTACTATCAAGGACCTGATAAAACAGATAAAATGTCATTTATTTACACAAGCCTGAGTAGTACGCTAAATCTAATCAGGAAGAAACAAAAAGACTCGGAGTCAGGATTTAACCCAGTGAGTGACTGAGAGGGACTGTGAGTCACTCTCACTGTCAGGAATTATCGGTCAGTGCATGAGTATCAGTATGGTTGACCTAGAGTAACAAGCTTCAGTCCGGGCTGGACTGGAGCTTGTTATTCATTGTGTTAGTGGCATTAACTCACTGATTTAGTGACTAGCTAACTTAACGAAGTCAGTCAACTTAATTTATTTAGACGTTTGGTAAGCTTGGTCAGACTGGCTCAGTGACGGAGTCAGTCACTCACTTTTAGTTTTATACTAGTTACCGGTTACAACAGTTACGTTAAGTCACTTACCCCTTAGTGACTAGCGAGTGAATGAATCATACATAATGCTGGCTGAGTTAGTGACTAAGTGAGTAAGTCAGTAACTGAGTAAGTGAGTCTGAGTGACTGGCGTGACTGAGTTCAACTTCAAGTCCAATCAATCATCACTGAATCAATGTGAATGGCCGAGTAGTGAGTTGACAACGAAACAACTACTAGAATCTAGATCTACTCTTCTCTAGTCTACTCACTACTCTACACTCTACAGCTACACTACGCTCCTAGCCCTACACTACAACTAGAACTGCAAGTCTAGACTACATTACACTACACTAACACTGTCTAACTCTAGTCTAAGTCAGCTCAGTGTCCGTGTGAGTGTCTTACTCTAGTAGGTAGTCAGTTACAAGTTAGTCTTAGTTAGTGTCTACACTACAGTACATATGTTGTGTTACTGAAGTGAAGAGTAAAGACTGAAGTGATTAGTGCATGTGCATGTTGAGAATGACTCATCGACTGAGACAGTGAGACTGAGATTGAATTGATCAATGATGATTGATTGACGGCTGAGTCAGTGACTGAGTCAGTGAGTGAGTAGTGAGTGAGTGGTCCGTTCAGGTACTGGTAGTGGTACGGTAGTGGTAACACTAGCACAAGCTAAACTTTACCATTGACTGGACAGGCTTTGACATCTTAGAGTATATCGGACGAGTGAGTTATTCCCAGAGTTGCTCCGCTGAGGAGACGATGATAAGAATAAAACTAAAACTGCAGCAGAAAACCTTCTACCTATGTTAAACAAAACTGATTTTGTGTTTGACACGCTTCCCAGACTTTTCTTTAGGCGCCAGCGTTTTGCCCTTCAAAACTAAAGAGCGAAAGAGGAGTTGTTGCCTCTCGAATTACCGCCAGCTCTTTGTTGATCGTTGTCGTTGGAGTTGTCGTCTATTGACCTATTATAACGTAACTGGATGAGTTTGATGAGTGATGAATGCACCCAGTCCTGGCAGCGAGATGAGCCAATACCACGCATGTAACATCGCTTTGGTTTCATTATGAGATGTTGTGGTAGTATCATGTTACCACAAGACAATTCAAACTAATCAAGCTATTAAACTCAGTTCAAAGCCTGTCCAACAATTTATACGGAATAAAAAGACGATTGGTGGGAGGTATCAAATGAGTCTTACCAAGTTTGCAGCATCTTGTGCTAAACAGAGCAGTGACATTTCCGATTGCTAGGGCTTACAAGGGGTATTGGGAACCGAGCTAATCACAAAATTGATGATGTCACGTTTCAGCGGGTGGCAAAGCAATCTCCAGCTTATTGCCCTCCCCTGGTCATATATATATTTTGTGCTACAAGCATACCAGTTCGGATGACAGTTCTTTGTAACAAGATCCATAAGTATGTAACCAAATAGCTGTCAAAACAGTGAACTGATTTGTACACAAAAACCAAAAACATCAAACTAGCTACATGATAAACATTAATAGAAACATTTTAACTATGAAAACTTGAAGTATGCGGTAACATACTTCCGCCACTGATACGCAGTACTGTGTAAATCACAGTAGTATGAAAGACAAAGTTTTTACTAGCAGTTATTGTGAGATTACCGCTAGAATGTCATCTTTCAGTGCTTCAGCAGCTGGGAACTCAAACATTGGATGCCCTTTTCCATGCAGCAGTGGCCATAAAGCGCCAAAGGTGACAGTCATCATTGATCATCGTTTTCAAAATGAGAACGACGACAGCTGTCAATTGCGATGAGCAATTTGACAATTTGAAGTATTCCTATTGCATTTCCCTCAAGGAATTTTTAATTCCAAACAATAATGTAAACGGGGTCCTTTCACTTCTCTGTGGCGGCCGAGCGGAGCATTTCAGTGTGAACACCCCAGCGTTGTCACTGCTATGCTGTCAGCATAGCAACTACGCAGTGGCCATTGTAGTATAAACTCGGTATGATATAGAATATTTCAAACTTGCATGGCTTCTGACTGAATTATGTATTTTCATTACAAATATAACCATGTGCATAAAAAATCAAAATGCCACTCAAGGCTGTCCAGAACTAACAGAGTGGCCATCCACATGCCTAAAAGATCAATGCGTTCATATTGGTAAACTATACTCTAACCTGGCCAACAGTATGTACAGGCTTTGTCAGTCATCTCCATTGTATTTTTTCCATTCCAAATAATTACTGAACACAGAGAGGTATTTCTTGCCAAATGCCTCAGTCAGCGACGGGTTTCCACGGAGCTTCTTGATGACACGTGAGTCTTTTTCGTGAATTTTACTAAGATCAAATTTCGGGAAACATCTAAAAACATATCATTTTCGTATATATACAGGATGACTATCATACAGAGAATGAATATAAAATGTGTCAATCATTTGTTATCACTAACGACTTCACGACTTCAAAGGTCGGAAGATTCAACATTGCTCGTGTGATTGCATACTTTCCTCACTCCCAGTGGGTATATAGGTACTTGTCCCAAGGCATGACTGATCATTGTTTGTCAGGCGTTTTGAAAAATATCTGCGGGTAAACCCTCCTCGACTCATACTTTTACATGTGTTGCTGACATGCTCGGTGAATAATCTAATGTTATTGTGAAACGAATACCTTCGGAGATACGCAAGTGAATTTTTCGTAAGTGTGGTAGGCCCTTTATATGCCCTATGTCCTTTATGCCTTTCATAGGCTCTTGTATGTCATCATTAAATTTGTTATTCGGAGAGACAATAGAGAAGCACCTACCTGTCCTCCTGATCAGCTTTCCAGTTAATGATGAAATCTGTGTGAGTGAACTTCACTTTCAGATCATCTGGGTTAGAGGCACCAAAGCAGACACCGTGAAGGAGGTCGAGAGCAGCCTCTGAGGTCAGCTGGAGGTCCGTACACATGTTCATAAAGGCGCAGATAACCAGCTCCAGCCATTTGTCAGTCAATCTCACACAAGTTCCTACAATGTGAAAGCAGCATATTTTAAGAAATCTTTGATCACATTTCATTTTATCTTTTCTACTTGAGTACTTGGCTGTCCTGTTTAACAGATGAGGCTTATTGGAGTGGAAAGAGCTAGGAATCATATGAGGAGCCCATTCTCACAGCGCGTAGTCATCATGATTAGGACTTGAATCCAAAATATTTCGAACTTGAGCCTAGCGCTCTAGCCACCCCACTATCCCAATGACTATGTCCTGTGCACTGTGTTCGTGATGCCAGGTGTTTATGGTAGTGCAGTCTTTGAGATTGCCTCAGGATTCAATCGCAACAGAAGCTGTGTAGCAGTTCCAATAATGCGACTATTGTGATTCGCTATCCTTACCTATTACATTATGTTAATCCACATTTAATTCATATACTATGAAGTTGGAGTGGGATTTGCTGTATGTATGAAACTGTTAGGATGTCATCCATATACACAGACATGGTCCATACTTTCATGGGAAGACAACTTTATTCATATAGGGACATATACAACGAAATCCCCACAATACACTTACGTCTATGGCTACAGCAACGTTATAAAGCAACGCCACCTAAACTATCACAACCAAGACAAATAGGGACATACAGGTTCTATCTTTGGCATAACATGCAATCATAAGGGGATAAATTTATCAATTAGATAAAGTCAAACATGCAAACATGCACATTTAAAGCCACCCTCACCTTCACTGGCCTCTATAGTGGGACAACATTTCTCCGCCACATCAAGATTTTCCAGTGCCTTCTGTATACTTATACAGCTGGTCCACTCTGTTGCTTTTGATCCATCAAAGATATATTGTGGAATAATAAAGTTTGTTGTGTCTAATGTGAGTTTCAGTTTTTTAGACGCAATATTATTGACCAGACAATAGACGAGAGTTTGTTTTTTCATATGAGGTTTGATTTGTTCTATGAGCTCCTGTAGCTGCATTGGTAGCACAGCTATGATGAGAAGATGAGCATGTGTGGCTACCAGAACATTATCAAATATAACATTAGCACCTCTTTCCTTCAGTTCACCTGCAAAAAAAACATGAGCGTATCAACCGGATAGATTTCGAGAGCACCACAAATAACAGATAATAGATGAATGGATCTAAAACTGTTTTTTAGTCTAAAGAAATTGTCTGCTAGTGCTATGTATTCTAACTAAAATGAGTCAATTTCTTTGATATAACCGAATTGTGAAAGGAAAGTCCAGGGTAGAAGAACTCACCACATGTCTCTGGTCGTCTGGTCGATACGAGTAAATCATCTGGTTTCACTTCACTAAATGACAACAGACTGTGAGCAATGTGCATACCCAACCGTCCACATCCGATTATTCCAATCTTAAGAGGATCTCTTGGAAGTGTATCTGCAGTCAAAAGCTGTATAGCCCTCCTTTGCTTGGGAGTCTTTGCTAGATCTGCTCGAATTTGCCTAACCTCATTCAAAATACACCCCAGAAATGACATCGATGCGCAAGTTATGACAGTATGAGCGTGACTTTGTTGTCGTATGTGCATTATTGATTGTTCATCTTCGTCTAGCGCACTTTCAAAAGTCAAAGAAGGAAGATTGCGCGTAATATCTGCATTGTCTTGCTGAGAATCCTCAGAACCACGAAACAAGAGCGCAGCAGTCGCCATTTTGTTGCTGCGTTGCCTCGCAACTATTCCGACTTACAACGCCCCGATTCCCTAATACAATATAACTGTTCTGTAGCGTTAAAGTCTTTGAGGGTTCGAACTGGAATGAACCAATCAAGTAAACGCATTGACCAAGCCCCCTCACCGTGGGCTCTATCTAGTTCCGACGAGTCACCGATGGTCTGATCTCGAATATTTGGTCAGACCACTTCTGTGCTGCGTCCGTTTTCTTTTTAATCAAATTTCCAAGGGACGATGGGAGGAAACAACAATGGTCCGTTTAGTAGACCTTCTGATCAAATGTTGGCATCGGCTGGATCACAGAAAAGCTTGAAAGGAGTTATAGCAGGTGAGAGGAACCGATAGCGATACAACACAACGACCATAAAATAAATAAAATACAACTACAACTACAAGTACAGTAGACTGTAGTAGACTAGTGAGCAGGCAGCGCCGGCAAAAAGTTGGCTTTTTACTTTTAGATTCAGATTGTATTTGTAAATATGACCTCGACTCTGCAATGCCGACAGATAGACTCTATGCGGCATTATGATTTTTACATTAGGTGGTCTCGTACTGTGCAGCTGTAGCCCGCCCACGGGCCATTCACTCATTCAGTCATTGTGCTGCAGAAAAAAAAACTTTCCCAGAGGAGGACGTCGCTGAGTTACTTAGTTACTCACTTGTTCTTTAGTTTGGGAAAACATGGTTTAGCTTTGATAATTTGGGTTACGCACTGGTATTTTGTGATGGGACGTTTATGGTAATGAAATTAACCTAATTTAGTTTTTAGTGTTTGACTTTGAGATTGATTAATCCGATGTCCACGCGTTATCATGCCGGTACTTAGGACTAGGAGACCGATGATACCGCGGTTCAAAGTCCAACTTACGCAAACACCCACTGGCTCAATCCATTCTGTCCTCACGTGTTGATTGTCGACTGTAGGTGGTCTCACCGGAGGCATCGAAATCTGCATCACCTTCCCGACTGAGTACGTCAAAACTCAGCTGCAGCTTGATGAGAAAGCCGGGGCGCAAAAGAAGTATAATGGCCCGTGGGACTGTGTCAAGAAAACAGTGAAGAGCCACGGCGTGAGAGGGCTCTATCGTGGAATACCCGTCCTTATCTATGGCTCTATACCCAAATCTGCTGTTCGGTGAGTGGCGTCTAACTCATGTGCCCTGGATTGAGGAGATCAAATCTGTGGTCCCAAACTGATGCCCGATCAATATGAAGATTTCCTGCTGTAATTGATAGGACATGTCTGCAGAGTGCTAATCCAATCAAGGCTTAACTACTCAATTTCTCTCCAGGCTTATTACAGATCATGATTTATTGATTCTTAAAACTTGGAGGGGTAATTAAATCCAGGCGTATTACTAGTTACTGGCCTTTAGCACTGAGGCTGTTTACTCCGGCCATTATCAAGAAAATACTCATTGCGAAATGGGACAAACAAAATTGATAGGTTTTGGTTTGCCCCACCAAAGGTGCACCACATTCTCCTCATCGCAATCCCAGTTTCCAGAGTATGTCAGACTGATCTGCAGCTTAGTTATAAATCCGACGCTCGGAACCAGTTTGAACTTTCCATCACCATCATTTTTAACCCTCTATAGGACTCCAAATGAAATTCATACAATGCAGTCAGTCAGGCTTAATGTGTTTGTCTAGAAGAAAACAACTCAAACAATTGCAACTACAATTCTGGCTTGATTTGAACTTTGGCATTTAAAAGTGTCTTGCTGGGTAGTAATGATTATAACATTGGTTTTAGTCTCTACTACGCCTGTGATTAGCAATAAGCCTATATGGCCAAGGATGAGTAATTATTCTCTTCAGGACATACTAGCAGTATTATAGCCTTTGGTTCACTGATTGCATAAGAGATAGGTGAACCTAAGACTATCAGTCGGTCCGGAGCTTCATTGGCGCCGCAGTGACTCAGCACGTCATAAATCTATGTCTGTCGTCTGCTTCAGGTTTGGGGCATTCGAGGAATTCAAGAAACGAACTATGAATGCTGATGGCACTCTTTCTAATAAGAACAAACTGCTCTGTGGCCTTGGTATGCTAAATTGTGACCTCTCATTGTACTTATTGCACTACGCACCCATTGCTGGCCGCACCCTGCCTGTCCGTCGATCTGATCTCTTCCTGTGTATCTACATCTACTTTAGGAAATGAACTTTCTAGCTTGTTACCCAACCAAATGTCAACACTGTTATGAGGAGCTTACACTAGCGATACCCGTCAATTCTCCACTAAAAAGAATGTCGGTGTTACATTGGCTTCATCTTACCGTTAACAATAACCTTGTGGTTGTCGCTTTAGCGTAAAATAGAACTTACCAAAGTTCTATAATGTAATAATAAACTGATTTTAGGTGCCGGCGTGGCGGAGGCCATATTTGCAGTGACCCCAATGGAGACTGTAAAGGTCAAGTTCATTGACGATCGAAACCGCCCTAACCCCCGTTTTAGAAGTTTCTTCCATGGAGTGGGCGAGATTGTTAAAGCTGAAGGTTTGTTGATCCACACAAAGTTACCTTCCCTGGGCAAAAACAGCATCGGAAATAATTCAATGTAGCCTGGTCATCCCTCAACTTCTTTTGCCTGCTAAAATTTTTACCAGTAAGTGCAGTGTGTAATTATGTGCCAGATGTATTTTGAAAATATTTCAAAGAATTGTTCAGAAACACATTAGCCATTTTTTCAGTCCTTTTGAGCTGTTCAGCTTGATGTACGCAAAAGTATTTCCATCCCCCATTTACTGTAACCAGCCATGCCAGCATCACCTATCGCAAGCAACTACCCCCTCAACGAACAGTGGGCACCATTGGCAGTGGATGGCAAGAGAGCACCCCTTCGAAGGAAACTACGGGCCAACCAAACGCTATGAAAACGAACAGTCGGAAATTCCAAACGGCGCACGCGCGGCCTTAGCTTGAGCCTGCGGGCTTTAGCCAATTGGTTCTAGTCCTCGACCTCTAACTCAGACTGTTGTTACCACCGGCTGTCAGTAGCAACGGTGCTGCGTTCCTACAGCTATCAACGACCTCTAGCGGAGAAGGCCGGTGGCTGAATTTGCAAATTCATCGCTCGCAAAGACTTTTTTTACCCGAACATCGCAACAACCGTTGACTGGCTCACACCGGTGTTGGACCTTCTTCAAGCAAGCAGGCACTAAGGGCACACCAACTTAATGCTGTGATGCGTGGGATCTATTCGCTCTCGTGCTGCCCGAAGTGTAGCGTAATCCGTTTTCCCAGCCACTTCGTACATCGGGGCCCGCGCCGCTGTAGCCAGGTACGTTTTGCAAAAGGCTTAGCATTGGCTGGTATTGGCACCCCTGTTGAACTAGATCCTTTCTCAGAAACTAACTACGTTACGTTTCCTTCGAAGGGGTGATCAGTGTAATGCAGCTTTTATATGGAGTTGTGTGACCTTGCTTGTATTTCGCCAAGGGAAGATAACTCGTGATAACGTCCATTTTCCCAGGTCTATCTGGTGTTTATAAAGGATTGACAGCCACCATGATTAAGCAAGGTTCTAATCAGGCTATACGATTCTTTGTGATGGAATCATTCAGAGACTGGTACAAGGTGAGTTCACCTTCCTTCCGCTACTTAAACAATGCGGACAAAATGAATGAATGAACATGCAATTATTTCTTTTGTACATTGCATTGTTGTATGATGCTTTATTCCAAACTGTATATGGTTCTTTCAGGGTGGAGATAGGAACAAGCATATACCTAAGCCAATTGTTGGCTGCTTTGGTGCCATTGCCGGTGCTGCCTCTGTGTTCGGCAATAATCCCATTGATGTTGTGAAAACACGTATGCAGGTATGTACTGTTATGGAGAAAAGGGAATTCACCCAAGTCATGATTGTTGTGGCTGAGAGGATAAGGGAAGCCTTTGTAAATAGTGTTGCAACCCAATTGCTTAATGGAGACCATGTTCTTTTGATGAATTTTAAACGAGTAAATTTATCGAGAACTATCATTCTGGCTGCTGTTTGTGACTCAAAAGAGTTCAGGTTTGCGGGCCCAATATTTACTTTGAGCAGAGAAATCTGCCTTTAATTTCCAATTCACTCCTGCAGTTACATGTACTCAATTGTCCAAAGAAACCTTATCAGTAAGTTGTGAGCTGTTCTTGTGGAACAAGCCTAAAACAAGTGTCTTGCTTCACTGCTAATAATAGAAAATGCAGTGAGATCCCAAGTTGTTATGGCAGCCTAACTAACTGAAGTTTCTGCAACAAAATGTTCTTGTGATTTCTAGGGTTTGGAGGCTCACAAGTATAAAAATACTTTAGATTGTGCTGTCAAGATTTTCAAACACGAGGGACCTATGGCGTAAGTAGCTACATCAACACTTCTCTTCAAATGTTATAAATACACCGGAGGATATTTTGTACCGCATTGGTTTTCGGTGACAAGCGTATAAGGTGCCTTATGTATAGCATCTGTACGAGGTCGGTCGGAGATTGTGGGATAGGTCAATGGCTAGAGTGCTTGGCTCAAGATCAAAAGATGCCCACTGCGTGAATGAGCTCCTCACTTAATTCCTAGCTCGTACTGCTTCAACAAGCTTCATGGTTAGGACGTCTGCTAAAGGGGTTTACCCATGGCCAAAAGTGTCTTCACTTGTCTTCATATCCTGAAGCCTACTACGAACAAATGGGCTCATTACCCAGCTCAAATGGAACCTTAGATATAGCCCTATCTAATGCCCACACTTGGAGCCCTCGGCGACGCACTTTTCAGACCGCCTACGCAATAGAATTGGCTTCGAGATCGGAAATTAACACAGAGCTGTTGGTATTTGCGTTGATTTTTTGGCTTACGCGCTTTGAAAACTCACTTGCAGGTGCATACTAGATCTGTAGTTACACAAGTCTGACTAGGGAAAAATTTTCAACAAAAATATAGAAATAGGGTTTCAGAGTCTAGTTTTTCACCTCTGTTTGCGAACATTAGTGCCATTATTGTGCAATGATGGGGGCCCGAATGCAACAGCCTCTATTTAGGGCAAGGGAAAACCCTGCAAAGCACATATTATTTATAACTTTAGTTTTCTTTAATATTATGTTCAATTTCGAGTTCCCCTCGATATTGAGGGAGTAAATATCATTAGGTTACTAAGTTTTAGTTATTAGATCCCATTTTCTTTCTAGTTGGTCCATTCGAGCCGTAGTTATTCGAATGACCGATATTCACTTTTTAGAGAAAGACCACTCGCTATTGCTGCCATGAATGCGGAGTTGCCTCCCTTTAAATTGGGAAACAACTCCGAAAGTGTGTCTACCCTCGACCGTGGCATAACCCCTTTAAATCAGATGGCTAAGCACCCGAGTAAAACAAAGTATCAAGTTTCTGCACTGGGTCGAATAGATACAGATGAAATGGTATGTGCATCTGTTTCTGTTGTAGATTCTATAAAGGAACCATTCCCAGACTGAGCAGAGTCTGTTTGGATGTCGCCATCACCTTTATGATATATGATAGCTTCATGGAGCTTTTCAACAAGGTCTGGATAACAGACTAATATCGTGCTATTCAACTACTATCTCTAAAAACTAGATGGATAGAATCCATCCAACCAATAAGAGGCCTGACTCACTTATTAATACTGGTATCATTTAAACTAAGGTCTTTTCTAGCATTTTGTTAACTGTTTACTCATATTTATGGTAGCTTTTGATTTCCCTTCTGCCAAATTGGTTTGTCATTCCATTGTTATGTAGTGAATAAACAACCTAGAGTGGTAACACTATGACATCACATGCGTATAGAAACTTGATGTGTACAACAGGGTTAGAATTTGGCGTTATCAAAATAGATGGCAGACTGCATTATGGCTGGTGCCCCAGATATGGATGTATGTGTTTGACTCTGACGTGAAGTGATCCAACACACCTCCAGTATAATGCATGAATCATCTGTCTTTGGCCTTCCTCCTCGATGTCCACAGGTTGTGTAGTGCCATTGAGGGGAGATTGAGCCATCTTCTGCCACGCTGGCTCAAAATGGGTTGGAAGAGTATGATCAGCCAGGGAAAATCCCTTGAAATACTCAGCCATGGCTGGAAATTGAACTCGGGCCACGGGGAGAACAGCAAGACAGTGAAATTCAATCATTTTCCCCACTGAGCTATCATGGATCATATAACACATTAATTATTATTTCTTTATTCTAGAATAAAAATACAGGCAACATCTTTTTATGACACACTCAGCAAGAAAAATAGATTGAGCAAATATTCTAGCATAAACATCCGGATTCTCTCCGCCGGAAGATCGTGTGTGACAGATTGCAGTCACACCCTGTGCAGGCCAACTGCCTGTTCAGTTCATTTGATGGTTCAGTTACTCGGAAGAAATTCTACACAGGTCGGTCAGATTCATCCAAAAGAGAAGCAACAGTGACAAGTTCTAGAGCCCTGTGGGCTGTCTGGCAAGCTTAGCCCAGTGCCTAAATGTTGAGTCTCACTCAATTACCGGGCTCGGTGAATAAGCAGCAAAATGTGCCCAGAGCCATTTATGAGCTCTGAAAGCTAAAGGGGTCTGAATGTGCCTAAATCTATAGCAATAAATAACTGCAATCTCGTTGGTTGAAAAGTATTCAGATTTAAAGGTGAAAACAATCTTGGCATTGTTACATGCTGGAGCCTCGCTTGAAGCTCGAGTCTGTCAGCAGTGGCTGACTTAACGTACTAGAGGCATGTTGAAGATCGGTCCAGAGTTACCGTCGCTAGGGAAGGTCTTCCTCAGGCCCATGCACGCTTTACCATCAATAGCCAGTGAGTTTTCCTTGACACAGATATCATTCTCGAGTTGAGATTTGGTCTTCATCAGTCTGGCCATTTGAATCTCGGAGGATCGAAGCTTGTCCTTCAGGTAACGGACAGACTCTCGAATCTCATAAACCTCACGAGCCAGTCTGAAACAATTGCATAGAGCTTTCCTAACTGGGCACAACGCAATCATTGCATAATCCGTTGCCACGCAATTAAAGGCTTTACCGCCAAGTGAGCGCATTCGACTAATGAGGTATGACATCGGGACAAAACAGCGGATTAATACGTGCGAGTGACAAATGAAAAATAGTTAATCCAATCTTTTCCTTGGTATGGATTCAGTATGGAAATCATTCATGCGGGCGACTAACAAGGCTGCCAAGGACTATGACATCACCACACTAACTGAGATTAGGTGTCTTAGGAGACACGCAATTATACCCCTGAGCTGGCGAGTACCTACACTGTAGCTACTATATGTGGCACATACCCCTTCATGGGATGATCTTTGCAGATCTCCACATTGAGCCTCTTGGTTCTCTCATCCAGTCTAGTCTGTGCTACCTTCATGTACGCCTCCTTGTCTCTGATCGCCTTTCTCAGTAACTCTATGTTACGGTCCATATCCATTATCTCCTGCATTACCTGTAAGAACGCATTATTTTCTTGCTATTCTCATTCGCTTGAGGAGCAGTCATGGGTTAATGGTGTGAATGTGCAACTAGTGTACAGTGAATTGCAGGTTCGAATCAAGCAATGGATGTAACAGGAGGGTGCTACGACATTATTAAATCAATCTTGAGCTTTAACCAAAATCTCGCAGGAACCAGGGGGCGCCATAATGTCACACAGAAAAAATAAAGGGAAAAGTAAACAATGACCGAACAAAATGTTTACCCTCTGGAGGTGGCCCTGCAGCTTGTCTCGGGCATCGGTAGTCTCCCGGACCCGTGAGTTGAAGGCGTTGTTCACGGCATTGAATTGGCTCCACATGGCATTGGCACACGCCCTCAGGCAGGCGTCTATTTCTCCTCTCAGCCTCTCACTTGCAGCTCTCTCACGCTGGGACCGAGCGATGTTGTTCTGAGTGAACTTGACCCATGAATAAGGGATACTCAGCCTAAAATTTAGGATTATTTCTAATAGGCGCACTAATCTTATTTGTGGATGAAAACTATTCACCTCATCTTAAATTGTTGTATGAACTGGAGTCCGTGGTCACAAAAACTTGTTGAAAAAGATCTACACTTCATTTAAAAGGGGTGAAGTCAAGTGAGCCCGCTGATTAAAAATGATCAATGATGATCATCAGTTTATTATCATTTTCAACAGCTGGTCTCTGCGTATTTGCCGGAGAGAAAGACATTAGCAATGGAGTTAATAAAGCACCAACGTGTTATCCACATTCTCTATTCCAGGGAAGTAACCAATGCCAATGGTAGAGTTTCTCATCTGGTGCATTCTGTCATCGATGTTCTGAGCATGGTGCTTGTCCTTGGCATCTTTCTCACACTCATGCAGAGCAGCTCGGTTCAATCTACAACAATCATCAATGTTACTGTGTCTAGAAAATCTACCCGATAATCCCACCAACGGACCTCATTGCATACAGATGAGTAATTTATTGGATGATTTTTGAAAGGGAAAATATTTCAGTAAAACAATGACGAGTTTGTTTTTAAAACCGGTACCAAACTTGATGGCTATTTACTCAACAACAAATTCCAAAATTTACAACACAGCTCAACATCTTGTCATGGCCAACCCCAAAGCTACCATGTATGTCGCTAAATTGATTCAGAATTCGCCTTATCTTGGAAGCACGCCCTGATTTTAATTTATGGTACATACTTGAGTTGAACATGAGCTTTCTGGATGCATTTCTTCATCTTCTCTTGACATTTTTTGATGATGTCCACCTCTCGAGTCAAATCACGCTCGACATCGTCATGAACTAGATCGATTCCATTACGTTTTTCGCGGTGGAGCAGGCACTCCTCGGCTATATGTAGCGGGTTTGCTGTTGCCATGTAAGCTTTCTCCAATACTCGTTTGTGCTCCTACAAACCCCATATCAAATATTCAAAAAACATCTCTGCTAAAATAAGGCTAGGGTTCAAATCGCATGAGACTTATTATTTTCTTTAAAAAGGGGTCATTCCACAGAAATTTTTATTGCGGAAATTAGCAAAATCCATTGAATTAGGAATTTTTTAACATCAATATGAGATCGTTATAGCATTCTCAAGTAGCGGAATAGCTAGAGCGCTCGGTGAACCCACGGAAAGTCTCGAGTTCACGTCTTAGTCATGCTGAACACCCACTGTATTTAAGAATGAGTTCCCCGCTCCTACCACTCCAACCATCCTCAGGCTTACGATAGCCACGATGGATGGCCAAGTGTCCGAGTAAAGCAATAAAAAAGGTGTATCAACTCACAGAAAGATTCTCAATCTCATTTTCCATTGCTCTGATCTCATTGATGAGCTCCTGCTTCCAAAAGAAGATATCATCTCTTCTGTTGGCTAGTTTACGAGTGTTCTCTGCTTGCCTGCGACGAGTTCGATCATCCGTCTCCTAGTAACGAATAAATCATCAACTGTATATACATTCAGAAGAGGGCCATGCGTACCTGCACTAGGATCTCCGAATATGTGACCTACCATAGACATATAATGTCTTCTGTAGATCTGTAGATAACACATAGGACAAGTGGAAATATGAACTACATAAGATCATAGGCATGTAATACCTATGTATCTATCAATCATATTTTTGGCTATGTGTTTATCACAATATTGACGAGATGAAAAGCAAAACAGCATTTCCTTGAATGGAAGCCTTTGTACTTCTACACGTAGAGTACCCAGATGACTATGGAAGTGGACCTAAAGCCTCTTCAGGGGCTCTGTACAGGGCTCTGTCAGGGTCAATAGTGGGATGTAGTCAAACTAGTCATTACCTTCACGGCCCTCCAGGCATCAGCTCGCAGAGTGTTTGCCTGAGCTCTCTCCCTGTCTGAGAGCATATAATGTGCCTTGTTGCTATTGGACCAATCGTTCTCAGAGTAGCGAGCGTATACTGCATTCCTGTTAATAGGACACTAAGTCACAAACCCACCAAGTCACCAACAGTCTGAACTGGATGTATCGAATACAGATCACAATGATAAAGTCTGCAAGATGCTAGTTATATTCAATAGATTACCCCGTTTTCTGATGTCAAGCAATTGAAATGTACTTATAAATAGTAGCGCAAAGATTTATAAATTGTAGATAAATATTGCGTACACTCACTATTAGTCGGAACTAACCTGGCAGGGTTGTAGACATTTCGGGCATGGCCGATGTCACACGTGAAACCGTCCTTGAGGGCGGCGAATTTAGGTGACGGAGCTTTAGGTAAGTAACTTGGAGTGGGGGTGCGGCATGCCATCTGACCACCCATTGGTGAGATAGACTGATAGGCGACAGCCATTCTGGCGGTTTATAGGAGCACCGACTGAAATCAGAAATCACACTGATATTAGAGCTAACTGTACACAATATATTAGATGACTTGTTGTTTCAGATATCAAGTAAGTCCTCTATTTCTCATAATGCATGACAACCACAAGGCATTTTTGTCTTGTAAATGGCTAGTAGCATGAGAGCTCAGCCTTTGATTGTGATTATGATACTGCCTTGACCTGGTGTGAACTACCCCGCATGCAATCAATTGGTAATTTTACATGCGAGTCAATCCGTTCACTTCACGTCTTATCAGGCTGTATAATATACAGAGATCTTATCTTAGATAAAGTCAATAGTCAAAGGGCTTAATAGAAATGAACTGTGATATATGCCGATAGTTGCCGAACATTTTCATTTGTACACAAGAAAAATATTTATCTGTTTGCTATTTGCTTCATCGCTACACATGACAGACATAGCTACTTGACTAAGGAACACAGTGCCACTGCAAAGTGTCAATATGAACATTGTGCAAAGTTTGTATATGTCCTTTTCTTGCTGCATAATGTACATAATGGCATTTACATCGTACATGTGCTAATAGCAAATTCCTGTCAGCAAACACTGGGAGAAATAGTTATTCAAAACCCTTCAAAAATTTTGCAGTATTTTCCAATATTGAATTCAGATTCTTTTTATTGATGAAATGCACACAAGTTTGTAACATGCATGTGATATAAGTGGTTGCTAGGGAGTCGATGCGCTCCTCTTCAGTGATACTAAAACTCCGATCACCCTGACTTATTAGCAAGTAGCTTTAATAGCCATATACGATCTTCCATAACAAAGGCGATACCTAAGAAGGGTGTAAAATGGGCCCCAAAGTCCAGCTAGCTATGCAAGCCCAACTTACCTCAGTCCTATCACACACCGGAATACTGGTTAACTGGTTGTCTAGCAATTTGCATACGTACCCGCAACAGCCAATAGAAGTTTAAGCTTTATTACACCTCGCACCAATGAATAAAAGTATTGAACTCAATTGATTTGTTTAAAGCACGAATACCTTTTGTTGGCGCAGATTAAATCTTCAACTCAGTGGTTTAAAGTTTGCAAAAAGACATTTTGTTTTCTCAACAAACAGTATACAGTTCGATAGGTAATCAATGAATCCTAATCAAACAGGTCTCACACTGTCAGTCGTTAAGCACATACATACATGTACATTAGTCCAGACTACCTGCCAGGCTTGTACTAATATTATACTGGTCTATTAGTGCTGATCTCTTAATGTCGCAGAGAGGTGACAGCCGATGGTCGGTTTGTACAAGGCTGATCTGGAACGGATATGATACTGGTTACCATTATTGTGTCGATTGGGTGAAAGCATTAGATGGTTGAAGGATCATAGCAAACTTTTTATAATTCTGCACACTATGACCCAAAGAAAGCACCCAAGATTCGAAATGGCCTTATCTGTATAGAAACTATGCAATCAAATCTTACCCAACTTCTACTAGCACGCCGCCCATCTTGAGACATTGCGATCATTTTCTTGTGCATTCCGCCGCTCTTGGCGCAAAAGGGTTACAGTACTTTTACATCAAATTTAATTAAATGCAAGAAGACTATTATTAATGATGTGCACCTAGACAATGGTCTGTTTAATACGACACTCGATCTGGAAACAACCCATCTGAAATATATCGGATCAAACATTCCCACCACAACGTACTGTACTTGTATCGGCTTGAATGCAGTAGGTTTCATTCCACTTCACTGGATTTAAATAGGTTTATTAGGCGAGTAAGTGTGAATAGGGTCTACCATCATTAGTCGAGATAAAGAGAATGTTCAATAAGCTGGAATAACAGAACGTACTGTATAACAAAATGCTAGATTACTGGTCTGGGTTAGATCGCAGTGCGTTAAATCACTAACGGATTATGTATCACAAACAGCAAAGTCACTGAGTAAGACAAAACAAGGCTCTAACGGGTCTGTGACGATAAGCCACCGATTAAATCTCGCAGGCAAATGATTTACAATCGAACAGGCCACAAATATAAGAATGGCTCCGCAAAGATTAGAACATCTTCATTAGAACTTTGAGTAATGGCATTAGGGGCTGGACACGACGAAGCACTATCACATAATTCGCAGTAAGCCTGAGTTTGGGAAGTGATTGCTACCGAACTGTGTCGTTAAGTCGTGTCACCGCTTTGTGTGACTATATCATGTCACTGTGATGTGTCACTGCATTGCGTCACAGATTTGTGTCGCTCCTCTATATTTCAGCGCAGTAGTTAGCTGGATATAGACCGACGCGGCCATTAAGTCTTCCTTTACACCAGCCTTGCTCATCTTCATCCTCAAGCTTGTCAAACTCGTCGCCTAAAACAGTCACCTACTGTTCAGCATGGTCAAGTGATGCGTACAAACAAACACAAGATCGAGGTTGGTGAATCCAATGCCCTGGAGCCTAATCTGCACGATCGTGGTATTACGCATAATACATATTACATCCATATACATATATGGATACAATCGTCACTTAAACTGATCAGAATTATGCCGTTGGGATAAACGAGGCACAGAGACGTGGCCAAATGACCATCAGGCCTACGGTGATTTTACAAGGCAAT
>Ga0224501_10000997_pt1 | contig 21677 bp, 22 predicted proteins | sample SF_Oct11_sed_USG_4_FD_169105 | JGI IMG/M metagenome (GOLD analysis project Ga0224501, IMG submission 169105) | Sediment microbial communities from San Francisco Bay, California, United States - SF_Oct11_sed_USGS_8_1 | ecosystem: Environmental > Aquatic > Marine > Sediment | place: USA...
AGGCGATTGCGATAATGAAGGACCTCTACAAGCCTCTCTACCTTATAGAAACACCATTTGTGATAACAAATATCAAAACTGCAGAGCTTATCAAATATGCCTCCAACTCTTTTCTTGCAACGAAGATTTCATTTATCAATGAGATTGCAAACCTCTGTGAGAAGGTTGGTGCAGATGTCCACATGGTAGCAAAGGGCATGGGCCTTGACATGCGAATAGGCTCAAAATTTCTCCATCCTGGACCGGGCTATGGTGGCTCCTGTCTTCCAAAGGATACGAAGGCACTTTTAAAGATGGCAGAAGAACAAAATGTTGAGCTCAGCGTTGTTAATGCAGTAGTCAGGGCTAATGAAAAGCAAAAGGAAATTATGGCTAAAAAAATCAAGGATGCAATGGGAGTGCTCAAAGAAAAGACGATTGCAATTCTTGGACTTTCTTTTAAACCGAATACAGATGACATTCGTGACGCACCCTCTCTTTATATAATCAGAAGACTTTTGAAAGAGAAAGCAAAGATAAGGGTTTATGACCCTGTTGTGAGGAGCCTTGAGTTAATAGCTCAGAGCGAAGAGTTAATAGCAAACGACTCTAAGCTCAATGCTCTAAGCTCTAAGCGAATAACATACTGCAAGGACCCGTACGAGGCTGCAAAGGGTGCTCATGCAGTGGTGATTGTGACAGAATGGAACCAGTTCAGAAACCTTGAACTTGAGAGACTCAGGAAACTTCTTAAAGAGCCATATTTCTTTGATTTTAGAAATATCTATGAACCGCAGAGACTTAAGGAGAACGGGTTCAAATATTTTTGTGTGGGCAGGCAATAAAAAATGGTAAAATTATATATACATGAAAATTGTTTGCCAGAACAAAAAGGCATATCACAATTACCATATTGAAGAGACCATTGAAGCAGGGATTGCACTTTTGGGAACAGAAGTAAAGGCCATTAAGGAAGGAAAGGCGAATCTTAAGGATAGTTATGTGATTGTGAAAGATTCAGAGGTTTTCCTCCTCAATTGTCATATTAGTCCTTATAGTCATGGCAATATAATGAACCATGACCCTTTGAGGACGAGGAAACTTCTGTTGCACAGAAGGGAAATAGAAAGGCTTAGAGGCAAGGCAGCGGTAAAGGGATTCACACTTATTCCGTTGAAGCTCTATTTTAAAGGGCCTTTTGCAAAGGTAGAAATAGGTCTTGCGAAAGGCAAGCAGCTCTTTGAAAAAAGGGAGTCAATAAAGGAAAGAGAAGCGAAGAGAGAAATTGCGAGAGCCATGAAAAGCCGTAATGCGTGAAGCATTATACATTACGGTAAGTCGGGGGCGAAAGGACTCGACGGGGGTTATGAGGCTCAGGTAGCATGCCGTGGTTCCGTCACCACGCAAAAAGGCGGAAACACTTATAAACGCCAACAACGAACTGGCACTCGCTGCGTAATTAACGCAGCACACTACCTCGGGATTGCCTGTGTTTTGAGGATAGTGTCGGATAGCAGGCTGGCCTTAAGGGATTTCTCCTGACCTTAAGGTAAGAACAAGGGAGATAGGGTAATGGAAAGCCCGTCTGCTGGCGGTTCATTATCCAAAAATAAAAAGCAGAATACGCATGTAGAAGCCTGTGAGTAGTGCTTTCGGACGCGGGTTCAATTCCCGCCGCCTCCACCAAACAGTTAATAGTTTTATTGAGCATGAATAGTGTTGACATTGTTCAAAAATTTATTTAACTTGATGAGGTTATTGAAAGTATCTTAATTTGTGATATTCTCTACAATATTCCCAAAACCTTTAGTGAGAGGTACACTAAGGTATCAAAAAATAAATTTTTTCACAACGTCTTCATCTTCTGTTTATAGCAGGTATTATTTATAGTGAAGAAAGACAATTTTCAGATGAAAAAGGTTTTTTTTATATTCTTAGCAATAGCTCTTATGGTTGGTTCCCTCTCTGCCCAGCAGACTAAAGAGGTCTTGCTCAAGTTCAGCAAACAGGAAGGTCAGATGCGCATTGTCCTTGAGGCTGAAGAATCTCTTATTAATAAATCAAAAATTACTACTTCAACCACACAGTTAAGAATGGAATTCCCTGAGTCATTTCATTTGACATCCCAGAAAGCTCTACCTTTTGAAGTAGTGTCAACTGATAAATCATTAGTGATAAATCTTAAGGAAAAAGGCGAGATAAAATTTTTCAAACTCTCCTCTCCGTCACGGCTTGTATTTGATATCCAGAAAAAAGAGATGCAATCAGAGAAGCAATCTGCGCCAGTCATTTCTAAGGTCTTTGTTCTTGATGCAGGACATGGAGGCTATGATTTTGGAATTGTCTCCGGAGACGTGAGGGAGAAAGATATCAGCCTGGATTTGGTTAAAGATTTAACTACAGTCCTTTCAAAAAAAGGTAAAAAGGTATTCCTTACACGGAAGGTTGATCAGTACATGCCGCTTATTGAAAGAATAAAGTTTATGAACCAAAAAAAACCTGATGTAGTTATAAGTTTCCATTCCTCAATGTCCGAAAAATTTATTCTTTATATTCCCCTTCTCGAAAACCAGAGCATGGACGAAACTGTTGACTCATACATCCTCTCATCAAGACAGAAAAAATATATAGGGAAAAGCAAAGCACTTTCAGAGAGTATTGGAAAGGCGATAAAAGATGAGTTCAAGGTGGCTATTGTTTACAGGAAAATGCCCCTCCCCTTACTTAACTCAACAGGCGCTCCCTCTGCGTTTATCGAACTCCCCTCACCAAAATTTATGGTTTATGATCTGCAGACAAAGGCAAAACTGATAAATTCAATTGTGAATGGAATTGCAGCATATGGTCAATAGAATTTCAAAAATGAGAACTGAGAAACAGTGACTGAAGAAGAAAATAAAAAAGAGAGCAGGATGAATATAAAAAGGCTGTCTATCATACTCCTCTTTGTGTTACTTTTCTCTGGAGGCGTTATAGGGGGATACTTTTATTTCTCAAAGATTATTTCTAAGGACAAACCCGCTGGAGAAGAGAAGATCGAAGCACGAGCAAAGACAGAAGATCTTTTTTCATTAAGAATTTATTATCCTGTAGGGAATAGGCTTCAATTCGAGGATAGAAGGCTTCCGAGGAGGGATGCACAAATAGCAATCGCCCAGACTACAGTGGAAGAATTTCTAAAAGGGCCTGCAGGCGGAATGATATCAAATATACCAAAGGATGTAAAACTGCTCGGCCTTTATAAAGATGCAGAGAGAATACTCTATGTTGATCTCTCAGATGACTTTAGGAGGAATTTCCAGGGTGACGCTATTTCAGAGTTTTATCTTCTCAAAGGTCTCTACGAGAGCCTTATTTCGAATATACAGGATGTTGAGAATGTTAAAATCCTTATAGAAGGAAGGGAGGTGGAGACCCTCGGAGGCCACCTTTATCTCTCATATCCTTTAAAAGGTATGATTTCTAATGAATATGAATAAGAAGGACAGACCGATCGGAGTCTTCGACTCAGGGATAGGTGGACTCACGGTCTTAAAAGAAATAATAAAAGAATTATCTGACGAAGGGACTATTTATCTTGGTGATACTGCAAGGGTTCCATACGGGATAAGGTCACCGGAAACAGTTATCAGATATTCATTTGAAAACACAAAATTCCTGTTTTCAAAAAACATTAAACTCCTTGTAGTTGCATGTAATACCGCATCTTCTGTTGGTCTCGAAGCCATAAAAAACAGCATATCAATTCCTGTTATCGGCGTTATTGAACCTGGGGCAAGAGCAGCGTTGAAAGCCACAAGAAATAAAAAGGTCGGTGTTATTGGGACGGAAGCAACAATAAAGAGTAATTCTTATACCAAAGCAATTAAGGCTATTGATAAGGACATAGAGGTATTTGGTCTTGCATGTCCATTGTTTGTACCTCTTGTAGAGGAAGGGTGGACAGACGGAGATATTGTTACCATGGTCGCTGAGAAGTATCTTAGGGAAATGAAAAATAACCACATAGATACCCTTGTCCTTGGCTGCACCCATTATCCATTACTGAAAAAGGTTATATCTCTGGTTATAGGCGGGGATGTGAAACTTATAGATTCTGCAATTGAAGTAGCAAAGGAGATAAGAGTGATTCTCGAGATGGCTGATTTGAAAACTGAAAAGAGCAGAAAGCCGCAAAGAGAGTTTTATGTAACAGATTCACCTGAGAGATTTTTAACAGTTGGCGAAAGATTTCTTGGCAATAAGATAGAACATATAGAAAAAATAGAAGTCGGTAATTAAAGATGACACTATGAAATGATTATTGATGATGTGAAAGGTGGAGGATAAATGAGACCTGACGGCAGGAAAAACAATGAGATACGCGGAGTAAAGGTTCAGAGGAATTTCATCACTACAGCTGAGGGCTCTGTATTGATCGAAATTGGACACACGAGGGTTATATGTACAGCCACAATTGAAGATAAGATCCCGCCTTTCCTCAAAGATCAGAAAAAGGGATGGATCACCGCAGAGTATTCAATGATTCCGAGAGCAACTCAGACAAGGCTTACAAGAGAATCGAGTGCAGGCAGAATGAGCGGAAGAACACATGAAATACAAAGGCTTATAGGCAGGGCACTTCGCTCTGTTGTTGACCTCTCTCTCCTTGGCGAAAGGACGATCTGGATAGACTGTGATGTAATCCAGGCAGATGGAGGCACAAGGACAGCAGCAATCACAGGTGCATTTATAAGTCTGTCAGATGCACTGAGATATGCACTAAGAAGCGGACTTATAGAAAAGATGCCAATTAAGGATTATCTTGCTGCGATAAGCGTAGGTGTGGTAGATGGCGACCTCAGGATGGACCTGTGTTACTCGGAAGATTCTATAGCTGAGGTTGATATGAATATTGTGATGACAGGGAGCAGAAAACTGGTTGAGATACAGGGGACAGCAGAGGGGCTGCCTTTTTCAAAAACAACATTGAACAGCCTTATTGAACTTGCGGAAGAGGGGATAAGCAGTCTTATAAAGCTCCAAAAAAAGTTAATTGAAGGTGAGGTAATGTCTTACTGAAAATCGCCTTTTCAATATGCTAAAATAAAAAAAGTATATATTTTGGAATTGGTCAGATAGAGAAATATGGTCTGAGAATTTGTCTTTAAAGAGGGAGATGGATTGAACACGTATAGAAGTATATTTGTCTGGTTGTTAATTGGTGTATTGATGATAGTGCTTTTTAACCTTCTAAGCACTCCGAAGAAAGCTGAGAAAGAAATTATATTTTCCGAGTTTATGACCAGACTTGAGGCCGGTGAGGTTGAGGAAGTTACCATAAAAGATAACTATATAACCGGCCAATTCAAAGATAGCAAAAAATTTAAGACCTATGCTCCAACATATCCTGACCTTGTAAAGAGTTTAAGGTCTCAGAATGTGAAGATTAATGTAAAGCCATCTGAGCAGAACCCGTGGTACTGGAACCTCCTTTTCTCCTGGGGTCCGATAATTTTACTTGTAGTTGTATGGATATTCTTCATGCGGCAGATGCAGACCGGCGGTAACAAGGCATTGTCTTTTGGTAAAGCAAAAGTGAGACTGGTATCTGAAAAGTCTGTTAAGATAACATTTTCTGATGTTGCAGGGATAGATGAGGCAAAGGGAGAGGTTCAGGAGATTATTGATTTTCTCAAGGACCCTCAGAAATTCCAGAAGCTCGGAGGTAAAATTCCCAAAGGCGTACTTTTGGTCGGCGCACCGGGAACAGGTAAAACCCTTCTTGCAAGAGCCATTGCGGGTGAGGCAGGAGTTCCATTCTTCTCTATATCAGGTTCTGATTTTGTAGAGATGTTTGTCGGAGTTGGTGCATCGAGAGTGAGGGACCTTTTTGATCAGGCAAAGAAGAACGCACCATGCATTATTTTTATTGATGAGATAGATGCAGTTGGTCGCCAGAGAGGTGCAGGTTTGGGAGGTGGTCATGACGAACGCGAGCAAACTTTAAACCAGCTTCTTGTAGAGATGGATGGCTTTGAGACGAATCAGGGGATTATTATTCTTGCAGCCACAAACAGACCTGATGTCCTGGACCCAGCACTCCTCAGGCCAGGCAGGTTTGATAGACAGGTTGTTGTCCCACAGCCTGATGTAAAGGGAAGGCTTGAAATACTCAAAGTTCATACAAGGAGTACACCTGTTGATGAAAGTGTGAACCTTGAGCAGATAGCCCGTGGAACGCCTGGTTTTTCAGGTGCTGACCTTGCAAATCTTGTAAATGAAGCTGCCTTGCTCGCAGCAAGGAAATCGAAGAGCAAAGTCGAGATGTCTGATTTTGAGGCAGCAAAGGACAAAGTTCTGATGGGTGTGGAAAGAAAAAGCATGATTATAAGCGAGACAGAGAAAAAGAATACTGCATACCACGAAGCAGGCCACACGCTTGTTGCAAAATTGACACCAGGCACTGACCCGATACACAAGGTAAGCGTTATTCCAAGGGGAAGGGCACTTGGCGTCACACAACAGCTCCCTATAGATGATAAATACACTTATTCTAAGGACTTCCTGATGAAAACACTATCGGTACTGCTTGGAGGCAGGGCTGCCGAAGAGATAGCATTAAAGCATTTAACTACCGGAGCTGGCAATGACCTTGAACGGGCAACAGACCTTGCAAGGAAGATGGTTACAGAGTGGGGTATGTCAGATAAATTGGGCCCGCTTACATTCGGGAAAAAGGACGAGCAGATCTTTCTTGGAAGAGAGATAGCAAGGCATAAGGATTATAGTGAAAAGACAGCAGTTGACATAGATGAAGAAGTAAAAAGCATTGTGATTGAGGCATACGAGACCTCTAAAAATCTCCTCTTAAAGAATACAGACCTCCTTGATGCACTTGCCAAGGCGCTTCTCGAAAAGGAAACAATGGATGCTATAGAGATAGAAGCGCTCATCAAAGAAGTAGAGTCAAAAAGGGAAGTTCAGGTTTGAAGCAGTAATAGAAATTCCCGCTTATTTTTTGTTCCGTGGTTATGGGCGGGTTTTTCATTTGATTCTATTCAACGCGTTTGATTAGTAACGTCCACGATGATCTCAGATGTTCCGAACATCGGAACCCGCTTTACTGCCGTTCCTGAGAAATCAAGCTTATTCAAATCGATTTTTCGGAGATTCTGGTTGTCGTATGTTCTGAAGTAGACAATACGTTTTGTGAGATCTCGAAAAGTGACCCACTGAGTGGATTCTTTAAGAACTGTCTTTTTATCCGGCAATGTGTCAGTCACTAAACCAAAGGGGATATCAAAGGTGTTGATGATATGCTGGGCAAGATTAAGAGTTCGTTCCGCGTCCGGTTGTATATCGGAGAACCTGGTTAAAACAGCGAGGCGGACGAATCTGCTCGGCGGAGTGAAGTCGCCAGGAAGACCGAACATTCCTGACCCGTGACCTGTTGCTGAAAATATGAAACCGGATATCTGATAAGGTTCCGGCTTTTCACTTGTCATACCGACATACTGACGCAAGTTCGTTAACTGCCAGGGAAATCTGGGAGCATTCGTCATAATGCCGAGAGGATTGTCATAGATGTTACACATACCGTCTTCATATTCAATAACGATGCAACCACCGTTTGCATCATAAACGATGAAATGCACGGTCGGGGATATTTTTGTCTTGGGGTCTGTATATTTGAATACTTTCAATTTCTGGATTTCTCGCTTTACATCCTCCACACTTACAAAGTTGCCCAGAATCCAATCTCCGACCATGGCCTGGGCAAGGGCGAATTTCATCTCACCTGGGGCAACGTCCTGCCATTTCATGTCGGATTCAAACCAAAGCACACCGATTGCAAGTCCTTTTTCATTCATTCCGTCGGATAGGCCATAATCCATTCCGAAAGATGCAATCCCAACATAGCCATAGCGCGTTTTCCAGGCCAAACCTTCTTCCTCTTTAGTGGCGGGACTTACATAGGCTTTATTTCTCGGAACCACGATGACATCGTATTTCAGATCAACAGCGAACTCCATTGAGCGACCGATAATGATCGTGCCGTCGTCGGCTTTGAGCCGGAACACCGTGCAGGAGTCCGCCAACAAAGGGGACAACAAGAACATGCATAAAATGGTAAAAAACATCATTTTCGTTTTCCACATACTATACTCCTTCCGCCTAACATTATTTTTTATGTCTACACGCTTCTTTTCGAGGATTTTAGGTCAATTTATGGGGAGAGTCAAGAAGTATTTGTTGCTTATCGGTCTGTTAAAGAATATTTATTCAATAACCCCAACTCCTCTGAATATTTCCTAAACATCTCAAGTCCTTTTTTGTGCTCATCACTGAAATCATAGGATAATCCCTCCCAGTAGAAGATCAGCTCTTCTTCTGTAACGGGCAATGAATAGCGGCTGAAAAGTATCTTTTTCCATTCTTGTGCAATTGTATAGAGATTTTTCAGAGCGAGCTCCTTTGCTCTATTCAAGTCGCGAATAAGTGCATTAAAAAGTTCAGCCTTTTCTGTGGAGGTTTCTTTTCTCACAATCCATAATGCAAATACAAAGGGGAGCGCGGTATGTTCATACCATAAATCTCCAAGGTCATAGACATGGAAACCAGTGATTGTTTTTTTTGCTCTCAGGGCATCATCGCCAATCAGGAGGTATGCTTCTATGACGCTCTCTGCCAAATCCATAAGCCTTTCCGTTGGTCTCAAGGGACACTCGATACCATAGAATTTTTTAAGAATAATATCGAGCAGGGCAACAGAGGTCTCTGACTGTGATGATGTGAGAATAGTCACACCATTCAATTCTTCTATCGGCCTCGTGCTAAACAGATATATACTCCTCACCGGACCCTGTGAACTTATAGAATGACCATCAATAAGCGTATATCTTTCTTTGTACCTCAAATATTCGATAGATGAGGAAGGACTGATGTCAATCTCTCCGTTTCTCAGCAGCCGATTCAGTGCAGAAGGGACACTTTCTATGAATTCATACTTCGAGCAGTCAAACCGCTTTTCAAGCATATAGAAAATAGGGAAGGTATTTGTGTATGCAATTTTTCCTATCCTGAGAAGGGGCTTGTTTTTATCTGGCACCTGTTTCTATCCTTTCAATACTGATTGTATTAGAATCTTTTACATTTTTGAGTAGAGAGGCATCTCCATCGATTCTTCCTACAAGATTTACCTCACTCGCAGGGACAGGCTCAGTGCCTTTACTTAAAGGGGTTGTGCCAAAGAATATGCATAGTGCATTTCCAGGCGGCCAGTACCCGATGTCGCCGATCTTTACATCTCTCGTTGCAGTTTCATCAAGTGATTTCTTCACAGGAATCTCAAAATAGAATTCATCACCCCAGGTGTTGAATCCTGTCTCTATAGGGAGTAAGTTTGCAATTGCTTTTGCACATTCGGTATCAAAGAACTCTGCATCAAGCTCAACATTTTTAATCGTTATCTTGATTTGTGCGGGCATGACAAGAAGTGTATAAGAAAATGCCTCCTTGTTTCAACCTTATCCTTTCTTTTTGGATTTGACAATGGCAATATCTTCTGCAAAAATATCTTTTATCTATGATAAAGCATCTTGAAGAGAAAATATTACATGGTGGTGGTCTGTCAAAAGAAGATGCCCTCTCTCTCACTGAAGTCTCTGGCTGTGACATCTTCAACCTCTTTGCATCTGCAAACAGAATAAGAAATCATTTCAAAGGGAATAATGTAGATCTTTGCTCCATTGTCAATGCAAAATCTGGTTTATGCTCTGAGGACTGTTCTTTCTGTGCCCAGTCATCTAAAAGTAAAGCAAAAATAGATGTTTATCCCCTTCTTCGCAAAGAAATAATCATTCAAAAAGCAAAGGAGGCAAAAGAATCAGGTGCAAAAAGGTTCTCTATTGTCACAAGCGGGAAGAAGATTTCCCAAAAACATCTTTTAAAAATAGCAGATATAATTTCTGAAATTATTAAGATTGGTCTTATCCCCTGTGTGAGCTTAGGCCTTCTTACGGAAAAGGAACTTTTTCAGCTTAAATCAAACGGGCTTGAGCGTTATCACCATAATCTTGAAACTTCTGAAAGATTTTTCCCACACATATGCAGTACTCATAGTTATGATGATAAACTAAGGACTATACATGTAGTAAAGTCTCACGGACTTTCTGTCTGTTCCGGGGGTATCTTTGGTATGGGCGAGACATGGCAGGATAGAATTGATATGGCATTTCTGCTGAAAGACCTTGATGTTGATTCTGTCCCGATAAACTTTCTCATACCGATTAAGGGAACTGCGTTAGAAAATAGAGATATCCTTCATCCTTTTGAGGCATTGAAGATTATAAGCCTTTATAGATTCATTCTCCCTGATAAAGAGATAAGAATTTGTGGGGGCAGGATGCAGGTGCTTGGTGAATTTAACTCAATGGTATTTCTTGCAGGAGCCGACAGCCTGCTCACTGGAAATTGTCTCACTACCTCAGGAAGAAGTTATAAAGATGATTTCAGGCTTATTGAATCATATGGACTCACTACTAAAACATAAGAAGGGGGATTGAATGCAGGCTATATCAGATATCTATGATGTGATCATAATCGGTGGAGGTCCAGCAGGCCTTACTGCAGGACTCTATACATCAAGGGCGCGGCTTAAGAGCCTTCTTATTGAGAAGGGGTGTACGGGAGGTCTGGTAACCACTATTGAGTGGGTAGAAAACTATCCTGGATTTGATGAAGGAATATCAGGAATTGAGCTTTCGCAAAAGATGGAACGACAGGCAAAGAAGTTCGGTCTTGAAACTGTTCAGGGCTCTGTGAAAGAGATTTATTTGCATGATGAAATAAGACGGGTAATCCTTGAGGAAGGTAGAGTATACGAAGCAAGAACGGTGATCCTTGCCACAGGGGCAAATCCGAGACTCCTGAAAATAGAAGGAGAGGAAAAATACAGAGGCAGAGGTGTCTCATACTGTGCTACCTGTGACGGTGCTTTTTTTAGAGGAAAGAAGGTTGCAGTTGTGGGTGGTGGCAATTCCGCAGTTCAGGAGGCACTATTTCTCACTAAGTTGGCAGAGATTGTCTATGTGGTTCACAGGAGAGATCAACTCAGGGCAACAAAGATTATACAGGAAAGGGCATTTGCAAATCCCAAAATAAAGTTTATCTGGAATTCCCTGGTTGAAAAAATAGAAGGAGACGATACGGTACATGTCTTGTTTCTAAAAAATGTGAAGAGCGGTGAGGTCTCCAGATTAGAGGTAGAGGGTGTTTTTATCTATGTTGGATATAATCCAAACACAGGGTTTCTCAATGGCCTTGCAAAATTAGATGAAAATAATTACATCCTTACTGACGAGGAGATGTCCACCTCTGTGCCGGGGATTTTTGCAGCAGGAGATGTGAGGGCAAAACCTCTCAAGCAGATAACTACTGCGATAGGAGATGGTGCAACAGCAGCAGTGTCAGCAGAGAAATATATTTCTCAGATAAAAAGGTAAAGAAATACGAGGAAACTCAGACTATCTCTTTTTATCTACAAGTGTGATGAGTTCAGCAGCATTTTTTGGCGCATTACCACCTGCGTCATTGTTGAAATAGACGAAGACATCTTTTTTCTGCCTCAGATATGCTTTGATACGTTTTGAATCTTCCTTTAATGAGGCGGTGCTGTATGATGTCGCATAGCTGCCGTCTTCTCCGTGTCTCCTTATATAGACAAAATCAGCAGTCACTGGCAGTTTATCAAGGAACTCAGGCCAGTCAGCCATACAGAGAGCTGCATTTTCTTTTTCAAGTAAATGAAAAACCTTTTTGGTTATCCATGTTTTGCTCCTGAACTCAAATGTATTTCTCATGTGATATGGTTTAAGTTCCTGGATAAAGTCTTTGAGGCGTTCGACATCAATAGTAAAGGTAGGAGGGAACTGCCACAGGATAACTCCTATTTTTTCTTTAAGCAGTGATGCCCTTGAGAAAAAGGCCTCAATAGGTTCTGCACAATCCTTAAGCTTTTTCACATGTGTGATAAACCTGCTCCCCTTCAGTGAAAAGGTAAAGTCTTCAGGTGTGGATAAATACCATTTTGAAAACGCCTCCCTTTCAGGGAGTCGGTAAAAAGTGACATTCAGCTCTACTGTTGAAAACTGTTTACAATAATAGTCGAGCCAGAGACTCCGTGAAAGATTATCAGGGTAAAAATTCCCTCTCCAGTGATCATAGAGAAAACCGCTGCAACCTATCCTTAAATTTGGCACTGACTATTTTATCACAATAGGGACTGAGCACGCTATATATACCTGCATCCATAAAATAGAAATAATGTAATCCTTGGTATATTTTTTCTTATTAGGAGGTAATTTTTATTAGATTATATTGTTATAACAATTACTTTAATTTTAAAAATATCACTAATTCAATGTGTTATATTGTTTCTATTTTAGATAAATATATAAATAAATAAGCATAATAATTGAGTTTGAAATTTATTTTAACTATAATCTAAAAAAGATGTATCAATAGGAGATAAACATGAAAAAGAGTCTCATGAGTATCATATGTCTGTGTTTTGTGATGATATTCCCTTCAAGAGCTTACTCAATAATGGTTGGCTTGAGTACCGAAGAACTTACGAAGAGCTCGGAGTTCATTGTTGTAGGGAAAGTTGAAAGTGTTGAGTCGATATGGAGCAAAGACGGGAAAACAATTATTTCGAGGGCGCTCATTGTTATAAACGAGGTCATTAAAGGAGAGCAGTCGAAAGAAAGGGTAACTGTCGAATATCCGGGAGGAGAGATAGGAGATATAGGATTAAAGGTCTCTGATGTAAGAACACTTAAAAAAGGAGAAGAAACATTACTGTTCTTAAAATCGAAAAAAGATCAGAAGAGGGAAGATGAAATTTCATTATCTATTGGAGAGGAAGATATTTATCAGATTACAGGCAATGCTCAAGGGCACTATACTATTGACCATCAGGGGATTGCAAGAAAGGGTGGTTTTTCTCTCATACAGAGAGAAGATGCAACCGATAACAATATCCCGTTGAACATCCTGATAGACAAGATACGTGGAGTAAAAAATTGAAAAGAACAAATCTTCTTTTCTGTATAAGTGTGATCATTATGTTCATTCAAGGGGTGACAACCGTTTTTGCATTTGATGTGTGTACTACATTACTGGGTTATGAAATGAAATGGAGCACTTCTTCTGTCAAATATTGGGTAAATACTGCAGGGGGACCAACAGGAAGTTATTCTGCAATTACTTCTGCCATGGATACATGGACAAATGTCGATACAAGTATATTTGCTTTTAGCTATGAGGGTACATCATATATAACAACAAATCCGAATCAGAGCGACGGAAAAAATGTCGTCGAATTTAGATCGTTAGCGCCATTGGGATTTGATCAAAGTTTAGGGATAAGTTATATCTGGAGTTATGTATCTACAGGAGAGATCACTGAAACTGACATATTTTTAAATACAGATTATCCTCTGTCAACTGACATGTCACCGAATGCTTTTGATGTGCAAAGCATGGTTACCCATGAATTTGGGCACTCACTTTGTCTTGATGATCTTTACAACACAGGTGATTCAGAAAAAACAATGTACTGGGGGATATCCAAGGGAGAAACGAAAAAGAGGACGTTAGATCAGGATGATATCAATGGAATTACCTATCTGTATCCAGGCATACCAACCGATACTCTTTTATTACCAATAGGACAGAATTCTTATTTTTATCCGCCTGTTGCAGATCCGGTTAAAAGCATTAACCCTGCTATGGCAAAACCTGCAGGTGTTGGCTCTGTTGCCTTTGGTGGATATTTTTTCAATTTACATATAGCCCTTGAACAATTTTCAGGACCAGCGGATATTTATGGCGTATATTATTTATCATCAAACCCACAGATTATCTTTAATCTGAAACCGGACCTTACCTTTCAGGCCTTCTTTACTCAAGAAATAGTTCAGGCGCTTGCAACAGGACAACCCCCTGCTGGTGCTGTGCCATGGAAACATAATGTAACCGGACCAATAGATGAATTTCCCCTCGGGAATATTCCTCTCAGCAGTATTCCATCCGGAACATATAATCTTTATTTATTGGTGACCCCTGTCGGCACTTTGAACACTTATTATCTATGGAATACCTATTTTGTCGTTCCTTAAGGTTTGTATTGGGAAAACCTCCTTGACCTCTATCTTCAATTTCTGGTAATTTTTACTGTAAGAGTAAAGGAGAAGACATGACGATAAATAAAGACCTTCTTGATATACTGGCATGCCCTAAATGTAAGGGCGAAATAACACTTTCGGAAAAAGAGGACGGCCTCATATGCAACAATTGCAAGCTTCTCTACCCCATAAGAGGTGGCATACCTGTAATGCTGATTGATGAAGCAGTGGCCTATAAACCATAGTGCATCTGGTTCATAGAATTTACGATTTGTAGACATGGGATAAAAAAATGGAATATCAGGAATTAGACCCAAGACTGCCTTTAATTCAGAATGCCGACCTTCATGGCAAGGTAGTCCTTGTGAGATTTGATCATAATGTAGTGAAGGGCGGTGTCATCAGAGACCCCTACAGGATAGACCGCACTCTTGGTACGCTTTATAACATTGTAGAGCGTGGTGGCAGGCCGATTCTTATGACCCATGTGGGAAGGCCAAGAGACAAAAAGACCGGTGAGATCATCTGCAAGTCAGGAGAATCTGTAGAACCAATCGTTGAATATCTCGAACATAAATTACATACGAAATTTTATATCCCTAAGTTTACTATAGACCCTAAGTCTGGAATCCTTGGCATTGATACGTCAATCAACCATGCTATTCGTGAACTCAGGGAGCGGAGAATAGGTGGAATATACCTCCCGAACACACGCTGGTTCCAGGGAGAAGAGGCAGAGGGTGAGGTCAGAGAAAAATTTGCGATTCAGCTTGCAGGGCTTGCAGACATTTACATAAATGATGCATTTGGTTCTTGGCAGCCACATGCTTCAACATACGATATCACAAAACATCTTCCCTCTTATGCGGGATTTTTAATGCAGCAGGAAATCATAAATCTGACCTTTGTCATTAATCCGCAGAGACCATTCGTGGCAGTAGTTGCGGGAGCAAAGTATGACACAAAAATAAAACCACTCTATGCAATTTATGAAAAAGTGGACTTTTTGATCTTAGGTGGCGTGATATATAACACATTTCTTTGTGCGAAATATGGGATCACAATACAGGGCGTTCCTGAAAAAGATATTGTTGCAGCACAAGACCTTGTAGTGAAGGACAGGACGAACAGAAAGATTATCGAACTCCCCTACGTTGTTGAGTCTGATACCATAGAAGGCAGGATAGATGGAAAATACAGGACTGTATCCACAAAAGAATTTAGAGAAGGTGAGAAATATAAATATATTCTCGATATAGATCCAGAATCATTTAAGGACCCGAATGTGGCAGAAAGCATCTTGAGCGCAAAAACTATATTTGTGAATGCAGTGATGGGATATACACCACATTTCTTCGCAGGTTCAGAGGCACTTGACAGGACTATAGACCAGAATAGAATTGCGATTAAGATGTACGGTGGCGGCGACACATTACAGGAGTTCAAGAACCTCTGCCCTGGACTTTACCTGTCAGTTCTGGACGATACACAGTATTACTTCTTTACTGGTGGCGGGGCTGTCCTGACAGCGATAGAACAGGGGAGTCCTTACGGACTTAAACCTGTCCAGACCTTAATGGAAAAGAGTGTTTTATGAACTTCTCCTGAAGTACCAGCTTAATACCTTTTCGATATTCGCAGCAACACTGTCCTTTGCATTTATTATAAATATCTTATCCTCTAACTGGAAGAGTTCTTTTTCTATCCTCATAATCTTTGGAGGATTCTCATATCTTGCATTCAACTCTTCATCGAACATGAGTACGATCTTGTCCTTCATCCTCAGTTCTGTATCCACAAAGAAAATACTCATCTCGGGTGAGAGATCAGAAACCCTGTCGAAAAAAGCAGCTATTTCTTTTTGATATATCTGCTTTGGCGGCGATGATTTTATCTCCATGTATGCTATTGACCCATCTACCTTTGCAATAAGGTCATAGTCACCACCCACTTTTGGCCTCTTAAATCGTATGCCCCATATTGCCTCTGCAGCAAACTCTTTTTTAAAAATCTCTGCAACAAACCACTCAAGTGTCTCACCAAAACTCTTTATCGGACCTATTGAAAGCCTGAAACCGCCGGATAATTTTTCAACAAGACCCATATTTCTCAAATATTCGATGTAGTCTTTTGTTACCTCTGACGTTGCATAGCGTGTTACATTTTCAAGTCTAAAAAACTTCTGGTGCTTGATTACATCCCGGAGAAACAGGCGAAAAGAATACTTCTTCAACATATCATAAAAGTTGTCAATAAATTTGTTGTCTGGCAGGAGCAAGTCTTCTGAAGGTTCTTTTTTATAGATTCTGAAACCCCTTCGTTTCAGGAGCACATCAAGCGGCGGGGTAAGTTCTGAAAGTGACTTTTTAAGCCTTCTTATCTCGTCACGAAGGGATCGGGATTCATCAAAAGTTTTATTTTCAGGCATTACTTATATAAATTTGACTGCTATTCTTCGGTGCCTGGGACCATCAAACTCACAGAAAAAGATGGATTGCCATGTGCCTAAAAGTAGTTTTCCCTCATCAACTATTACATTTACAGACGTGCCCACAATAGTCGATTTTATATGGGCATCTGCATTGCCTTCTCTGTGAAGATAATTTATTTCATGTGGTACGAGCCTGTTGAGGGTATTCTGTATGTCACGTTGTACACTCGGGTCAGCACCTTCGTTTATGGTGATGCCTGCAGTCGTATGCGGGATATAAAGATAACAGATGGCTTTCGTAATCCCTGCCTCTTTCACAACCTCCTGGACTATTCCGGTAATATCAATAAATTCAGTCCGCGACTTGCTCCTCACATTAATATATCTGACCATTTAAACCCCCATATTAAATTAAAAATCAAAATTGTAACATTGTGAAATTCATTCATTTTATTTTTTTAAAGTTATTCATTTTACATTTTACTGAATACTTCTTCATAAAACTTCTTATCAACAGTAAATTCAATAGCTAACGAAACAAGATTCTCCGGGAGACTGAATTCTTTTATTCTCATTATATCTTTTTCTGTAGTAACAATCCAGTTGGCGCCACTCTGTTCCGCTCGCTTTTTGATGGTCTCCAGATCCTTCACACTATATCTGTAATGGTCCCTGTAAATTTTAAACCCTCTTAACTCGACACTTGCAGTGAAGAGGGTCTGCATGAACGATTCTGGATTGCCTATTCCGCAGAAACCAAAAAATTTTTTCTCATTTGCCCATTCGAGAGGAAATACATCGCCAGTGGATGATATAAATTTTGAAGGCTGGTGTTCAGCAAAAAATATCGTCGCTCTTGAATTATAGACCTTTATTTCTTCAATCAGACTATCGACTTTCGACTGCCCATGGGTCGTAGACTGACTTCTGACCGTATTATCCATCTTTGTCAGCACTATAATATCAGCCCTGCGTATTGCACTGAGGGGCTCTCTCAATGGACCGAGTGGAAGCAGCCTTCTGTTTCCAAATGGACTTATGCTGTTTATGAGGAGGATGTCTTTATCTCTGAAAAGATTCCAGTGCTGAAAACCATCATCAAGAATGAAAAGAAGGGGTGAAGAGGTGGATGGGTGAATTGGTGAATCGGTGAATAAAGAAATCTCAGGTTCTCCGAAATTTTGTAAAGCAAATATTCCCCCCTTGTACCTGTCTGCACATTTTATAATCGGCACACCTTTTAATTTTTCAGCCATAAGAACAGGTTCATCGCCTGCCTCTTGCTCGCTCATCAGTGGTCCCTCGCCTTTGCTTATAAAACATGGGCCTTCTGTTTTCCCTTTATAACCTCGTGTGAGAATATATGGTTTGAACCCGCGTTTTTTTGCTTCCTCTGCGATTGCAATTACGGCAGGAGTCTTGCCTGTCCCGCCAACCGTAATATTTCCGATGCTGATTACCTTATAGGGAAGTTTTTTCTGATGCTTTAAGGCATAATGCTTCTTGATTGATAACCCAATATAATAGATACGTTCAAGGAGGTTCATAGACCGTTGTTCCTGGCCTTATCGACTACTAAACAGATGGAATGGGGGATTCTTTTTTTATCCACACAAAAAGCTTATCAAAGAAGCTAAAAAACTTGCAACATTTACCGGCATTTTATCCCACATCATTCATAATTTTAAATTCATTAGAAAGAGGCAAGATAGAGCATTTTCGCTCATTCTCGGTTCGTATCGACCTCCGAGGTGAATTCTGTTTAAGACAGAATTCAAATCCGATCAAATACTATATCCTGCCTCATTCTCTCAGTTTATGAATAATTTGGACCAACTTGATTTTAATGAAAAAAGTTCTGGCGGAGGGGGTGAGATTCGAACTCACGTCCCGATATAATCGGGAAACGATTTTCAAGACCGTCGCCTTCAACCGCTCGGCCACCCCTCCGACGGGAGCAGAGAACAATATCAGTTACGAGTAAAAATACAGTAATATTATAACAGAAGGAAGTATCTAACCTAAACTATGCTTTAAGCAGGCAGGACACAGTATTTTCACTCATTCTCGTCCCGATCAGATCGGGTCTCCGAGGTAAATTCTTTCAAAGAAAGAATTTAAACCCGCTCAAATGCTATGTCCTGCCAACTTTTTGATCCAAATTATGAATATGGCTAAAAATTTGGTATGTAAAAAAGAATTAGGTGACGTTTGAAAAATGGTCAAAAATTTTGTTCAGAAACGAAAGGGCATTTTACATCAACTTTGGAAACCAAACCGGATTTGACTTTTTGGTCTCAATTCTTTTAAAGTTTAAATTTGTAAGTAATTAAATATACTGAGGTAATTATGAAAGATACAGCTCTTCAGTTAGTCCTGCGGGCAGGATGGGTTGTCAAAGGTGTCTTAATTTTACTTTTATTTTTTTCGGTAGTATCGTGGGCAATAATATTCTTCAAGCAACGATATTTTTCAAGGGCAAATAAAGAGACGGAGCAGTTTTTGCGTGCATACAGGACAGGCAGAGACCCAAAGACTATATACCAGTCAACAAGGAGTTTGATGCTCAGCCCTATCGCAAATGTTTTCAAGGCTGTGTATATGGACGAGGCACACAAGGAGAAGAGCGAGATAAAGAGGCTTCTCAGGAGATATGAGGCTCTCGAATCAGCAAAGCTCGAAAAGTATCTCAATTTTCTCGCTACAACCGGTTCGACGACCCCTTTTATAGGACTGTTTGGGACTGTCTGGGGGATAATGAATTCTTTTGAAAGTATCGGAGCAAGTGGTGCTGCATCACTTGCAGTTGTTGCACCTGGAATTGCTGAAGCTCTGATCGCAACTGCTGCCGGTCTTGCAGCTGCGATTCCTGCAGTAATTGCATACAACTATTATTTGAGCATGGCGAGAAGAATGATTATTGAGATGGAGGATTTTTCAGAAGAACTCCTCGACTTCTTTACAAAGGAGAACTCATGAGGAAAAATAGAGAAAGGAATGTCATGTCAGAAATAAATGTGACACCTTTTGTTGATGTCATGCTTGTCCTCCTTGTCATCTTTATGGTCACAGCCCCGCTTCTTCAACAGGGGATAGATGTGAATCTCCCGAAGGCAAAGGGCAAGGACCTTCCCCCTGAAGAGAGAATATCTCTCATTATAAAAAAGGGCGGGATTATTTATATAAATGAAAATCCTGTTTCTCTCGCAGAGATGAAACGTAAACTTGAGGCGATAAGCAAACTGAACCCGAATGTATTTCTTAAAGCGGATAAAGATGTGCCCTATGGTGTTATCGTTGAAGTCATGGGTGAGATAAAGGACGCAGGCATAGAAAAGCTCGGTATGGTTACTGAGCCCAAAATAAGCCTGAGATGAGGGAACCGAGCCTCCAGAGAACAACTGCTTTCTCATTTGCCCTCCACATCACAGCCCTTCTCATAATATTCCTGCTCTTTAAGCAATCTCATCAACTTATTATCCCTCCTCCCTATTCTGTCAGCCTTGTGGGACCCGAGGTGTTGAAAAGGAGCGAAGCAGGAAAAGAAACACGGATGTCAGAAGACAAGGGAAATGCAGCTTTGAAAGAAGATACCCCTGCACAGAAAACAAAAAAGATAACGAAAAAACAAGAAAAGGCGATAGAGGAGAAAATATCTGCCATTGCCGCAAAGAAGAAAATTGAACAAATAGTCAGGCTTCGCTCGATTATCTCTCTTAAGGCTGGTGCTGATGAACGAAAAAATAGTCCGGAAACAACCAGTACAGATAGAGGAAAAGGAAGCGTATTTGATGACTATTATTCAAAAATAAGAAAGGAGATATGGCAGCAGTGGGTTTTCCCTGATACAGGACATAAGGACCTCGAAACAATTATCTCTATAAAAATAAGGAAGGACGGGACAATTACTGCACAGAAGATCGAGAAAAGTTCAGGCAACCTCATTTTTGACAGGTCAGCGATTAAAGCAATCACAAAGGCAAGCCCGCTCTCACCACCACCTTATGAGATGGAGATCGGCGTGAGGTTCTATCCATGAGTAAGAAGTTCAACGTTCAACGTTTAACGTTCAAGGTCTTTTTTTTCATTTTTTTACTGCTTACTGCTTACTCCTTACTCCTTACTGTTGTTGAAGCTAAGGTCTATATTGATATCAACTCTCCTGCGTTTAAGAAAATCCCGATTGCGATACAGGAGTTTTCCGGAACGTCACGCAAAGAGATTCCGGATATTATCAGTGACGACCTGGAATTTACCGGGCTTTTTGTACTTATAGACAGAGCTGCTCATTTAGAAAAACCTTCCCAGCCATTTAACCCAAGGAACTGGACACCAATCGGAGCAGAAGTAGCGGTAAAAGGTTCTGTGAAAGAGGATAAAGATTACACTGTAACAATATCCGTTTTTGATGTTTTTGAGGGGAAAGAGATATTAAAAAAAGAATATAAAGCAGATAAAGAACTTGTGAGGCCACTTGCCCACAATATTGCAAATGATATCTATACCCTCCTCACGGGCCAGTCAGGTATTTTCAGGTCAAAAATCGCATTTGTTGCAGACGATAAAAGCGGGAAAGGTGTATACATTATGGACTGGGATGGAAACAGGAGTACACATTTAGGGTTGAAAGGGAACGCCATTCTTTCTCCCCGATGGTCAAGGGATGGCACAAAACTCATTTATTCAACTGAAAGAGGTAGACAATGGGGGATATATTTGTTAGACTTCAAAAGTATGACAGAAAAGAGGGTATTCTCCTCCAAGGGCACAAACATGGCAGGAGATTTTTTATCTGATGGGAATGGATTTATTTTCTCATCGTCAAAAGATGGAGCTCCTGATTTGTATACTATGAATCTAAAAAACAATCAAATATCCAGACTTACCTCTTCTTATGGTATTGATGTGTCACCTGCTGTCTCACCTGATGGCAGCACTATTGCATTCGTCTCTGACAGAGGTGGAGCCCCGCAAATTTATATTATGAGGAGAGATGGATCAGATGTGAGGAGAATCACCTTTGAAGGCTCTTATAATACCTCTCCTTCATGGTCTCCAAAAGGTGACAGGATTGTCTTTGCAGGGAGGAGAGGTAC
>Ga0224501_10000998_pt1 | contig 21677 bp, 19 predicted proteins | sample SF_Oct11_sed_USG_4_FD_169105 | JGI IMG/M metagenome (GOLD analysis project Ga0224501, IMG submission 169105) | Sediment microbial communities from San Francisco Bay, California, United States - SF_Oct11_sed_USGS_8_1 | ecosystem: Environmental > Aquatic > Marine > Sediment | place: USA...
GTCGAGCAGTTGTTGAAATTCTTCTGTTCGGATGTCCCCCATGTTGGCAATCCGGAAAATACTTTCGCTTAACTTCTTTTGTCCAGCATAAATCACGAAGCCTTTTTTCTTGAGTTTGGCGTGCAGTTCCTTGTAGGTGACCCCTTTGGGAAGTTTCAGCGCGGTCAGGGTATTGGATAAATGTGTTTCGGGAATGATGAGCTCCAGACCCATCTCCCCGAATCCCCGGCGAAGCAGGTTGGCGGCCTCGGCGTACCTGCGGATCCGTCCCCTAACCGTTTCCTCAATCAATTCGTCCAGAGCCGCGTCCAGCGCATAATGAATCTGCACCGCCGGAGTGAACAGGGTGTCTCCCTTCTCCTGCGCGTTATGATTTTTATACAAATTGAAATAGAGAGAGCGTTCCGGGATTGCCTCCAACCTCGGAAGTTCTGATTTGCGCACCAGGACGAACGAGACGCCCGGAAGTCCCTGCAGGCATTTGTTGGCGGTCCCCACGCAAATGTCGACGTGGGCGCCGTTGAAATCCAGAGAATCCCCTGCCAGTCCGCTGATGCTGTCCACCAGAAACCGTTTTTGATGTTGGTGAACCAGCGCTCCAATTTCATGCACCGGATTGAGCAATCCTGTAGTGGTTTCATGGTGGACCATGGCGACCACCTCGATTTCCGGATGCTGTTCCAGGGCGTGCTTCACATCGCTCAATTGAGGCGGCTCGCCCCAGGCGTAATCGAGGCGCAAAGTGTTCAACCCGTAAGCTTCCGCCATGGCGGAAATGCGTTCGCCGTAAACCCCGTTCCGGATGACCAGCATGGATCGTCCCTCGCTGAGACTGGAGGAGACGGCCATTTCCAGGGCGGCGGTTCCTGAACCCGTGATCAACACCGCGTCAAAATCAATGGTAATCTTGAAGGCACGCAGTAATTTATTGCGGATGGAACCCATCAAGTTTGAGAATTCTTTTTCCCGATGGCACAGGTCCGGTTTCAGGAGGGCCTGGCGCACCCGCTCGGTCACGTTTACAGGGCCTGGGTTGAGTAGAACGGTTCGTTTCATTAATTTCCCCGGAAAAAAAAGCCAATATTCGAGTACGACTATACCACCGCCAGTTATCCCGGCAAGCACAATTTATGGAAAGGTCCGGGTCCGTGCGGTGCGGGAATTTGGTATGATGGCTGAGTAGCAGGCCTTTCATCATTCATCCTTGTCACCAGGTAAACCAGTGCGTTTTTATTTCATTATATTGGCAGTATGCTTGCAGGCAGGTATTTGGTTTCCCCGGCCGGTATTTGCTTTGGGTGAAGCCTCTAAAGTTGTGATCCCTCAGATCCAGTACAGAGGCGGAAATTACAATCCCCGTCCGCACGCGGCGGAAAGCCTGCTGGCTGAACTCGCCAAACGCACTTCCATAGAAGTTAAACGCATGCCGCTTTTTCTTAAGCCCGGGGATGGGCAATTATTCAAGTATCCCTTTCTATATATGGGTGGGGATGGGGCCTTTGAACCTTTGAATGAAAAAGAACTGAAAACGCTGCGAAATCATCTGTCATACGGAGGTTTTCTGCTGATTGATGGCAATTCATCAAAGCCCAATTCTCCCTTCGACGCCTCGGTCCGCAGAATGATTGAACGCCTGTTTCCCGGCATTCCCCTGGAGCGCCTCCAGCGCGATCACTCCATTTTCCGTTCATTTTATCTGCTCAATCAGGTAGTGGGCCGCGTCGTGAATAAGCCCTATCTGGAAGGGATCACCACCAAAGGACGGACGGTCCTGGTCTATTCCGCCAACGATCTCGGAGGGGCCTGGTCCAAGAGCAAGCTGGGGCATTGGGACTTTGACATGATCGGCGGCGGTGACCGGCAAAGAAAGTTAAGTCTAAGGCTGGGCGTGAATATTGTCCTTTACGCGTTGACCCTCGATTATAAAAAAGACATGGTGCATCTGCCTATCATTCTCGAACGTTTGCGGAGGGTCAATCCCAAGTGAACTGGCTGACCACCCTTTGGGGCGAAGAATGGAGCGAGTACAACGCGTGGGAGTTGCACTGGGCTCCCGAGGCATGGGGAGGGACCTTTGCTTTTCTCGCGGTGTTGATTGTTCTATCCCTGTGGTTTTTCTGGACCAGTCTTTCCCGGATCCGTTCTCCCTGGAAGAAGCTGTTTCTCTATGCCTTGCGGGTGGTCACCCTGTTTCTTGTGGCGCTGACAGTTCTGCAACCGCAGCTGGAATTCAAGAAAATACAGCCCTTGAAAAACGCCATCGCAGTTCTGCTGGATGACAGTAAAAGCATGGGCATTAAAACATTCCCCTCCGAAAAGCCCCGTGGCCATTGGGTGCGGCGGGCCATGGAAAATAACCGGAGCTATTTTGAAAAACTTAAGCAATCGTATGAGGTGGATTTCTTTTTCGTTTCAGATCAGATCGATTCCGTTCCTTTGGCCAATGCGGTAACAGCCTATCAGGAGAGCGCAGTGAACACCGATCTGCACCAAGTGTTTCTGGATTTAACGAAACACTACGAGGGCCAATCCCTTCAAGGTGTCCTGCTGTTTTCCGACGGCGCTGACTTAACGCAGGACGTCCCCGGGATATCCCCGGAATTTACGCAGACTTTGACCCGGTTGAACGGGCCGGTGCATACCTTTCAGGCAGGTGACAATCAGGGCTTCAAGGATCTTGCCATTGAAAAAGCCGACGCGGCGGATTTCGGATTCATCCATCAACCGTTGAATATCGAGGTGACCCTTTCGGCAAGAGGCATCGGTAAAAAAAACATTCCGCTTGTTTTGAAGGAGGGGGATAAAATCCTGGTTTCCAAAACAGTGTCCCTGAAAAAAGCGGACGATCAATACACTGCCGAGTTACAGTTCACCCCGGCCTCCCTCGGCAAGCGGATTTACACACTTTCGGTTCCGGTGTTTGCGGGCGAGGCGGTGGAGGTGAACAACCGGTGGAGCTTCGAAGTCAAGGTGGTCCGCGACCGGGTCCGTGTCCTTCATTTGAATGGACGTCCTTCGTGGGATTCACGTTTTTTACGGGAAACACTCGCTAACAATCCTAAAGTGGATCTGCTGTCGTTTTTCATCTTGCGAACGCTGACCGATGATGTGGGGGCCACCACATCTGAATTAAGTCTGATTCCGTTTCCATCCAATCTTCTGTTCAGCGATTATCTGAATTCGTTCGACCTGGTCATTTTTCATAACTTTAAGTTTTCCCCGTTTATTGACAAAAAAAACCTGTCCAATATCAGGAACTACGTGGAGCAGGGCGGGGCGTTTCTGATGATTGGCGGTGACTTGTCGTTTCAGGGGGGCGGTTACGACCGTTCTCCGGTCGAGGAGATTCTTCCAGTGAGAATCCAGAGTGATTCCAAAAAGTTTCTGCTTGGAGATTTGAAGATGAAAGTTCCGCTGAAACTGTCTCAGCACCCTTTATTGAGGCTGGAGAGCGACCCCCGGCAGAACGTCAAAGCCTGGGAATCCCTACCTCCCATCCAGGGAGTCAATATCGGGCTTACCCCGGCGAAAGGGGCGCATGTGCTGGGTATGGTCCGGGAGCAGGGCAAGGATATTCCGGCTCTGGTGGCCCGCCAGGTGAAAGAAGGAAGAACCCTGGCCATTGCCACCGACACCTCATGGAACTGGAACTTTCTGCAGGTTGGAAAAGGGGGGAGCGGTCGTTATTATCAGAAATTCTGGGAAAATGTTATTGCCTGGATGACACGTGAGCCAGAGACCGATCCTGTTCAAGTGACTACGGACAAGGAAAAATACCGTGAAAATGAAACCGTACGGATTCATTTTAACGTGAGCGGCCAGGATTATATTCCCCTGCCGGGTGTGGCGGTCGAATTGGTGATGCAAACCCTTCCCAGAGGCCAGGAACTGGTTCGTCAAACCCTGAAGACCGATGAGCAGGGCGAGGGGCATTTCGAGTTCCACCCGGGAAGGGAGGGGTTCTATTCGGCGCAGGTGTCCCTGACCGCCAGTGGAGAGGTCCTTTCCGGGGAAACCCGTTTTATCGTTTTCAGTCCACAGATTGAATATCAGAAGCCTCTGGTGAACACCGACCTTCTCCAGGCCTTGTCGAAGGTAACAGGTGGCAGTCACCACGTTCTGGGAGAAGGAACCCGGTTCGATGAACTGTCTTTTCCCAGTCCCAAAGTGGAAATTAAATCCAGTTCGCGGATGGTTTCGTTGTGGGACAGCTGGTGGACCTACGGGTTGATCGTCGGTCTTCTCAGTGTGGAATGGTGGGTCCGGCGCAAATCAGGCCTGAGTTAGCCCGCCTGCTTGACGCAGCGCCATTTTCACTGTGAGGAATGGTGCAGTAAAAAGTTGCAAATGCCAGCCCCTCTTTTTGAATAAACTTTAAGTCTTACACAATTCTAACGATCTACTTTCTTGTTAAACTACTGTATATCCTGTAATATCAAACGATGGAGAAAACTAATAAAAAAAGCTTGAAAGCACGCGCATGGATACGCGACCGGATTCTTTTTCTGGCGCTGATCATTTTTGTGTCTGGAGCCGGTTTGTACATCAGCTCGTCCAAGTTGTTTCCGGCGCACAGCATCTGGTTGCATCCGGTTAAGGAGTTTGCCCTGCTGATCGCCATGATCGGGGTGGTGTCGCTCGGTTACGAGTTGTTTCTTCGTGAGCTCACCTTTTCCGAATACAAGGAAGCGCTTCAGGAAATCGTCAATCCCCATGCGGTGCGGTTGGGAATCCAGGGAATTTATAAAAACCGGTCTGAGATTGGGCAGGCGCATACCTTTCAGAACCTGTTCAAGGATGTTAAGCACGAAATATTTATTGGGGGCACCTCCCTGCTGTCCATTTCAACGGGGAGCCGTGATCTGCTTAAGGAAAAAGTGCTGAGTGGAATCAAGGTCCGTCTGCTGGTCATCGATCCCGAATCGGAGATCGTCGAGATCATCACGCGGCAGATCGGGGGCAAGGCCACCTTCAAGAACGAAATCAAAACCTCTTTATTGCTCTTGCAAAGACTACAGGAGGAAATAGCGGAAGCTGACGTTCCCAAAAAAGGGACGATGGAGGTTCATATTTATCAAACTATTCCCGCACATTCTTTTTTCTCCACTGATGTGGATGAGCCTCATGGGATCATCATTACCGATTTGGGTCCCTATCTGGGGCGCAATCATCAGCGACCCAGTATGATGCTGATCAATAAAAAGAAGGGCCTTTATCAACAATACCGTGAGTTGAATCAAACCTTGTGGGAGGAAAGCGTTCCACTGGAATCAGAAACCAAAAAACTTTCCGGACCCAAGACCAAAACTCAAGTGTTCACCAGCGGCAAAGCGACCCAGTATTATAATCCGAAGACGGGCCAATGGGAAAAAGCTTCCTTGTGCGAACTCAATGGCCGATGGCGCGGGATTCAGGGGAGTCGATGGGTATGGGTCCGCGACCAGATCTCTCTCGAAGAAGCGAAAACCGGTAGCCAACACAAGTTCCGCATGCAGTTCGACGTGCCAAATAAAGGAGCCCAGAGGGTAAAACGCGCTGAACTCTATGTGCGGAGCGACGACACCTGCCATATCACCGTCAACGACGTTTCCCTGAAGCAGGAATACGGCGGGGCCGATTACCCTGATCCTTTCATCATTAATTTCGATAAATTTCTAGTGGATGGGACCAATACGGTAACCTTCGAAGTCATCAACTACGCAAAGCCGGATATCGAATCCCCCGAGGAAAACCCCTCTGGTCTCATTTACCGCCTCCATCTTGAAGTTCCGGAATAACTCCCGACGATTTTTTTCCCATCGGACCTGTCTTTTGCTTTGCGGGCAGCGAACAACTGATTTCGCTGGCAACATTTACTTTGTTGGGTCTGTAAAAGGACTTTCTGCTGATTTCCGGTTGGAAATTGCCCCTAAAGCCTTGTGATTTTATACATTTCAAAGTTCGGAAGGCTTTCGCATGTGAGCCGGGAGGCTGGTTAAATCAATAATTGACAGGGTCCTATGGGCCGAATATAATCCCCAATTCTAATACTTTTCCGCGTGTGAAAAGTAGGAGTGATACAATACCGGATTGAAAAAAGCCGGGCGGTCCGGCGCTGGAGCGTCGGCCAGAAGCTATTGTTCTGAAAGCCATTTCCCGGGTTTCCTTTTAGAAAACCGATCCAATACGGACACAGTTCTGTGAGTGAATATCTCTTTGTCGCCATTTTTGCAATCGTTGCGCTGGCTGTAGTTGCCGGTATACTTTTGCTTTCCACCCTTCTCGGTCCGAGGAACTCCACTGTAGAAAAAAATCTGCCTTACGAATGCGGCATGCTTCCCTCGGAGGAAGCCAAGGGGCGATATCCGGTGCGGTTTGCCACCATCGCCATGCTGTTCATCATTTTTGATATCGAGGTGGTGTTCATGTACCCGTGGGCGGTGGCGCTGGACGAACTCAAGCTGTTCGGGTTGATCGAAATGATCGTTTTTGTGGTCATTCTGGCTGTTGCATACGTCTTCATTTGGGGACGGGGAGGTTTGGAATGGGATTGATGGATGAAGCGGTCGATGCAGTCGAGACCGAAATCAATAATTTAAAATTAAATGCTAAAGAAGCCATAGAGCAACTGGGTGCGGAATTTTCCGGTGCGGTGTATGACAGTATATTGACCACCAAGCTGGGCAAAGTGGTCGGGTGGGCTCAGAAGAATGCGCTCTGGCCCGCAACGTTCGGTCTGGCCTGTTGCGCCATTGAAATGATGGCGATGGCCAACTCGCGGTGGGATGCCGCCCGGTTTGGGGCCGAGGTATTTCGCGCCTCCCCGAGGCAGGCCGACCTGATGATCGTTTCCGGGCGGGTTTCCCAGAAAATGGCTCCGGTTCTGAAGCGTATCTACAATCAGATGCCGGAACCGAAGTGGGTCATCGCCATGGGGGCCTGCTCTTCTTGCGGCGGCATTTTCAATAATTATGCCATTGTGCAGGGAGTTGACCGAGTGGTGCCCGTTGATGTATACGTTCCCGGTTGTCCTCCGGGGCCAGAGGCCCTTCTGTATGGAGTGATCAAGCTTCAGGAAAAAATTCTCAGAGAAGCCGGCAGTGAGCAGGCACGGCAAAGGGTGGCATGACCAACGAAGAAATCAGAGAGCAGATTGAAGCGATCTTTGAGTCTGCCATCCAGCACTCGAAGGTGACCGCCCATGGGGAGTTAGAGGTTCGTGTGGCGGTGGACCAGTTTCTGATGCTCATGGCTTATCTGAAGCAAAACAGAGACTACGATTTTGATTATCTGTCGCACATCACCGGCGTCGACTATCTGGATATGGACCCGGACCGGGAATTTCGTTTTGAGGTGGTGTACGAGTTGTTTTCCAGTAAAAAGGATCACCATATTCGAGTCTTTGTGGACCTGCCGGAAGTCGAGCCCACCATTCCTTCCGTCTATCATTTGTGGCATGGCGCCGATTTCCCGGAAAGAGAGTTATACGATATGTTCGGATTCATTGTTATGGATCATCCCAATATGAAACGGTTGATCATGCCGGAGGGATGGGAGGGGCATCCTTTGCTCAGGGATTATCCGCTGACCGTGGAAGAAATTGCCTTTTCGCACAACCCGGACCATAAGAGCGAACTCATTAAAACTCAAGAAGACGTGAAAGTTGATCCATGGGCGTAACTGAACAGGGCTTGCTCGAACGCGACAAAGATACGATGACCCTGAATATGGGTCCTCAGCATCCCAGTACCCACGGTGTGTTTCGGGTGGTGTTGGAGATGGACGGCGAAATCGTCAAGTCTGCTGAGCCGGATATCGGGTTTCTTCATACGGGCATCGAAAAAACGGCTGAAAACAAGCGCTATATCCATTGTATCCCCATGACCGACCGGCTCGATTATCTGAGTCCGCCGCAAAACAACCTCGCCTTTTGCCTCACAGTTGAAAAGCTTCTTGGCGTTAAAGAGCTGCCCGCGCGTGCTGATTACCTGCGGGTGATCATGTGCGAACTGGGACGTATCGGCAGTCACCTGGTGTGGCTGGGGACGCATGCGCTGGATATCGGGGCCATGACGGTTTTTCTGTATGCCTGGCGCGAGAGGGAGATGATCCTTGATCTGAATGAAATGATTTCCGGTGTGCGGATGATGACCAGCTATATTCGCGTCGGGGGGGTGGCTAAGGATGCGACACCCGAGTGGCTGGACGGCGTGCGCAAGTTTGTCGATTATTTCCCCGCCAAAGTGGATGAATACGAAAGCCTTCTGACCAATAATCCGATTTGGCTGGACCGCACTCGTGGTATCGGAACCATGACCAAAGAGGAGGCCGTCCTGTGGAGTATGAGCGGTCCGGTCCTGCGCGCCTCTGGGCTCAACTGGGACTGGCGCAAAAGGAAACCGTATTCGCGTTATGACGAATTTAATTTTGAAATTCCCACGCAGGATCATGGGGATATCTATGACCGCTACCTGGTGCGGGTGGAAGAGATGCGGCAGAGCCGCGAAATCATCAAGCAGGCGCTCGACAATTTGCCGGACGGGCCTTACAAGCTTGAGGATAATAAAATTTCCCTGCCGCCCCGCGATACGTTGCATACCAGTATGGAATCGCTCATCCACCATTTTAAGCTGGTGTCTGATGGCGTCAAAGTTCCTAAAGGTTCGGCCTACGTGCCGACGGAAGGGGCGCGGGGAGAGGTCGGGTTTTATATCGTATCGGACGGGAGCAATACCCCTTACCGGGTGAAACTGCGCGCGCCGTCGTTCATGGGTATTCCTGGTATGTGCAAAATGATGGAGGGCGCTTTCATCGCCGATGTCGTGGCCATTATTGGAAGTATTGATATCGTTATGGGGGAGGTGGACCGCTGATGTTTGCTTTTACTGAAGCTTCAGAAGCCCGGATTGAAAAAATTCTGGCCAAATATCCTGAAGGACGAAAAATCTCTGCCCTTCTTCCGTTGCTGACGCTGGCACAGGCGCAGGAAGGCTATATCACCCCGGAAGCGATGGTCGAAATCGGCAAGCGTCTGAATGTGTCTCCGGCCTATGTCGAGTCCGTTTGTACCTTCTACACCATGTATTACACCAAGCCGGTCGGCAAGTACGTGGTCAAGTTTTGCATCAATATCAGTTGTCATCTCAACGGCTGTGACAACCTTCTGGAATATACAGAGAAGAAACTGGGAATCAAAGAAGGTGAGACCACACCGGATAAAAAATTCACACTGCTGAAAGAGGAATGTCTCGCAGCGTGTTGTGAGGCGCCGGTGATGCAGGTCAATAACAAATATCACGTGAACATGACTCCGGAAAAGGTGGATCAGGTTCTGGCATCCTGTCGATAAAAGATATGACTCAAATTTTATTTAAAAATATAGATACCCCAAATCTGACCTCCATCGATGTGTATGAGAAAACGCTCGACGGTTATCAGTCCCTCAGGAAAGCGTTTGAGAAAAAGCCGGAAGAGGTTGTGGAGATGGTCAAAGCCTCCGGTCTTCGCGGCCGAGGCGGGGCGGGATTTCCCACCGGACTCAAATGGAGTTTTCTCGCCAAGGATGTGTTTCCGCGCTACCTCGCCTGCAACGCCGACGAATCGGAACCCGGTACTTGCAAAGACCGTGATTTGATAATGAAAAACCCGCATCTCCTCATCGAGGGGATGATTCTCTGCTCCTATGCCTGCAGGATTGAAACGGGATACATTTATATGCGCGGCGAGTTCTGGGAATACGAGGAGCTCATGGACAAGGCTATTGATGAGGCCTACGCGAAAGGGTACCTCGGTAAAAATATTATGGGGTCAGGGTTCAATCTTGATATGTACACGCACATGGGGGCAGGCGCGTACATCTGCGGAGAGGAGTCAGCTCTGTTGTCTTCGCTGGAAGGATACCGGGGCGAGCCGCGCTTGAAGCCGCCGTTCCCAGCCGTCGAGGGGCTGTATGGCAAGCCGACCATCGTTAATAATGTTGAAACTTTGTGTGCCGTTCCCTTTATTCTCATGAACGGCCCCGAGGCCTATGCCGCCATCGGTACGGAAAAGAGCAAGGGGACAAAGCTGGTGAGCGTTTCCGGCCATGTTAAAAAGCCGGGAAACTATGAGGTTCCCCTGGGAACGCCTACCATCGATCTGATCGAAAAGTACGCGGGTGGCATTCGCGATGGCAACAAATTGAAAGCCTTCATTCCCGGCGGGTCGTCGGTGCCCATGTTGCCGGCAAGCAAGGCGGATGTGCCCTATGATTACGAGTCGATCATGGAGGCGGGAAGCATGCTGGGTTCCGGCGCGCTCATTGTAATGGACGACACCACCAACGTGGTTGTGGAAACCTTGCGTCTGGCGCATTTTTACATGCACGAATCCTGCGGCAAGTGCACCCCTTGCCGGGAGGGTACACGCTGGATGTACCAGATTCTGACGGATATCAATAATAAGAAAGGCAAGCCGGAGCAGGTGGACTTGCTCAACGATATTTGCGACAACATGTCTTTCAAATGTTTCTGTCCGCTGGGTGACGCGGCTGTCGGTCCCGTGGCCAGCAGTATTAAGTATTTTCGTGAAGATTATGAAGAATTGATCGCATCTATGAAAACCGGACAACCGGTGGGAACTATATAAATGGATACCGCAACGCAAACCGATATGGTCACCTTGACCATCGATGGCAAAACCGTAACGGTTCCGAAAGGGACCGTGGTGGTGGATGCCGCCAAGAAGGTGGACATCGAAATCCCCGTTTTCTGCTATCACGAGAAACTCGGGCCCTTCGGCTGTTGCCGTATGTGCCTGGTGGAAGTGGAGAAGATGCCGAAAATGGCTACCGCCTGCACATTGGCGGTCGGCGAGGGGATGGTGGTTAAGACCAATACCGATAAGGTGGAGAAAGCGCAGAAGGGAGTTCTGGAGTTCACCCTGCTCAATCATCCGCTGGATTGTCCGGTGTGCGACAAGGGCGGCGAATGTCCGCTTCAGGACAACACGTTTAAATTTGGCCCGCCGGATACGCGAATGGAGTACAACCGCTTTCATCGCGACAAGGCCACTCCGCTCAGTCCGGTCATCACCATCGACCGCGAACGTTGCATCGCGTGCCAGCGGTGCACGCGCTACAGTGATATCATCGAGAAGGATCAGGCATTGGTCATGCGCAACCGCGGGTTTCAAAACCGCGTGTCCACTTTTAACGACGAGCCGTACGATACCCGGTTCTCGGGCAATGTCATCGATATCTGTCCGGTTGGAGCGCTCACCAATACAGATTTTCGTTTTTCTGCGCGGTCATGGGATCTCACCAATGCCAGCACCCTGTGCGGTCATTGCGCCTGCAACTGCAACATGACGCTCGGAACGCGTCTTAACGAAATGAAGCGTATCACCACCCGTCCCAATGATCTGGTGGATGATGGCTGGATATGTGACAAGGCGCGCTGGGGCTATGGTTTCACAAAAAGTAAAAACCGCATCGCACAACCCCGGAATCAGGGGCATTCTGTAGGGATTCAGGAAGCCTGCACGGAAGTGGCCGCCTCGCTCAAGAAAATTGTGGAAGCGCACGGTCCCAACAGCGTCGGCTTCATCGGCTCAGGTTACGGGCTGAACGAAGATTTGTATTCCTATCAAAAACTGTTCCGGATGGGCCTCGGCACCAACAATATTGACCATAAAACCTATAGCGACACGACGGGACTGCCGGTGGCGCATTTTGATCTGCTGGATGTGGAAACTTCCGATTTGGTGGTTTTGATTGCCAGCGATCCGACGGAAGAACTGCCGATTCTCGATTTGCGTCTCAAAAAAGCGGTGACGCGAAAGGGAGTCTCAATGATCGTGCTGACCGATCAGCAGACGTTGATGGATAAATACTCCGCTCTGTCACTGCGCTACAACGTGGGATCGGACGGCGACCTCCTCGCGGGATTGAATACTGCCCTGCAGGGGCAGTCGGCGGGATCGGATATAGAAAATAAGACCGGCGTTTCCGCAGATCAACTGAAAGCGTGCGCGGAAAAGATCAAATCGGCAGGCAAGGTTTGCGTGATCTATAATCCAGCGGCTTTAACTGGATCCTCCATTCACACCTTAAAGCAGTGCCTGGCTACGGCAGGCGGGCTGGCGGATACCCAGGTCGGCGCAATGCCTGCGGCTCCTGTCACCAACGCGGTGGGGGCGATGGATATGGGCGTCCTTCCGGATGTTTATCCTGGCGGTCTGGCACTTTCCGAGAGCGAGGCTATTAAGGCGAAATGGGGTGATACGGCTCCTCTGGATAAAGGTTTGTCGGCGCTGGAGATGATTGAGAAAGCCAAGTCGGGAGAACTGAAAGCCCTGGTTGTGTACCGCTCCAATCCGGTTAATGATTTTCCAAGCGGACATGAGGTGGGCGAGGCGCTCAAAAAACTGGATCTGCTTGTGGTTCACGACATGATGGAAACCGAAACAGCAAAACTGGCTCATATCGTTCTTCCGTCCAATGGGCCCGGGTTCGATGAAGGGACCACCACCAACATTGGCGGGAGGGTGCAACTGAGAACCAAAGGTCTGACGACTGACAATCCCGCGGATTGGAAAATCGTTTCCATGATTGCCAAAGTACTGGGGCAGGAAACCGCGCCGAAAGACGTGAATGCGGTGACTGCGGAGATTGCCGAAAAGGTCAACGGTTATCAGGAAATCAAGCGTTCGGCCATTCGCAGGGAAGGTAAAAGCCGGGAGGCGGTGACGTCCGTTAATGTGACTCCCGTTTCTGACGGAATTAATACCGGCAATGGATTGGTCCTGCGTGTGGCGGATGTGCTGTTCAGTCACGACAAGATTCTGGATGCAGAGTCGGATCTGGCGCATCAATTTCAGCCGTCTACTGTTCATTTAAATGAAAAAGATGCAACCGGGTTGGGCGTGAAGGAAGGCGATGAAGTACGCGTGACCGGTAACGGTCACGAAGTGAAAGCCGAGGTCCGTGTATCCAACCGGTGCAATCCCGGCGGCGTGGTAATTCCGAAAGTTTCCGACGAGCAGGGTCTGATGTTCCTGGTCGAAGCGGGACAAACCGTAAGTCGTGTAACGATTCGAAAATAATTTAATAGCGGGAAAGGCGTTCCATTGATCGACGATATTCTCAATTTTCTGGACCCCTACTGGTGGCTGATTATCGGCGTTGTTAAAGCGGTGATCATTGCTGTGGGATTGTTGTCAACCGTTCCCTTGCTGGTTTGGCTGGAGCGACGGTTGATGGGCCGGTTTCAGGTGCGTCTCGGACCCAACCGGGTTGGACCTTTTGGATTGGTCCAGCCCATGGTGGATGCGATCAAGCTCCTGTTTAAGGAAAATATCGTTCAGAAATCAGCGGATAAATTTTTATTCTACCTGGCGCCGGCGATTGTCGTGTTTACGGCCATTGTCACCTTTTCCGCTATTCCGTTCGGCGAACCGTTTGAAGTGGGTGGGGAGACCATCGGCCTGTGGGGTGCAAATCTCAACATCGGTCTTTTGTTTATCTTCGCTGTTTCGTCGATGGGTATTTACGGGATCGTTATCGCCGGGTTTTCGTCGAACAATAAATATTCGCTGATGGGCGGCTTGCGCTCCTCGGCGCAAATGATCAGTTACGAATTGACACTCGGCCTGACGGCCTTGTGTGTGGTCATCATGAGCGGTTCGCTGAACCTCTACGATATTGTGAAAAGCCAAAGCAGCATGCCTTATGCAATCCCCCTGTTTCCGGCATTCGTCCTGTTTTTTATTGCGGGAGTGGCGGAAACCAACCGGGCCCCGTTCGACCTGCCGGAAGCGGAGCAGGAACTGGTGGCCGGGTTTTTTACCGAGTATTCGGGGATGAAGTTTGCCATGTTCTTCATGGGCGAGTATGTCAACATGATCACCATGAGCGCCCTGGTGACCGTTCTGTTCCTGGGCGGATGGAATTCCTATATTCCTGGATTGGATATTCCCATTCTGGTATTCGCATTTAAGGTGTTTTTATTGTTATGCGTTTTCATCTGGCTGCGGTCGACGTTTCCCCGCATCCGTTATGACCGGTTGATGACGTTCGGCTGGAAAATTCTTCTTCCGAGTTCCCTGGTCATTATGTTGGTCTATAGTGCGGTCAAGGTGTACTCCTTGTCCGCCTGAGGTGTTTTTATGATACAAGCAGTGATAAAAGGCGCGTATAACCTGCTGGTCGGGTTGGGTGTGACCTTCAAAAATATGTTGTCAAAGCCGGTGACTTTCCAGTATCCGGAACAGAAGCGGGTGATGCCGGACCGTTATCGAGGTCGGCATTTCCTGAACCGGGATGAGGACGGAATGGAACGGTGCATTGGTTGCAGTCTGTGTTCCGTTAATTGTCCGGTAGGTTGTATTCATGTCGTGGCGGCGGAGAACGATCCCGACAACCCCGTGTCCAAGGGAGAGCGTTACGCGGAGGTGTACGAGATCAATCTTCTGCGTTGTATTTATTGCGGGTACTGCGAGGAAGCGTGTCCGGTGGACGCGGTGGTCCTGCGGGAACATTACGAGCTCGCCGATTACGATCGGAAAAAGTATATAGCGACCAAGGGCGATCTCCTGGTTTATCCCGAGCCGAATCAGTTCAGCGTGAATTTTCTGGGCAATACGAAAATAGTGAATAAGTAATCCCGGAAAATCGTTGTTCTTTCTTTTTTATATTTTGCCATTACAGTTGGCAGGCATGGGTTCCTGCTGGGTCGAGCATACAGTACTCCGCCGAAGCAGAGCGGCGGTCGGGATGGGGAAAAGTTTTTGCGCGTTTGCCGGTGTTTGAACCGGGTGGAGAGAAGAGAATAGACACATGATGGAATTTCTGGATCAGCTTTTATCATTCAACCTGGACCGCGAAACCGTGTTCGGCCTGTTCGAGCAGAGTATCGTGTTCATTATTGGCATGACGGCGATTCTGGCCAGTCTAGGGGTTGTCCTCTGCGCCACTCCCATCTATAGCGCTCTCTACCTGATTGGAAACATGGTGTGCCTTGCCATGTTGTTTCTTATGTTCAATGCCGAATTCCTTGCCGCCGTGCAGGTGGTGGTGTATGCCGGGGCGGTAATGATTCTGTTTCTGTTCATTATTGCGCTTCTGGGCGCTAAAAAAGAGGGGCGGGAGTTTTCGTTTCAGAATTTTATGGGACTGAGTTTTGTCGGTCTCCTTTTCTGTGAACTGTTGATGGCAATGATGGTGGGAAAAACCAGACCGGTGGAAGGGAAGGTGACCCCGGAAGTGATTCAACAGGTAGGTAGTGCAAAGGCGATCGGTATCGAACTGTTTTCCAATCACATCGTTCCTTTCGAACTGGCCTCGCTGCTATTGCTGGTTGCGGCGGTGGGTATCATCAGTCTGGCCAAGTTTACCTATAAACCCATGCGCAAGCGTACAAGGACATGATCATGGGAGCTGAATTTGTATTGTTTGTGAGCGCGGCAGTGTTTTCCATAGGAGCCCTGGGTTTTGTTGTCCGCAAAAACCCGTTGGTTATGTTTATGTCGGTGGAGCTGATGCTGAACGCAGTGAATTTTCTGTTGGTCGGTTACTCAAATTTTTTAAATTCGCTGGACGGGCAAATCTTCGCGCTTATTATCATGACTGTGGCTGCGGCGGAAGTCGTGGTGGGTCTGGCCATTATTTTGACTATTTTTCGCACCCGGCATGAACTGGATGCTGATCATATCGATGTGTTGAAGGGGTAACGGATTTGTACTCACTGAGCTGGCTCATTCTTTTTCTTCCAATGGCGGGGTTCCTCACCCTCTCCTGGTCCGGTAAACGTTTTCCCAAATTGACGGGCGGATGGTTTGCCTCTGCGATGGTGGGCGGGGCATTTCTGGTGACCCTGCTCATGCTGGCGCAACTTTACGCAGAAAGTCCAGCGGACCGGTTGAATCATGTTCAAACTCTTTATCCCTGGGTTGTGTCGGAAGGTTTCAGCCTGAATCTTTCGATCCTGATCGACCCCTTATCCGTATTCATGTTGCTGGTGGTGACCGGGGTGGGATTTTTGATTCATGTGTACTCCATCGGTTACATGCATCACGACAAGGAATTCACCCGATTTTTTGCTTATTTGAACCTGTTCATCTTCTCGATGTCGTTGTTGGTGCTGGCGGCTGATTTCTTTTTCCTGATTGTCGGCTGGGCGCTGGTGGGATTGGCGTCGTACCTGCTCATTGGATTCTGGACAGACCGGAAGACTGCCGTGCTGGCGGCCCGCAAGGCGTTTGTGATGAATGTCATCGGCGACGTGGGGATGGTGATTGCCGCTTTCATGATTTTCGAGCATTTCGGAACACTCAATTATGTCGAGGTGTTCAAGGCCGCTCCCACTGCCTTTTTTCCCAATGATGACAATGTTTTGCTGATCACCCTTCTTCTATTAGTGGGGGCGTTTGCCAAGTCCGCGCAGTTACCCCTGCACACCTGGCTTCCCGACGCCATGGAGGGCCCGACTCCGGTCAGCGCACTCATCCACGCGGCAACCATGGTTACTGCTGGAGTCTATCTGGTGGCGCGGTGCAATGCGCTTTATATGATGGCGCCCTTCACCATGTACCTGATTGCTTCAGTCGGGGTGATTACCGCGATATTTGCAGGATCTGTCGGCATGGTGCAATACGATATCAAAAGGGTCATTGCCTACTCGACCATGAGCCAGATCGGTTTCATGTTCCTGGCGGTGGGCGTGGGCGTGTTCAGTATCGGCATGTTTCATCTGATGACGCACGCATTTTTTAAAGCGCTTTTGTTTCTTGCTGCCGGAAGCGTTATCCACGGCATGTCTGACGAGCAGGATATCCGCAAAATGGGTGGATTGCGCTACGCGATGCCCGTCACCTTTATCACATTTTTGATTGGATCCCTCGCTCTGGCCGGATTCCCGCTGACAGCGGGATTCTTCAGTAAAGAGGAAATCGTCATGAGTGCCTATAGCGCCCAATATGGAAATATCGTGTTCTGGGGCCTGGCTATTATTGCTGTGGGCATGACAGGTTTTTACACATTCCGTTTATTCTTTTATACATTCATGGGTCAATCGAGAACCCCAGAGGCACATCCACACGAATCTCCGTCGGTAATGACCGTGCCCTTGATGGTGCTGGCCGCCTTGTCCCTGGTGGGAGGTCTTCTTGGGCCGTGGGTTCACGATTTTCTTTCACCGGTATTTGGGGGAGCAACTTTAGGTCATCACGATGACACCATGATGGAGATCGTGGCTGTGGCAGCGGCCCTGGGTGGCATTATCACTGCGGTGGCAATTTATATGACGGGTAAAGACCAACTGGCGTTTGCCAAACAGATGCTGGCCCCGATCTATGAAGCCCTGTACAACAAGTATTACGTGGATGAAATCTACGACTTTCTGATCGTGAAACCGGTAAAAGGTATCGGGAAATTTCTGGAAGAACGGGCTGAGAAGCAGGGAATCGACTTTTCAGTCGATCAGGTGGGCAAACAGGTGCGAGAAGTAAGCCGGGGGATCAGTATTTGGCAATCTGGAAAAGTCCGCATTTATGCGCTGAATATGGTCGCGGGAATGGTGACCATTTTATTATTTGTAATCTTCTTGTGATGTTTTAGATATGAACTATATCTTAACGGGGATCATTTTCGTTCCAATAATAGCCGGCATCGTCGTCATGTTGACGAAGGTGGTGCGTAACAACAACGAAAAAGTCATCCGAATTTCCAATGTGGCCAGCGTTGTTACCTTTGTTTTGTCGCTGGTTCTCCTGGTTGCGTTCGATTCTCATCATCACGGGATGCAGTTTGTCCAGTCTTTTGAATGGATTCCTCTTCTTCATATAAATTACACAGTAGGGGTTGACGGTATCAGCTTATGGCTGGTCGTATTGACCGCCTTTTTGGGTGTGCTGGCCATTTATTTTGCCCCCATCCAGAAAAAATATATGCAATATTTTCTGGGACTGATTTTAATCCTGGAGGGTGGGACGCTCGGCGTGTTTGCGGCGATGGATTCTATTCTGTTTTACGTGTTCTGGGAATTGATGCTGATCCCTGCGTATTTCATTATCGGGTTCTGGGGCGAGGGCAACAAGGTTTATGCCACCACCAAGTTCGTGATTTACACGCTGGTGGGCAGTCTGTTGATGCTGGTCGGTATTATCTGGGTGACGATGGTTCATTACGAAATGACGCATGTGGTGACCTTCGATATCCCAACACTTCTGCAAACGCAAATGCCGGGGGATGTTCAGTTCTACATGTTCGTCTTATTCTTTATGGCGTTCGCAGTCAAAATCCCGATATTCCCGTTTCACAGCTGGTTGCCGCATGCCTACATTTCCTGCCCGATTCCGGCGCTGATCCTGATTACCGGCGCCATGTCCAAGGCCGGGGCGTACGGATTGATCCGGTTCTGTCTTCCCTTGTTTCCGGAGACTATTGCCAACTGGGGATTATGGATCGGCTCCGCGGCGGCGGGAGGAATCGTGTACGGTGCGTGGATAGCCGTGACGCAAAGGGACCTCAAAGCACTGGTCGCTTATTCGAGCATCAGTCATCTCGGGTTTATCGCCCTCGGAATCTTTGCATTCAACGGTCAGGGGGTTGAAGGCAGCGTTCTGCAAATGGTCAACCACGGAATTATCGCTTCTGCCCTGTTCATCATTGTAGGCATTCTTGAAAAGAGATTACGAACCCGTAATCTGGATCAAATCCGGGGCCTGAAGCAACCGATGCCGGTGCTGTACGCCATGTTTATGCTGATTACTCTGGCCGCTCTGGGATTGCCCGGCCTCAACGGGTTTGTCGGCGAATTCCTGATTCTCATGGGTGTGTGGGGATCGCATTTGCTTGAAGGAATGGGCGGGTTGTTCGTGTTGGCCGCGGGGTTGGCCATCGTCTACGCTTCCATTTATATGCTGTTCATGTTCCAGGGCGTCATGCAGGAATCCGTCGAGAAAAAATTTGACGACGTCAAGGACCTGGACCGCAAGGAGATGGGGTTATTGATTCCGGCCTGCATCCTGGTTGTGATCATCGGATTGTATCCGAAAGGGGTGATCGACAGGGTATCTCCGGCAGTAGATCACGTGATTCACATGGAAAAAAAGGTGAAACCCTTCGGCGGCGATTCCGGCCATGGAGGCGGCCATTAGTTCCGGTGTCTTCGGGATCATGTCTCTTTTATTTCTTGCCTTGAACTGATTCCAATAATGAAACTGGGCGTGCGGATGGTCGACGGTGTTTTTCTTGAACGGCCCAATCGTTATCTGGCTCAGGTAGAAATCGAAGGGCGGCAAGTTTCCGCCCACGTTCCGGATCCGGGCAGGCTCCCCGGATTGATGATTCCCAAAAGGCGAGTCCGCCTGATACATAATCCCGGCGCAAAACGAAAAACAGATTACACTCTGGCTCTGGTGCGCCATGGCCGGATATGGGTTTCCGTATATCCCGTATTTGCCAACCGTCTGGTGAAGGATGCTTTGGACCGTCACGCGCTTCCCGGACTTTCAGGTTATTCAGCCGTTTCCCCTGAAGTTAAGGTTGGAAAGAGCCGGTTCGATTTTCAACTGACTTTTGCGGACGGACCGATGATGGTTGAGGTCAAGTCTGTCAGTCTGGTCGAAGATAGGGTCGGTAAATTTCCTGACGCTCCGACCGAGAGAGGGCTCCGGCATGTTGAGGAGTTGATGGAATTGAAACGTAAGGGAACCCGCACGGCAGTGGTATTCGTTTCCCAGAGATCGGATACCCGGACCATCACTTCCAACGATGCTATTGACCCCGAGTTTGGAAAGCGATTGCGCGAGGCGAAACAAGCCGGAGTCGAACTCTACGGATTTAATTGCAAGGTGACCGCTTCGACAGTGTCGCTGGACTGTCCGGTTGAAGTGGTGGTGTGAATCGCTAAAATTATCTGAGGAACGGTTCCAGATTGGGTTGCAGGAGCCAGGTGACTCCGTTGTGTTTCCAGCGTTGCTCGTGGATGAACGTTTTTAACGTGTTACTGGGAGAAATCGTCACTTGATACCGCATGGTGATGATTGCTTCATCAAACTCGCCCTCAGGATTTTCCACGTTGATTTCCAGCGGTTTGCCGGCCTTGAAATAAGCATGGTTGAGCGTTTGGACCTGTAAGAAATTGACCTTGCTCTGAATTTCGCCGTATTTCAGCAGGTAGTCCATCCGGTAATCGTTTTGAACGTATCCGGAGCCGCCGTTTTCCGACTTGCTTTCGAACGCGTTATTGTAAACGCGGAGCACTTTATTTAATTGTTCCAGTTGCTTTTCGGCAGGGGAGGATGCGCACCCCCAGATCAAAGCCAGCGATAAGGTCATCCCGAGGATGGAAATACAGGTTTTAAAAACAGGCCGGAAATTGCTCATGGGAAGTCCTCGTGTGGTAAGATTGAATGCGATTTCAAGGTTAGAAAAATCACTCACAAAAATTATACGTTTTCCTTTCCCACAGGGCAAGGTCTAGTTGTCAGGAGAGTATGAGCCGCACCGTTAAAACAAAAAAAACACAGCAATTTGGAAAAAAGCGTGAAACGGGAAATCCCAAGTCATCGGGTTCCCCTGTCCGCAGCAAACCCACGTCGAAAAAAACTTCAGCGGTCTGGGATCAGGCGGCGCAATGGTACGACGCACTGGTGGGCCTGAAGGGGAGTGAGTATCAACAGGCCGTCATTTTCCCCGGAGCGGTGGAGTTGATGCAGTTGAGGAAAGGCGAGTCGGTTCTGGACCTGGCCTGCGGCCAGGGGGTATTTTCCCGTTACCTGTCGCAAAAGGGAATGAAGGTAACCGGCCTCGACACGTCAGAAGAAATGATCCGTTTTGCGAGATCCCGGTCGGATAAATCCATCCGTTTCGAGCATGGGGACGCGCAGGATTCCAAAGCGCTTGAAGGAAAGGTCTTCGACGCGGTGGTGTGTCTGCTGGCCCTGCAGAATATCGAATCCCTGCTACCGGTCATGCATAACGTGAAGCGGTGGCTGAAGCCCGGCGGACGATTTGTGATGGTCACCACGCATCCCTGCTTCCGCATTCCCCGCCAGACGCATTGGGGCTGGGACGAGCAGAAGAAGATTCAATACCGCCGGGTGGATTTGTACGGCTCGGAGTCGGCAATCCCTATTTTGACGCCGCCGTTTGCGCAATCCAAAACATTTACCGTCACCTACCATCGTCCCCTGCAGAGTTATTTCCAGGCCCTGGCGGAAGCGGGTTTGTGCGTCGATGGTCTGGAGGAGTGGACCTCGCACAAAACCAGCGACCCGGGCAAACGCTCAAAAGCGGAGAACCGGGCGCGGCAGGAAATTCCTTTATTCATGGCATTGCGGGCTGTGCCTGCCGCACTGAAGGAGTAACCGGGAGTTCCCATGAAACGACCGCGCAGTTATACCTATGAATTGATGGACCCCGCCGAATTGTTGTCCCGCGTCAGGCAAACGTTAAAGCAAAGCGGGGAAGGGTGGTGGCCCATCGCTGAAGTTCTTCCTCTGGGGCATGTGGAGTACAAACCGGTCCGGGTCAATCCCATGCGCTCGGGGTATCAGTACCAATACCAGAAAGCGGGGCTCGATCTCACACTGTACTTTCCGGAGGCGCAGTTCGAATTTCTGCTGGATATTCTCGACCGCGAAAAAGTAATGGAGTTGAAAAGTCTTTTCCAGGAAACCATTCCGGAGCGGTCGGGTTACGTGATCCGCGAGTTCAA
>Ga0224501_10000999_pt1 | contig 21667 bp, 20 predicted proteins | sample SF_Oct11_sed_USG_4_FD_169105 | JGI IMG/M metagenome (GOLD analysis project Ga0224501, IMG submission 169105) | Sediment microbial communities from San Francisco Bay, California, United States - SF_Oct11_sed_USGS_8_1 | ecosystem: Environmental > Aquatic > Marine > Sediment | place: USA...
TTGGTCACGTAATTCCGATTTCCGACTGCGAGTAAAAAAAGCGCTCAGGCCCGCCACGATCGAAATGGCCATCCTGCGACTTATTTTGTATACAAGACCAGTGAAAACGGGCAATATCATCTGGGAAATCCCTGCGTTGTCGCACACACTGCTCCCAACGTTGGATCACCTCCAGACATTCGGACTCCGGAATACGGTGTCGTGCATGGTTTCCGTAAAAATGTACGAAAATGTCATCCTGGCTGCGACATTTGGGATGGCTTTGGAGATTCTGGACATAGTGGATGCGATGAAAATCTTCCGGATATTGTCGTAAGACTTCAAGAATAGCCTCTTGCTCTCCAATTCCGTTCCAAACCTCGCCGCTTGAAATGAACTGCTTCTGGGCATAAGAGGTTTCGAGCAAATCTCGCGACCAGCGAGAATTACGAACCATGAAAACGCCCGTGTTCAAACGCATCGCCTCAAGACTGTGTTCGGTAGTCCAACCCAAGGGTTGGAGATAGGCGACAGGGCATTGCGCAACCACGTCAAAGCGTGCATCACAAAAATTACGCAAGTCAAATGATGTATTGAAGACAAGCGTATCGCTGTCTGCCCACACAACCCATCGATGGTCTTCCAACGCGCGTAGGATGGCTGGCACTTTGGCCCAGGAAGCCGGTCGGTCCGGGTTGACAGGTACCTCATCTATGAAGTTATACCCGTGGTGTTCGCAGTACCACCGATGATTTTCAATCGCCATTGGCCCCAGACGTTCATATTTCAAGGTGAGATTCACTCGCGGAACAGTATTGAATGTGATGAGCGCGATATCAGATCGCATGCATCCCTTCCGGCCACCACAAGGTCAGCCCCCTTCCCGCTGCAGTCGGGTCGTAACCTTGACCCAGGCGACTAATAATAGATGATCTGCGCCGGCGGGTCCGGGTCGTCTTGCCGTTTCACTTGGTTAGGCGAATGATGGATTCCCACCTAGTTGCAGAGAACTGTTGAGCCCTGCGGTCGTAAGCGCAAAGTCTTTCGAATCTGGCCAGATAATGGCGGCCGAGGCGTTCAACACCAAATCGCCAATCGCAGGAGCGTCACCGTTCCCAACATCTTCAATTATCGTCGTCGTCAACGCCATCACGCCAGCGGCCAAACCGATAATCATTGCAATGACAGGGATCGCAGCTCCTGCCGTTACAACAATGGCGATTGCAGTTGCAATCAGGGCGACAAGCCCGAGGATCTCCTCCGTGATCTCGATACCGGGATCTTTCGTCGTCCAATGAGCGGGCGGAACGGTTCGGGTCGGTTCATAGCCCAGGGTCTGCGTGCCATCAGGTTTATTAATTAGCTTTATTGCTAGGAAATTTTGCGTCCGACACCAAGCATAAATGCCTGGCGATACATCCGCTTTCGTCAACACCTCCATTTGCAACTCTTCACCGTCGATAGTCACACTGAGTTCTTGGACAGTTGCAGTGTAAGGGTCCTTGTCCTTGGGATGCACCGTAAACCTGATACCCTGATGCGCATTCAGTATGCTGTCCCCACTAGCGCTAATTTTGTAATCGGCCGGTTTCGACCCATCGAAAACCTGAGGCATTAAGGGCAGAATCAATTCGCTCAACATGCGATTTCTGGAAATCAGCAACCCCGCACGTTCCCTGTCGGGAATTAATTTCGGAGATGCTTGCTGGATGAGCCCGGCCGATGGTCGGTGACCGGTCATACACAAAACCGCCAATACTCCATCATCTGCACCAAAGTCGCTGTAGGCATAAGAAACATCTGTAGGTTGCATCCACTGGAATGCGCCTTTGTCGGCCACTCGATTGAGATCCACCGTGGCAAATACGTGATCAAAACTGTCGAGATTTTCGTTTAACCAAAGGGCAAGCAGTTCCCGAAAGGCAGCCTTGCCAATGAAAGACAATTTTTGTTGCTGTTGGTAAACAATCTGCCAAATAGTGACAATGGATTCATCAACGCTCGCAGGTTTTGTGCGGACACGTAAATGATGACTGCTCTTGCCTGTTGGATCCTTTTGGTGCAAAAAATTAAGACGAACATCGACCAGTGCCGTAGCATTAATAACCTTATCCGTATTTCCTGGCGAGTGAATCTCGGCTGTCTGAATTGGAATCTGCAATCGCACAATTTCACCGCTGCCCCCGGATATAAGTTGCCAATCCCCAAATGTTCCGGTTGCAGACACTGCATCATCTGGGTCCGCCACATCGAATGACTTAGGCGAACTTCCTGCCTTAATGATTGCAGCATTCACATCGCCGATGTGAATGCCGAACACAGTATCCCAGCCATACGTATCAGCCGTATCAATGATGCCTTTCATATTTGCCCATCTTTCAACGATTTGTCATGAAGTGAACAACAAGTTTAGGCGCTTCGACTCACACACGATGATCAAGCCCAAACTGTAATGCCCCGTTCAGCTCTGCAGAGACCAGGGTGTATCCCGGTACGCCTGCTGGCCACATGGTAGCCTTGCCTAAAGCGTCATCAGTGAGGTTTGTGACCTTTAGCATGCTTTGATAGTCGCCCCGCGCAGCTGCCTCAACAATTGGCATGATTGCAGACGGTATGCCGAATGCTGCTGCACCCAGGCCGGCAAATTTTGCAACGGAAAAACACGTTGCGGCAAATTGTGAGACCTCTGCAGGCGTTCCCGCAACAAGCCCCCTTAAAGCCGTGACGGTTGCCTGGTTCATCGCCTGCGCGGACTCGGCGCCTTCGGCAGTCACGGTTCCAATCGCGGAAGTGCTCTCTCCAGCAGCCTCTGCGGCTTCAGCTGCGGCTTGGGCGGCTTCTTGCACGGCTTTAGAGGCAGCCTTGCCCACCCCGGCCCCAATACCACCCACAACGCTGAGCACAAGCGCTACGACACTGATAACGATTTCGGCAATCCGCAGGCCCTGGCCAACTTCTACAGACCCTGACCCGCTTTGGCTCACCACCATTAGGTCAAGTATGTCGTTTGTGGCATCAAACGACAGAGTCGATGCCCCCTCGTAATTGAGATGTACAGTAATACCCGGTGAGTATTCGAACGTCGCGTCAGTCATGCCAATCTGAAGTTCCGTCTCGTTCACTGCGATCGAGTATTTTCGAGCATCTATCGTTGGGTTGACGATTTTACCGTTGTCCAGCTTCGTATCCCTCAGTGTCACCGGTTGGATATTGGTGATACGAGTGCCGTCATTGTCTATTTTGAAATATTCCGATGATTTCTCGTTTGGGATGCCGTCGAACATCATCGGCATGGCGTCCAGCATCATATGCTTCAGAAACTTTTCCGATGAAATGACAAAACCCGCCTTTTTGTCTGCGGGAATCGCAAATGGTGACACCTGAAACTCGAGACCGGCGACATTAGTGTTCCCATCGATCAGACACATCACGGCGAACACGCTGTTATCCAGCGTCGCCCCGGTAGACGGTTCAGCCACCGCGTACCCGGTATGGGATGGCCGCAACCAATTTAGTCCCTCCACCGAGAACTCGGCATTAAAATCAACAACAGCGAAGGTATGATTAAAATCCTGCAGGTTATTATTCAGCCAATCCTGCAGCAATTGCCTTAGTGCGGCGTCCGCCAGGAAGTTCGACTGTGCCGGTTGTAAGCTTTCAACTGACGCGGGCAATGTCACCGATGCGGTGGGCGCTGTCTGAAGTACTAAGGCCTGACTATTCGGGGCGTTGGGCTGGGGTAGAAAATTCGCTCGAACAAGTACCGTTGCCGTTGCAGACGCAATAGGATAATCGGTACCCTGAACAGTAACCGTGCCGCTCGTTACGGGCAGCATCATCATGATGTCTGCCCCGGATCCGCCGGTCGACAGCGCCCACTGCCCGAAACTTCCTGAAACGGACGCGCTATTGTCTGGAGCGACCTGCGTAAATGAAGTTGGCGAGGACCCCTGTTGGACAATGGAGTCGTTGACGTCCTTATACGTAATCGCTGTAACAGTATCCCAGCCCATGGTATCGACAATGTTATTAGCCATATGGGTTCTCCTTAAGTTAAGTTTCCACGCATATATAGGCTAGTAGCTAGCCCCCCCTCTGTAGGGGTAAATCCTGTACGGCCCAGCCAGCCCACAACTTTGGGCGCATAAGTCACTATTGCTGTTGCACTTCCCAACTGCGCAATTCCCCCACCCAGCTCGCTGCTGATCGCCGCGACAGTTATTTGTAATATGATCTCGGCAATGCCGCCGGCAAGATCCAACAAGTGGTCGTACCAGGGAATATGAGTCTGTTTATGAAACACCGGTTGGCCGACGGTAGCAAACTTGAAGGTCTTGTCGGTCATGGAAAAACTGATACCCATCGTGGAACTCGCCTGAAAATCCATGGTGATGTCCATTCCCATGCTGCACTGCCCAGAGAGACTCAGTGCGATGTGTGTATCTTGAACGATGGCGGACAATACGTTGACTGAAGGGGTGTACGTTTCACCCGCGGCACTCACAGATTTCAGATTGAAAGGCTTGGCCAGCAGTACACCTTCTGTACCCACACCGGGAATTGTGCCCTCTGTGAACGATGAAGCCGGAATGTTGAATGATTTCGCCAAACCGGGTATCAACACATTCTGCAAAAAAACATGCTCCGACACGGCCAGGGCGGCAGTCGGGCCGGAGGCCAGCAGAGTCGGATCGATATGACGAGGTAGTTGGGTAATGTCCCTGCTATCGTTTACACACAATATCGCTAGCATTTGCGCACCAGTACCCACAACGTCAGCGTAGGCATAGGCCATTTTGCTTGGCTGCAGCCACTTCGTATTCGCAACTTCCAAGGGGTTTATCGAAGCAAATTCAAAGGATATTTTGTCCGCGTTCTGGACAAGCACTGTGGCGACAGCCGTGCCAATCACGGTTTCCTGAAGCAAGGTCAGTGTGGATTTGGGGGGTGCAATGACTTTATTGAAGGACACGACACCCTCGCCGGTGTTCGTGGTTGTATGATCACCAACCGACTTGAAATGAAAAACAAGATGAGAACTGGTTGGCTTGGCCGGGTCAGGTAGAAATTGCAAAGACACGGTCAGCAAAACAGCGATTCCTGAAACATCGAGCGTTTTCGAAGAGCCTGGCATTTGCAGGGTTCCGCTCACGAGCGGAATTTTTAGCTGCAGCAGGTTGCCCGAGCCGCCAGGGACTATTTCCCAAGAACCAAACTCCCCACTTCCCTGAAAGCCCTTCTCCTCCAATTGGAACGTCTCAACATACTTCGCAGACACGTTCTTCAATGCGGTGTTTACATGAGCAATATCGGTAACAAATACCACGTCCCAACCGAAAGTCTTCATCTCTTATTCTCCCCAAGCCTCAGCGGCCTCGGTTTCCATTCGAAATAATCAGTTATGCTCTATGAGTGTGCTTTTGCTTCAGTTTCTACGCAGTTGAAACAATCATTCTGGAAGGAAAGGACGTTGGCGCTTTACTGTGTGGGACCCTTGTGATTGTGTGCCGTAGGGGATCGCGGTTTGTAGGTATAAGGGGGTTGCCTCTATTGGAACCCTGGAGACGGCTGGGCATATGCTCTTTGCGGAGTGGGTTGGGTGAAGCGGGGCGCATACTACAAGGTGGCCTTAAACGCTGAGTGAGAAAGTCCTTCATGGGGATTGACTCCTTTTTGAAATAGAACGTTTTGGATAATGGCAGAGTTGCTGCCCTCCCCTCCCTGGCGTGTGTCGCTCTCGTGTTCGGTAAGGGCGTTCTTGAAGCGTCGAGAACTATAAGACTACGTTCTAGGAAGGTCAAGCGCCCCGGTCTCGTCGATCTGGTGATGCTCGACGCATAGAGAGGACGGCGGTGGCCTCTCGACCCATCGTCCCCCTCAAAGGGGGATGGAAAGCGGAAGGGATGGCCTGGCTGTCATATCTCAAGGGAAGGAAACTGACTCGAATTGGTCAGGGCACATTTGGTCATTATCCGAATGCCACCGTTGACAATTGGAAAAGACTTCAATGTAGTGAAACAGATCCGTTTGAGCCTCGGCTCGGGTCCGGTAGTAAGCCCGATACACCCGCTCCCGTTTCAAGGTCGCAAAGAAATTTTCGGCCACCGCATTGTCAAAGCAATTCCCGGCTCTGCTCATGCTGCATTGAAGGCCGTGAGCTTTGAGCAAATCCTGGAACTCCTGGCTGGCATATTGACTGCCGCGATCGCTGGGAATGGATGAGGCCGGGATTCGTGGCCCGTGGGCCTAACGCCATCCTGAGAGCATCTAACACTTGGTTACGTTGGAGTCGAGAGTTCGTACACCAGCCTACGACTTTGCGGGAATACAAGTCGAGAATGACGGCGAGATACAGCCAACCCTCGCCCGTAAGGATATAGGTGATGTCATTCACCCACCGTTGATTCGGGACGGTGGCTGTAAAGCCTTGCTTCAGCCGTTTGGGAGCCACCGGCAGCGTTCGACCGCTGTTCGTCGTTGGTCAAAACCGTCGTTTGGGAATCCCATGAAGTCCAGCATTCTACATTAAGCAGGCAACTCGGTTCCGCCCGCAAGCAAACCCTCGATCACGCAGTTCGGCCCTGATCCGCAAAATGCCATAGGTCCCCATACTCTTCGCATGACTGGTACGAATTTCGGCTAAGAGTTTCCGGTTCTCACATGACCTTCGACTATCAGGCCGTTGTCGCCAGGCGTAGTACCCACTAGCCGAGACCCTAAGAACCCGGCACATCAGCCGAATGGGATAGGCGGCCCGATGCCGCGCTATGCACTGAAACCGCGTTTCGATTCCTTGGCAAAGTACGCCGCCGCATCGCGTAAAAAATCCCATTCTCGCTACACTCGGCCCAATTCACGTTTCAAGCGAACCAGTTCTTCATCACGAGCAAAGCCGTGGCCCCGGAAAGGCTTTGGACCCGTCCCAGTGGCCTCCTTACGCCATCGCCGGAGCATACTCTCATTCAAGCCAAGGTCCTGCCTGACTGGCCAGCCGCAGGGCTTATTCTTTGAATTGTTTGGTGTAGCGTTGCCCACACCACCTCATGGAAGCGGTCAATTTTCGCCTATTGTATAGCCAAGCCCTTACACCTCATCGTTTTGAGCGCACCAATTTGGCCTTGTTCGCGAAAACCCCTATTACCAGAATCATTCCCAGCAAGAAAAACTCTGCTGTACTCGGCTCTGGTACTGGTGTCATAGTACCACCACCTGTCATAGGGTCACCTTCTACGGTGTAGTGAAGAGTTCCCTCGCCAAAAATAATCCCGAAATCTGACTGCGGGACGAATGCTTGAGTATTTGTGGAGTGGAAATCGAATTCGTCCATAATTCCCGGAGCTTCGAATATTGTTGGGGTGATACTGCCAGACCATACAGCTGAACCTGAATCAATTGCCAAGATTAAGAAATATAAGCCGGGATTCAATGTGAATCCTGAGAAGAAAGGTGTCGAAGTATTGCTAGCAAAGGCAAAGGCGTCGAGCGTGTCCCCGAAGGACGCACCTGCACCAAGTGAATTCTGATGTAGCCAAACCCCTCCCTGGCATGCAATACAAAGAATATCAGCTGTTACCGAAACATTGGTGAAAGTATTTGTCAAGGTAAAAGCGACGGCAACGGCTTGGTCGGCTTCGATAATTTGTCCCGTATCACCAAGACCCGTGATATCTAAAATTGTGTTGGCGTTGGCTAAGGGAGAGCCTATGGTCAGGAGCAAAATGCTAATAGCAAACAGGGTCTGCTTAATGAAAGAAAAGTGGTTACTTCTGTTCTTTTCCGAATATTTGTGGGCGAAAAAGCGTGTTGTTCCTTTGCCGAACAGGAGGGAGGAAGCTGGGTTACTACAACAAGGTGGAATCAAACGCTGAGTGAAAAAATCCTTCATGGGATGCTCCTTCTTTTTTGAATACAATGGTTTGGAAAATGGCAGAGTCCTCGCTAGCTCCTCCTTGGCACGGATCGCCCGGGTGCCCCATAAGAACGTTCCCTGGAAAATGGCGCATTTTAAGGGTGACATTCTAGGTGTAGTGCTCCCAGGAATCAAGCCAAGGGGGTATGTTGTTCACGCCAGAATTGACGAGGCCTCCAATACCCTAATGCTTGATGCGGGCGCTCCTCGTTATACCAATCCATCCATCGGGTAATTGTCTGCCGAGCCTCTTCAAATTTTGTAAATTGGTGTTGCCACAGACATTCTTTTTTGAGACTCCGAAAAAAGCGTTCAATGAGGCCATTCTGCTCCGGTGTATAGGGCGGATAAATTCTTGGTGCAGCCGATAGTCCCAACAAGCTTGACGGAACCGTCGACTCTGAAAGATCAATCCATTATCACTTCGAAGCAGCGGGGACGTTCCTCCGGGTCGCAAGGTCCCAAACCAGGCCAGACAGGCCGCTTCAATCGCTCGTTCCGCTTCTTTCGCTCTTCCACGTAAAGCAAACTCATACCCCATTATCTCTCGATCATGACAATCGATGACTGCGGTGAGATGCCCCCAGCCATCGTCGCCACAGGGAAGTTACGTCACATCCACCGTCCATCGCTGGTTACTTGCTCACGACCGACTCCGCAAACGCGGAGCCCGCGGACGAGCGGTGCGTACGCGTTGATGTACTAGCCATTGTTTGATTCGTAAGGCGCAATACACCGCTTTCCGATTGACCATCACCCCTTCGCGATAGCGCAACAGCGCCCACAGCCGGCGGTACCCATAGGTCGGATAGTCGTGAATCAATGGCTCGAGCTTCGTCACGAGTTCTTCAGAAAGGGCCGAGCACGTTCGCTTGCCTTTGGTCAGCCGATGCAGGACCGAGCGGCTCACCCGAAGCACCCGGCAGGCGGTTCGTTCGGAGATGTCCGGCAGCGCGGCTCTCACGTGGCGGACATCTCCCGCGCTAAAGGGTACGGTTTCAAGGCCTCCCGTCACACATCATTCTCCACGACCAGCTCCCCAATCTTTTGATTGAGCTTCTTAATTTGCTCATCCTTGAGTGCCTCTTCATCCTTCGGCCGACGGCGCAGGCCATTCTCTGCCGCCCGGAGAAACTTCTCGTGCCAATTCTCCACTTCAGACACTCGTAACCCCTGCTGCCGGGCCGCTTCCGCGACCGACGTCTTGCCTTTGAGTAGTCGCAAGACCAGAGCCGCTCTCCGTTTCGCCGTCCACCGTTCAATTGGTTCTTCCTCTCCCCGCGCTCCCCTCCTTTAAAAATTGGTTATGTCTTCAAGGTGGTTTCACTTTCAAGGGGGGCAGTATATTCATTCACCCCTCGCAACAAAATATTCAGCTTCCTAACTGTTCTTTATTGACACTAGAGCTGTGGGAATGCCGGGGTAAAAAAAGAATGAGACCGGAATTTCTCTTGGAAAGGTTGGGGAGCTTAAACTTTCTAATTTCTTGACATGGGAAGATGTTTAAATACTTCTTGTAGCGTTTTGGCTAGGTCAGCCCCATTGACCGGCTTCATAAGAAATCCCTTGAGACCAAGTTGCTTGGCCTTTTCTTCCGACATAATGTGACTAAATCCCGTACAGAGCACAATGGCTATATCGGGACGAATATCGAGTAGCATCTTGGCAAAGGCTTCCCCACTCATTGTTGGCATGGTTTGATCGGTAACCACAATATCAAATTGATTCGGTTGGCGACGAAAGAGCTCAATGGCTTCATGAGGGTTAGTCTTGGCCACCACCGAATAGCCTAAATGCATCAACACTTGCTCCCCCCACCGTGCCAGTACCTCCTCATCATCCACAAATAATACCTTCCCCCGCCCCTGGGGCCAGTCCGGAGCTTTGGGGCTCTGATCAGGGAGTACGACATCCAAACGCGGCAGTAATATCGTAAACGTGGTACCTTGTCCGAGCACACTCGACACCCCGATATGCCCTCCATGGCCCGCAATAATGCCATGCACCACGGCCAGCCCCAACCCGGTCCCCTCACCTAACGCCTTTGTGGTGAAAAATGGCTCAAAAATCCGCGTCAACACGTCGTCAGAGATTCCCTGTCCTGAATCCTGAATGGTGAGTTGCACATATGTCCCAGGGTTCAACTCAGCAAATTCCTGACGTGAAGCTTCCGTCACCTCAGTTGAACTCACCATGAAGCTCAATACACCCCCTCGTTCTCGCATCGCCTGCTCCGCATTCGCACATAAATTCATGATGACCTGATGCAATTGCGTGGCATCGGCAAACACGACCGCCGACCCAGTTGTCGCAGCAGATCGTATCTCAATCGTCGTTGGAAGAGTCGCCCGAACCATACGAAGCGCTTCTTGTATGATCACGGTTAAATCTACAGCCTCACGTTCATGATCCGACCGTCGACTAAATGCCAAGATTTGCTTCACCAGTTCCTTCGCCCGCTGGCCGGCGGTGATCACTTCCCCTAAATAAGACGTTAACTTCGGCTGTGCATTGGCTTGAGTCAACGCGAGCTCTGAATAGCCGAGAATCGCCCCCAAAATATTATTGAAGTCATGGGCGATTCCCCCAGCCAACGTTCCAATGGATTCCATCTTCTGGACTTGTTGAAGCTTCTGATCCCTCTCTCGCAGAGCGATTTCCATCTGTTTATTTTCAGTCATATCTCGCATAAAACAATGGTAATGGCCTGCCTCTTGCGGTTGATTAATTCCTCTAGCCATCACCACTTTTTTGAAAAACTCTGACCCATCTTTCCTCAGCCCCCTCGCCTCAAATTCTCCAAGGCCTGTCATTCGCATCATGTCAAACGCAGACAGTGCCCTCAGATAATCTTCAGGATGGACAGCAATTTCCCAAGATTGTCCAAGAAGGTCAGCTGCGGAATAGCCTAGCAACGTGGCATAGGCCTCATTCACCTGAAGATATCGTCCCTCTTGGTCCATAAGCGCAATACCCGGCATAGAATGCGTAAGGGCCATATGCATTTCCTGCAACGCACTTTCCGCTTCTTTGCGCTCAGTGATATCCCGAGAGACCACCACCCCTCGCAAATCTCCCAGAGCGGTGTGAAAGACACGGCCCGTACTTTCAAACCAACGATACCCTCCACACTGATGACGATACCGATAAATGGCCCGACCTGACCCGACCGTGTGCATGCCCTCCGTAAATTCTTTCACAACCATGTCTCGGTCATCGGGATGAACCAACGAAAAAATATTGGTTCCAAGTAATGCCTGAGGCTCATAGCCTAAGACCTCCTCAAAATTCGGGCTAACGTATAAAAATGTCGCGGCAGCATCCACTTCGGAGATGAGATCATAGGCATTATCCATAATGGCCCGAAAACGTTTTTCTCGTTCTTGGATCGTCAGTTCCGCCGCCTTGCGAAAAGTAATATCCCGCGCAATGCAAAACAGCCCTACCAGGCCTTCCTCCGTCTGATGAAAGACCTCTTTTGTCACCAGGAAGGTGCGAGAGACCACGCCAGCATCGTCTACGTCAATTTCAAAGGATTGGGGTGTATTCCCACGGATCACAGCATCATCATATTTCGTAAAAAGAGGATGGATTCCATGAGGAAATAATTCCCCGTCTGTCTTTCCCATCATTTCTTCAATCTGAAGACCCAGCAACGTGGCACCCGTCGAATTCACTAATAAATACCGCCCTTCATGGTCTTTGACAAAAATGATATCACGCGTTCCTTCAACCACGGTGGTTAAGAGGACATGCTCTCTTTTCAAAGCATCTTCGGCTGCTTTTTGGGCGGTAATATCTCGGATGGTTCCGCTCCCCCGAACGAATGTTCCCTGTGCATCGTAAATCGCCTGCCCCTTCCCTTTAAACCACCGATATTCACCTGGCTTGGTTTTGAGTCGAGAATCCAGATCATAGGGCACCTGATGCTCAATGTGGTCTCTCAAGGCTTGAAAGACTCGATGACGATCATCAGGATGAATCCGGGAGGCCCAAGATTCCAAGACCGGAGGAAATTCATGTTCTTCAAAACCCAATAGCGCTTTAAATTGAGCCGAATACCAAGCGGGAGTCTCAGGAGAATCCCAGGGTTGCCCTGGGAGAGGACGCCCCTCCCAAAGGCCTTCCTGGGAACCCACTGTCGCCATTTCAAAGCGATCAAGCTGCTCACGCAATGTCGCAATCATCTGTTGCGCATCTGCAAGTGCGGCACGAAGTTGTTCATTCGTCTGCACATCATCAACCACATCAGATTGCTCAATGATCCCGACTTTTGTGACCGCAGGTTGAGGCGTTGGCTCTTCAGCCTTCCGTGCAGTCACTTCAAAAACCAGGCCTTCATATCCTTCAATTTGACCTTGGCTATCGCGGATCGCTCGCGCATGCTCTTCAACCCACACGCAGCCCTGCGGATTCCGTTTTCCTTCCCACACAAACGGACCGACATTTTCTTGTTGCTGAAAAAGGTTGCGCCATACGGTGCGCCTCGCCGGATGAGCATAGAGTTGCTTCCGGATATCCAGCACACATTCCATCATTTCTTCAGGAGAGACATAGCCAAAAATTTGAGCCAGAGCCATATTCGCCATCACGAGCTTCCCATCAACAGTGCTGCGGTATACCCCAACAACTCCTTGATTAAAAAATTGTTCTAATTGGTCTTCATGACTCGAATTCGAAGGAAGAGCTTGAACACCCGAAGCACGGAGAGATAGCCGCAAATCTCCGATGAGTTTATTGACGATTACTTGTTGTTGTGAGAACGGTATACTCACGGGATTTTCGTGATCCATGAAAGCCGCACCTGCTTTATATGGAAAATCCAGAGGGGGGGGCATATAGCGCACTTATAGACGCACAATGAAATATCTACAAACTTATGTCAAGAGGAACGGCCCAGATCAAGTCCGCTTTCTCTATTGCGCGTAGCGTCAATCGGGGCCAATTCTTGGCCACCGACAATGAACTCCGCTTTGATACCATCAAAACGCCATGGTAGACTTCAACCCACTTTCTTCTTTCATTTTTTCGGGACAATGCTGATATGAAGACACCCGTTCTCACGATTGCTGGCTCTGATCCAAGCGGAGGCGCGGGGATTCAGGCTGATCTCAAAGCCTTTTCCGCCAACGGCGTGTATGGCATGTCGGTTCTGACTTCAATAACCGCCCAAAATACCTGTGGCGTATCATCAGTCTTCCACCTCCCTTCTTCCATTATTGATGCCCAGCTTGAGGCGATTTTCTCAGACATTCCCGTCAACACCATCAAAACCGGCATGTTGGCCACAACAGAGATCATCACCGTAGTGAGTCATGCCCTCGCACTGCAGAACATCAAATATCTTGTCGTCGATCCAGTTATGGTTGCGAAAGGCGGGCATGCACTCCTTGAAGAGGATGCGATAGCGACTCTTAAGGCCAACCTTTTTCCTCAGGCTTTTCTCGTGACCCCGAATATTTATGAAGCTCAAGTGTTATCTGGCATGACGATTCATAGTATGGCTGATGCCCGAACTGCAGCAAAAATCATTCATCAATTAGGCTGTCGACATGTGTTGATTAAAGGTGGACACCTCGCCGAGCAACCAGGGACGGACCTCCTCTACGATGGCCGATTTTTCCGGATGTACAAAGGGGAATTTATCCAGACTCAGAATACCCATGGCACCGGGTGCACCTTCGCCTCAGCCATTGCGGCCTACCTGGCAAAAGGCCACGCGATCGCCGACGCCATCGAAAACGCCAAAGCTTATATCACCCAGGCCATTCGCCACAGCTTTACCCTCGGCAAAGGACATGGACCAACCGATCATTTTTATTTTCTTCAAGCCTAACCATCTATGGATACCGCATTACCGAAAAGCGATGAGCGCATCATTGAAACGTCTGTGGCATTTTCAAATGCCTCAAGCCTCTTCACACCGGCAATCTTCGCTGAACCGTCTACCCCGACACATCGGTGCGTCATTCTCTGCCATGGCTTCCTTTCTGATAAACAAAGTCGTACCAATCGACGACTCACCGAACTGCTGGTTCCGCAGGGCATCGCCACTGTTCGATTCGATTGGTATGGCATGGGAGAATCCCGGCAGCATTTCCCCAACATGACCCTCAAGCATTGCCAAGACCAACTTGATACGGTGTTTCAGATGGTGCAAGAACGGGAACTGACGCATCTCGGGCTTGTGGGATCCAGCTTTGGTGGATTATTGGCCATTCTTGCAGCCCCTCATCAACCCACGCTTCAGGCATTGGGCCTGAAATGCCCTGTCGTGGATTTCCCCGAAGTTCTTCGCATGGAATTCGGGCCAGATGCCATGGCACGTTGGAAGTCCACGAACCACATTCCCAATATTATTGGCAACGGCTCACCCGTGCCCTTACATTATGGGTTTTATGAAGAATGCCTCACCTATGACGCCTATGCCGCACTCTCCCACATTCAAGTTCCCACCTTGGTCGTTCATGGCGATCAAGACGAACTCATTCCTCGACCGCAGATCGATCGCTTACTCACAACCCTGACGGCTTCAAAACAATTGACGCTTATTTCAGGGGCTGATCATCAATTTGGACGGCCAGAAGATTTTCGCCTGATGACCACTCATCTGGCTCAATGGATGATCAACCATTTGACGAACCCCTGATGACTGGGACGACAAGAATGAGTCCGACTGGTTCGGCCCCGGTGAAATTCACAGACAACCAATTAGACGTGTTTCGTGTACTCTATCCTCTATTTAAAAATGAGGTCTTCCAACGACGCGAACACATGATGCGACTCACCGCATTTGCCGGTACTGTTTTGATATCGATACAGATCGCCCTGTTTATTCTGCCACCGGGGCCGACAACGACTTCTCCCACTTCATGGTTCTCCATTTCTGGTGTCACCGTGTTTTCCAGTCTCTTTGCCTATTTAATCCTCCAACAGGCTGATCGACATCGAATGGCTAAACAGCAAGTCATTGAATTAGAACAATCGTTAGGGTTCTATCACCAAGAATGGCAACTGACCGGAGAGACCTTGTTCCCGAAGAATTGGCAGACGGATTGGACTGCGGATCGAAGCGTTGCGCTATATCTCGCCATCCTGGCAACCCTCACCACCCTCGTCATCTGTAGCATGCTGGTGCGGAATGGAATGGCAATGTGACCGTCGCATGACGAACAGTTTTTCCGCATCACAAGGACTCGCCCTATGTTAAAGCCCTATCGTGGCGTCGCCCCCATTGTGGCGGCCAATGCGTTCATTGAAGACACGGCGGTCGTTATCGGAGATGTGGTCATTGGCTCAGACTCCAGCGTGTGGTTTCATGCTGTCATACGGGGAGATGTGCATTTCATTCGCATCGGCAATCGAACCAACATTCAAGACCTTTCGCTCTTGCATGTGACACACGACACCTATCCGCTCACACTGGGAGATGACATTACCATTGGACATCGCGTCACGCTGCATGGCTGTACCATCCGTGATCGCGTGCTGGTTGGCATGGGCGCCATTATCATGGACGGAGCAGTCGTGGAAGAAGATTGCATTATTGGCGCGGGCAGTCTCGTCACGGAACGCACGCAAATCCCCCCCCAAAGCCTCGTCATCGGATCTCCCGCCAAGGTGAAACGCACCCTGACTGATGGCGAATTAGCCTGGATCAAGGAATCAGCCACCAATTATTCTCGCTACGCTCAGTATTATCTTGCAGACCAACAAGGGGCATAACGAGTGAGAAGGTTGGACTGAAACCATTTTCCCAGATCATAAGGCCAATCCAGTTACACGAGGATACCCGGCTTGACCGCGCCTCCCTCACCTCTTACCTCACTCCAACAATTCCCGTTGGTGATTCTCGGGGCAGGCTATACCGGACTCCGCATTTATCAGCAGGCCTTAGAACGAGGGTGGCATGTGCTTGCCACCAGCCGTCAGCCCCATATCCATCTGGAGGTCATTCCATCCGAACATCGATTACATTTTGACCTGACGCGTGCTGAAACCTGGGCGCACATTCCTCAACCGGCTCACCTCATCTGGTGTTTCCCTGCCGTTCCCTTGAGCCTTGTCAAATTATTCCTATCGGCGCGTTCACACCCACCCGGTCGGCTTCTTGTCATAGGAAGTACATCGGCTTACACACTAGACGGACAGCCCACCACTGAGGACACGCCTCTCAAGGCCCATCTCCCTCGAGTCCAGACAGAGGAATACCTTCGGGTCACCTATGGAGCCGTCATGATCCGACTGGCTGGTCTCTACGGACCAGGACGCCATGTGTTTGATTGGATACGAAAAGGGAAAATCCAGAACACCAAGAAATGGGTCAACCTACTTCATGTGGAAGACGCCGCAGCCATTTGCCTTCGCGCTCTTGAACAAGCCGCTGATGGTCGCACGTATTTGGCCAGTGATGGACACCCACGAACCTGGGAGGAGATATGCCAAGTGGCATCTTCAAGGTGGCATGTCCCCATTCCAGCTTCTATCTCGCCACCACATATGGGGAAGCAGGTGTCTATTCACAAGCTGCGTACCGAATTGCAGTACACTTTCCGTTTTCCTGATTTATTCCAAGCCCTGGATCACATTGAAGATGGCGTTGAGTAGCGTTCACGACTTACCGGAATATGGCTACCAACGAATACACGACTAGCCCATTATTCATGGCATGTGCGCAGATGCCGGGAATGAGACTTCCCGTTCGTTCATAAGCCCAAGCCCAGAGAAGTCCGCTCCAGAACACCGTCAGAAAGGCCACAAAACCATACCCGTGGGCCAATGCGAAAATCAGTGCACTCCCCATGATCGAAATAGGAACCGTGCATCTGGCTCGCAAGGTGGTGTACAGCAATCCGCGGAAAATAATTTCTTCAAATACTGGCGCTAATAGAACGACCTCAAATCCAATCTTCAACAGGTCTTCCTGACTCCCCCACACCAGTTGAGGGAGAAACCAGTCCCTCCAATTGACCGACCACTCAAACGCCTCGCCTCCAAGAACAATGCATAAATCTCCAAGAAGCCCCAGTGTCAGAATGCTCACAACCACTGGCAGGAAAGAACTTCGTACCTGGAACGGTCGTTGGAAACCCAAGACCGCGAAAAGGGATGACCCTTGTGATCGACCTAATAACAGGGCCGCAAGAATGGCAGTAGGGATATAGAGAAACAGTGATCCATACGTTTCAAGCATCCTATCTCCGTTCGGCACGAGCACCATACCCCCAATGAGCAGAATCGTGATCGCTCCTCCACGAACCAGAACGGCAAACCCCTCGCCAAATGACCACGGTGATGGCCTCACATCATCGCGTGGTTGAGATCTGGCTTGACCGGTTCGCCAATAGCGAATGCCCAGGCGAAGAAGCACAAACACCCCTAGACCAACCACAGAGCACTCGATCCCCAACAGTACGCGTGCATGCCACAATTGGGGATCCGTGAAGCGGACAAATTGTTCCCGCAGATGTTCCTCAAGGGCCGTGTCATGACTTTGTTTCGCTAATTGTTCCGCGACGTGAAAATAAAACCAATTGGCCGGAACCTCTTCGGCTAATCGAGCTTGTAGGACCTGATCGTGTTGAGAAGAATGTTCAGGATGAACATATGTGCGATCTAGTAATTTCCTGAAAAATTCGGTAGTCGCTTCATCCTCATCCGTCTCATAAACTGTCCGTTGCATGGCATCAACAGGTAAGTCTCCCTCTGCCTGTAACACCCCGAGGTAGAACCAATCTAATGGTGGTGAAGAATCGTCAAGTGCTTCCACATACCACCCTCGAATTTCATCCTGGGCATCTGCCGACTGTCCCCACACACGATATAACATCTGCTCGAAGGTCGATACGTCTTGTAACCGAGATTCCAACCCTAACAAACGACTCGCGACTCGCTCGAGATCCCGGCTCACCATTGTCGTTTCAAGAATGGCCTCGGCGGTCATGGCTCCCCATAAAACGAGTCCTAAGCCAGACAAACAGAGCAGAAGACAACTCACCGTCACAATTGGAGAAAATCTCCGCTTGTTCGAATGAACGTTCCCCGAACGGGATTCGCTTATTTCCGAATCATGAGACATGAGTTCAACCTTTTCGTCTCATTCCTAAACAGTACAAACGCGACATTTTTCCGTCACAAGAAGGATGAACAGAGGTGGAGCGTTCTCAAGCAAAATCAGGAAAGTTGCAGTTTCAGTAAAGATGTTGAACCACAGATGAATGATGGTATTGCTAGACGCTTCAGTCCGATACTACGAACTGAGGACTTTTCATCATGAACCATGGCCATGACTCACAGGAGTAATCGGAGGTGAGAATAACTCTCAAAGGAAACAAGCAAATGTTATGAACAAATGATGGCCACACCAGCTTGATAAGAAGGAACGATTTATGATGGCTTAAGGAAACTCCAGAGAAGTATCCCTATTCCCAGAGGCCAGAGATAATACGAAAACAAATAAAAATGATTCTGACGGACCAACCGCAAAATGACTCCAATCGACCAATACCCGACAAGTGCCGCGACTCCCATCCCTAACACATAGACACCAATGGCGTCATGATCCTGCCCAAGCACCTTTATGATTTCTAACAGCGTGGCACCGGCAATCGCCGGGATAGAAATTAACAAGGAAAAACGGGCCGCGAGTTCACGGTCTAAGCCAAGGACCATGCCCCCCGCAATCGTGGAGCCTGACCGAGAAATACCCGGAAGGACCGCCACGCCTTGAATGAGGCCAATGAGCAACGCGTCCCAAGGCCTCATTTCCTTGGCCGTCCGTGCCGATGTCCCACCTCGAGCCACCCACAAAATAATCCCTGTGACGAGGAACATGACCGCCACTAACGACGGCGTAGCCAATTTTTCAAACCCAAATAATTTCACACCTAGCCCGATAATCGCCGTAGGTACCGAGGCCAAGATCACATAATGAATGGTCTGGCGTTCACATCCCTGAAATAGACTCCCCGCTTCGGTCGGCAACCCCACATACCCTTTGGCGAGCGTCAGCAGATCCTGCCAAAAATACAAAAGAATGGCCGTAACTGTCGCCATATGCAACATGACGTCATAGAGCAAATTGCTCTCACTAAATTCCCCAAACCAATGTTGGGCGATCACTAAATGTCCGGAAGAGGAGACCGGGAGAAATTCGGTGAGTCCTTGAATAACGGCTAAGACAATCGCTTCAACATATCCCATAGATTAGACGAGTTTCCATTTCATGGGCAGGAGGCACCACACGAGAATCATGAATCCTCGCCTTTCCATTGAGCCGCAAAATCCCGAACGCCCTCTTCCCATGAAGGCAACGTGATAAATGGGTCCTGCAACGAGGTCAAGACCGCATAAGCAGGGCGGGGAGCGGGTAACGGATAGTCAGCCGTCGAAATGGGGCTCACGGGAGTTTGGATTCCCCGTGCCTGGTAGAGGGTGTTCGTAAAATCATACCAACTCGTCCCTCCAGATCCCGCAAGGTGATAGGTTCCATAGGCGTCTGTTTCAAGCAGGCGTGCCACCGCCCGAGCAAGATGTGGAGCAAACGTTGGAGAGCCGAACTGATCATTGACGACCCTGACCTGTTGTTGGCGAGACAACCGCAAGATCGTCCGAGGAAAGTTTTTTCCGACAATATGATAGAGCCACGCGGTTCGCACAAGAAAATGTCGTGGATTCGCATTTTTCACTTCTTTTTCTCCGGCTAATTTGCTCTGTCCATAGACCGACAAGGGATGAGGCTGATCAAATTCATGGTAGGGTCGGGATTGTCGCCCATCAAACACGTAGTCGGTTGAGAAATGCATGAACGGAATACTCATTTCATGGGTTGCCAGTGCGAGATTTTTGGGACCCAAGGCATTCCCACGATACGCCGCCTCCTGATCGGTTTCAGCTTGATCAACTTGAGTGAAGGCCGCCGCATTCAGCACGACGTCCGGGCGAATTTTGTCCAAGGCTTTTCGAACCGCTTCAAGCTCACAAATATCCAAATCCTGGATATCCCACGCAATGGCCTCGTGGTCAGAAAACTGCGCCTGTAACGCCTGACCCAATTGCCCTTGCGCCCCAGTAATCAACACCTTGCGAAAAGTCATGGCCGATACTCTGGAAGTTGGTTCCGCAAGGCATGTAAGGACTGACCAGCTGCATCTTTTTTAGAAAGAATCGGAGTGTCCAGCGGCCATTGTATGCCAACTTGCGGATCATTCCAGATCAATGCAATCTCGTCCCCCGGTGTATAGACATCAGTACATTTGTACTCGACTTCCGCCACGTCTGAAAGGACACAAAACCCATGGGCAAATCCTGGAGGAATATAGATTTGTTTGAAATTCTCTGCTGACAACATCACACTTTCCCAATGCCCAAAGGTTAGCGATCCTCGACGGATATCCACAGCCACATCAAAAATTTCCCCCTTTACCACTCGCACTAATTTTCCTTGAGGCCGAGAGAGCTGCGCATGCAAGCCACGAAGCGTCCCGCGAACTGAGGAGGAATGATTATCTTGAACAAAGGATACGGGAATGCCCCCGTCTTGATATTTTGGGGCATGGTACGCTTCCAAAAACCACCCGCGTTGGTCACGAAAGACGTCAGGCTCAATAATGAGAACACCAGGTAGCCTTGTCGGTAAACATTTCATACAGGCTTATTGGGGTTGACTCTTCACCAAATTCAATAAGTATTGTCCGTAACCATTGTCTTTCATCCGAGTCGCCAACCGCACCACGTCATCGGCTTGAATATAGCCCCTGGTGTAAGCGATTTCTTCTGGACATGCCACCATCAATCCCTGTCGCTCCTGTAACACCTGGATATACTGTGCCGCTTGCATCAGGGATTCATGCGTTCCTGTATCTAGCCAGGCAATCCCTCGACTCAACACCTGTACATGGAGCGATGCCATGTTCAAATAGGTTCGATTGACATCCGTAATTTCTAACTCCCCTCTCGTCGAGGGCTTGAGCGACGCAGCGATGTCCACAACCTGATTGTCATAAAAATACAAACCCGTGACGGCAAACGGCGATTGGGGCTGCATGGGTTTCTCTTCCAAACTCGTGGCCTGCTTCTGCGCATTAAACGTCACGACGCCGTATCGCTCCGGATCGCGAACTTGATAGGCAAACACATGGGCGCCATGAACCTGTTGTGCCGCACCCTGCAAGAATCCCGATAATCCATGCCCATAAAAAATATTATCCCCAAGTATCAGTGCCACCCGATCTTGTCCAATAAATTCACGACCAATGACGAACGCCTGCGCGATTCCATCGGGCCGCGGCTGAACCGCATAGTGAATGTTCAAGCCCAGATGACTGCCATCGCCAAGCAACCGCACAAACCCCTCTTGTTCATGAGGAGTCGTAATGACCAATATTTCTCGAATACCGGCGAGCATGAGAGTCGATAACGGATAGTAAATCATGGGTTTATCAAAAACCGGCATCAGCTGCTTGCTCACCGCGTGGGTGAGGGGATACAGCCGGGTTCCAGACCCACCCGCTAAAATAATGCCTTTTAACCCTGCCATGGCCTGCTTCCTAATTTCTTCATGTCCTCAACGGATTCAATCGATTCACTGATGTCAGTTCGTGTTTCTCGACGTCTCACAAACCAAGTCGCTCGCCCTGATAGGACTGTTTTGTCACAACCTCGCACCATGGTCGATTGTCCACATACCACTGGATCGTTCGTCGTAAACCCTCTTCAAACGTATGATTCGGCTGCCATCCTAACGCCGTCTGAATTTTTGTTGGATCAATGGCATAGCGA
>Ga0224501_10001000_pt1 | contig 21653 bp, 21 predicted proteins | sample SF_Oct11_sed_USG_4_FD_169105 | JGI IMG/M metagenome (GOLD analysis project Ga0224501, IMG submission 169105) | Sediment microbial communities from San Francisco Bay, California, United States - SF_Oct11_sed_USGS_8_1 | ecosystem: Environmental > Aquatic > Marine > Sediment | place: USA...
TGCAAGGACGCGGCGGCAAAGGCATCATCAGCGTCAAGACGACGGAGAAGAACGGACTCGCCGTCGGATTTCTCCAAGTACGCGACAGCGACGAAATCATGCTGATGGCGGCGCAAGGGAAAGTGCTCCGATGCAAGGTCGGCGATATCCGGGAGATCGGCCGCAATACCCAAGGTGTTCGGATTCTGGATCTCGACGGAGAGGAGGATCGCGTGGTGGCTGTGGCCCGGTTGGCCGAGCGGGAAGACCCCGCTTCCGAAGAAACTTCAACGATCTGATCGCCCCTGGTCTGCCATGCAAGAGAAAGGGTCCTCTCCTACGCCGTCTTCAGGTCAGAAGACAAAGAAGCCGTTGGACATCGTCGTGAAATTTGCGATCGGTGTGTTCATCGGATCCTTTGTGCTGATTTGGGGCGGTATGTATCTCAGCCGCCCGGATCGATCGATCCCGCCCTACACCGTTGGGTCTCAGAATGGATATCTTGTGGCCACAAACGTCCCTCACGATACGACGGACGAACAAATTGAGAAATTATTGAAACGGTTCAGGAAGGTCGGACACGAGACGCGCGATTTCGGGCCGATGAAGATTTACCCCACGACGCCGGATGACCCTGAGGGCCGTTACAGGGAGATCGTGATTTATGTGTTCGATGACCACGGGTGGACCGATCCGGACATATTGACAAAGTATTTGGCTGGGGACACCACCGTCGTTAACGCGTATCAGCGACGCATGCGTGGATACTACCGGTTACATGGCCAAGAAGAGCAGGGGGGGCTTGGTGCGTTCTCGAAGAGCGAGACGATCATCGACGGAACCCGTCCGCTTTTTCATGGGCTTGTGACGGACCCCTTGCCGAAAAATGAGGAGCCTGCCGAGACGGGTATTTCAATATCGCCGTGGTGAATCGTTTGCGTAGGTCGGGGTCTTGGATGCCGGCGGTATGGGGATCCATCTCGACACCCAATTCTGAATCGGCGGGAATCTCGTCCTCAGATGGGGAGGTTGAGGCGCTGATCGGCATAGGAATCTCTCCCACGCGAAGCACGATCTCTTCGATCAGTGCGGCTCCTGTGGAGTCATGCAGCTTGGCAAGGAGCGTCGGCTTCAAATACGTGAGTTGCTGGAGCCAGACGGAGTTTCGAACGGTCAGGTAGAGTTTTTTAAAGCGGATATGGGCCGGCCAGGTTTGTGACGCGATAGGTTCCCCCATAATCTCGGGCCACTGGCGTTGTACACGGGCTTCAAGAAGCTTGGATTCAAGGCCAAGCCGTTTGGCAAGGCCGGAAAGAATGACGCTGCAGGAATCAAGCGAACCCCGTGTCGGCATGGCAGGATCATAGCAAAAGCCGATGCAAAAGTGTGAATGTTTGGGGACGGTGTGCCCATGACAGGTGCCAAAAAAGAGAGTACAGGGAAGGTGGCGGCGACCAATCGCAAGGCGTACCACGACTACTTTATTGAGGAAAAATTCGAAGCCGGTATCGTCTTGACAGGCACCGAAGTGAAGTCATTGCGTGATGGGAGGGCAACCCTGCAAGACAGCTATGCCAGCGTGAAAGACGGCGAGGTCTTTCTCTATCACTGCCATATCAGCCCTTATAGTCATGGCAACTTGATGAACCATGACCCTCTCAGAGTCCGCAAACTGCTGCTCCATAAAAAGGAGATCAACAAGCTGCTCGGTAAAACGCAACAGAAGGGATTGACGCTCGTGCCGCTCCGTATCTACTTCTCGGAGCGTGGCAAAGCCAAGGTCGAACTTGGCCTTGCCAAGGGTAAGAAGCAGTATGATCGCCGAGAGTCGATCAAAGCCCGCGAAGCCGGCCGAGAGGTCGAGCGGGCCATCAAAGAGAGGAAATAGCGTACGTAATCATCCCCGATTCTTCAGGTGATCGCCGGCCTCTTGTCGTTCCCGCGAATGTTTAGCAGAACCCAGTTTTCTCCGTCGCCGTGTCATGCTCTCATCGTGCAAGGAGGTGTGACTGCTTGCTTACGAGTGCACTGGTGAATTGCGGAGTTCGGGATCAGTGGGGCTCTATCAAGACGTCGTTCGGCACGAACGGGGAGGAGTCGATAGGATTGCCGCTGACATGCAGTGCGGGGTTTGCATCACAGCAATGTTCACGTCCTTTAATCCTGTCCTGCCTCCAAAGCTTTGTACATCACCCCGAAAATCACGCTTACGGCGAGCACGCCGAAAATCAATACCATCATGATTCCTCACCCCCTTTCAGTGACCGTACCTAACATACTCCTCCTGTATGAAGAGCCTGTGAGGAACGTATGAAGAATTCTTCATGCTCGACCGTCTGAAGGTGTCTATCTTTACGGTCGGTTCTCCGAGTAGTGGAGAGCACAAGTCGGCGATTGGTGATCACATTCGGAAAGGCAGGATACTCGAGACTACGTCAAATTCGTGTGGCGGGTCATGGGAGGCAATCGCAACGTGAAGACCGAACCTTTTCCGACGCGGCTCGTGACCGAAATTGTTCCACCGTGCGCCTCGATGATTTCTTTGACGATGGGGAGTCCCAATCCTGTACCGGCGGCATCCTTGGCTCGCGCCCAATCGGTTCGGTAGAACCGCTCAAAGAGGTGCGGAATATTCTCCGGCTCTATTCCATGTCCGGTGTCTTCGACGGCCATAATCACATCCTGACCGAGGGGTTGGAGGCGGATGGTCACGGCTCCTTCCGAAGGGGTATAGCGCAGGGCATTGTCGAGCAGATTGATCAGTGCTTGTTTGAGCCATTGTGCGTCGCCGAGGACAGGCGGAACCGGATCGGCTTCAAAGGTCAACGTAATGCGACGATCGTCGGCCAACAGCATCAGTTCATCGACGATCTCTTGGATCAAGGGCTCTAATTCAAGCGGCGTGAGATGGATAGGCGGTTTACTGCTGGTGAATTTGGCGAGGGTCAGCAGCGGCCGAGTGAGCGCAATGAGTCGTTCGACCTGCTCCAAATTGTTGAGGAGCACGTCGCGGTACTCGTCGGTAGTTCGTGCTTTCAAGAGCGCGACCTCCAAGTTGCCCTGAAGGACGGTCAGGGGGGTTTTCATTTCGTGAGCGGCGATTTCGCAAAAATTCCGTTGGACTTCGCTGCTTCGCTGAAAGTGATCCAGTACGGAATTGACGGCCTGCGTGAGCCGCCGAAATTCTTGATAGGGGGTATCCAAAGGCAACCGTTTTCCCAGATCGTCGTCGGACATCGTTTCCGCCCCCGTGCATAACGCCTCGATGGGGGCCAGGACTTTTTTGGTCAACCACACGCTGCCGACCCAGGTGACGAGTAACGTAGTCCCTGAGCTGAGGGCCAACAGGACCAGTAGTTTGCTCAACGCCTTGTGGTAATGGAGGAGCGACGTTTCCGCTTGCAGCACATATCGGACATTCCCTTGTGAGGTGACGGCGGTAAATAGGCGTCGTGCAGGGGTTCCATCAGGCCGTGCAACCGTTTCGTACACGGTCCGTTCGAGCGACACTTGTTGGAGCATGTCTGAAGGAACCGAGGGGTGAGCCGGAGCGTTGGGACTTTTCCATATGAGCCGCCCGTCCGGTGAAAACACTCGAAGTGAATGGATTACGCCGTGAAGTTCTCGCTGTTCCGACACGCCCGGGTTGACCAGGGCCGACGGCGGCATACCGTTGCCGGTATTGTTCAGAATATCGGGATGGTGGTCGACAATTTCGGCGAGGGTTTCCACTAACTCCAATAGGCGTCCGTCCACAAATCGGTGCAGCAAGGACTCGCTCGCGAAATACACCAGTGCGGAAAACATGAGGAGTCCGGCCATGAGGATGACGGCGGACCGGCTAATGAGCATGCGTAGCGAATTCATGCGGTCGGACTAGGATCCTCCAACATATACCCTGCGCCACGAACGGTGGCGATCAACGGCGGAGAAAAATCACGATCGATTTTGGCCCGCAAGGCCCGGATGTGAGCATCGACGATGTTGGTCATAGGATCATAGCTGATATCCCAGACATGTTCGATAATCACGGTCCTTGTCAGCACCCGATTCTTGTGACGCAACAGGAATTCGAGCAAGGCATACTCTTTATTGGTCAAGGAGATTTCCTGCCCGGCTCGCCAGACGCGACGAGTCGCCGGATCCAGGGTCAGATCGGCGGCTTGCAGTTGAACCAATTGCTGTTGGCTGCCTCGTCTGAGCAAGGCGCGGATCTGCGCCAGCAGTTCGACAAAGGCGAACGGCTTCGGCAAAAACTGGTCTGCGCCGGTATCGAAGCCGGACACCTTGGTTTCCACGGTGTTGCGGGCGGTTAAGAGGAGTACCGGTGTCGTGAGTCCCTTGGCGCGGACACGGTGGCAGAGGGTCAGGCCGTCAAGTTTGGGCAGCATGATGTCCAAAATAAGCAGATCGTAGGGATTGGTCAGAGCCAACGCCAGACCCTCCTCGCCGTCGGACGCGACGTCCACCGCATAGTTCTCTTCCTTGAGCCCTTTACGGACAAACTGTGCCAGGTTCGCATCGTCTTCAACGAGGAGAATGCGCATCGTCGTGGTTCCTTGCCGTCCAAAGGTCAAGAGGGATTCAAAAGCGGGTCCTCTGTCGGTGAGGACGGAGTTTCCGCCTTGTGTTTAAGCGCCCGGCCTTTTCCGGGAGTCGGATCGGTGACGATCCCGTAGACTTCTCGCCCTTCATGGCCTTCGGGGAGGTATTCGGTGATCGGCATCCCGTCTTCACGGACAAAGAGCAAACAATGGCAGTATTTGTAGATCTGCATCTCATCACAGGCACACATCCATCGTCGAAGTTTGGCCTCGGCCTGTTTGTCCTTGTAGAAGTTACAGGGACAGAGGGGTTTGCCGAGTTCCTCGACGTGCATGGCAAGACCCTTGACCACCGCTTCGGTGACCGCCGGGTTCGGGTGCATGGCCGTACCGCTTTTTTCGGCAAAACCATTCACAAATTTCAGAATCTTCTCAAGACTCTCCTGTTTCGGTTCAACCACGGGACTACTCCTCTCGTCAAGGACGGGAATTCAGGACACGAGCTAGTTTACAAGGGAAAATTGCTCCTTTACAATCCGCCTCTTTAGCCGTTTAACCGGAGTGTCGGTGGACTTGTCAGCATACAGTGCGTTGCAGGCCCGGTTGGCTCACAAGGTGGGCCGTACGGTAGCTGAACCGCTTCTCGCTCGCGTAACAGAGGCAATCGGTACCCCGCAGGGAATTCTTCACATTTCAGCACTTCTCGACGAGCTTGAGGGGGTGTCGGCAAAGGCGGTGCATGCCGCGATCGACGCGATGCCGGAATTGGAGCGTTGTGCCGGATTCTCCGAGCTCATTCCGTGGCTCGACATGGGCATTGCGTTGGCCGAGTCCTCCGGTGCCACGGCCCTGAGATATTTTAAACAAAGCCCCGAGGTTCTCGGCATGATCGACGGAACCGAGAGACGTCGGGCCGTATTGGCGATCGCATTGGAGTTGGCCGATCGTGACGGCAATGTGGCATGGGAATACCTGCGCGCCGCGCCGAACATTCTTCAGGCTGTCCCGCTTGAGGATGTCGCACGCTGGCTTGATCTCGCTATTGAGCTGGTCACAGTCGATGTGGTGGTGGGGCTTGAATACATTCGGCAGATTGCTCGGGTGGCGTCTGTCATCCCGATTACTGAAGCCGGAAGGTGGTTGTCGTTCGGCATGAAACTGGTGACGCCGAATACCTTGGGCAAACCCGACTATTTGGCGGCCATCGAATTTATGCGGACGAGCCCCTCGATTCTCGGCGACATCGAGCATCCCGCCGTTCGAACCAGGGTCCTGACCGTGGGGATCATCTTGGCGGAAGACTCACCTGAATCAGGGGTGATGTGGCTGACGGAATCTCCTGGTTTGCTGCGCGCGCTTCCCTCGATGGAACGGCAAGTGACGGTGTTACAATACGGTGCGCTGCTTGCCGAACAGGATGCCGAGGCCGCTCTGCACTATTTCCGACGCTGTCCGGAAGTCATGAGCCTCATCGGCGACGGACCCCAAGCCGGTTCACGATTCGAGACCTGGTTTACGGCCGGTATGGAAGTCCTGGCGTATAGCCGGGAAGGGGGACGGGCCTACTTCGCAGTGGAATCATTAAAAGCCCTTGCTTCTGTTGAACAGGCCATGAGCGGGGTGCCGCTCCGCCAGATCGCCCGGAAGGTGAAATTGTTTGTTCAGGGACTCTGCGGCACGGACGTGACCGTGACGGCACTGTCGGAGTCATCCTCCACGACCGATACGCGAGCCGTCGTCAGCGCCGATGGGCGTGCCATTGCCCTGCCCGCGGTCCTTCGTCGTTATGCCACAGCCGAGGAGAATGAACGATTATACATGGTCATGGCCGCACACGAAGCAGGCCACTTGGAATTCGGGACCTATCGACTCAGATTGGATTCGCTCGGGGACGTGTGTAAAAAGGTCAGGGTACGGTATGGACATCCGGAGGCAGGAGTCCCGAATACCCTGGCGGCATTGTTTCAGCTGTATCCCCATCCGCGCCTGGCCCAGGATTTGTGGACGGTCCTGGAGGACGCCCGTATCGAGTACTTGCTGCAGGTGGAATATCCGGGTCTTCGGCGCGACCTCGCGCGGTTGGCGGCAGAGGCCGTGACCCCTCGTGATCCTTCCCAGGGTTTGTCGGTGAAAGAGCTTCTTGTTGATTGTCTATTGCGGCTGTCGACGGGTGAATCGGTCGAATCTGCGGTTCCGCACGCAGTTCAAGAGGAAGTGGCCGCCCTATGGGCGTTGTGCGGTCCCCTGTTCCAGCCGACGGCCACCGCGGAGGATGTTGTCCGTCTGGCGCATGCACTCTATGTCATGATTGAGGAGCAGGTCGGTGTCTCCGGCGATGAGATCGAGCCTGACTCCGCACAAGACGATTCTGAGGAAACGGAAACTGCGTCGGCGCCATCAGAACGAACAAGCGACGGCTATCGTCCGATGACAAATCCTGTCTATCGGGGCGCCATGAATCCGGAGGTGATTTCGCGGGATCGGATGCGGATCGAACAAACGGGTGAGCAGGAATCGGACGGGAGTCACGCGGGCGGCGAGCGCGCCGAGTCGCCCGACCGATCGGGTTCGGCCATCGGTACAGGGCAGAGAGGTCACCAGTCAGAGGACTTGCACGATCTTGCCGGTGGGCAGACCCTGCATTCCGCTGTCGAGGAATTGCTCTTGCTTGACGTCGAACAGCGGCCTGACCCGATGTCTCCTGATCATGACGAACGAGCGATCCGGTATCCGGAGTGGGACCATACCATTCAGGATTATCGCGCGAACTGGTGTCGTGTCGTTGAACGTTCCGCAGACACAGGATCGTCCGAATGTGTCGATACGGCCTTGGCGACTCATCGAAGCGTGATCAAATCGATCAGAAGGTTTTTTGAAGGCTTGAGACCTCCGGCATTTCGTCGTGTTCCGGGACAAGCTGAGGGAGAAGATCCGGATATCGATGCTGTGGTGCGAAGAGCCGTTGAGCTTCGAGCGGGACTGGATGGAGACGAACGGGTCTATGTGCGGCGGGAAAAACGGGAGCGCGATGTCGCGGCGATGTTTTTAGTCGACGTCAGCGGATCGACCGGTCGCCGGCTTGAAAGCGGACACCGGGTGATCGATATCGAAAAGGAAAGTCTTGTCCTGTTGTGTGAAGCGCTGGAGGCCGTGGGCGACCAATATGGTCTCTGTGCCTATTCGGGGCAAGGGCGTGCTGCTGTCGATTTCCTGGTGGTTAAGGATTTTGACGATCGATTGGGAACGGTGACGGCCCATCGGCTGGGAGGGCTCGGACCGCGGCAACAAAACCGTGACGGTGCGGCTATTCGCCATGCGTCGGCGAAATTGTTGGCGCGCGAGGCGAAGAGCCGTATATTGGTCGTGGTGAGCGATGGGAAACCGCTCGACGGCGAGTATAAGGATGAGTATGCCTTGGAGGACACAAAAGCGGCGCTCCGGGAAGCCAAAGCACGTGGGATCGAGCCGTTTTGTGTCACCATCGATCGGGAGGCGGACGGGTACGTGCGCCGGATGTACGGCGATGTGCAGTTTGCCGTGATCGATCGTGTGGAGTCGCTTCCGTCGCGACTGCCGAGAATTTATCAACGACTGACGGCATAGAATACGTGAGAGGGTGAAGAATTCATGACCGAAGCTTCAGGCAGACCGACAGTTCCTCCGTGGCTCTATAAATTGTTTACCGGGCATCAATATCCGTATGTCCGCCGGCTGGCCAAGTTTGCGCAGCCGGTCATATCCGGCATAGATCGTCCGGAGCCGACCAAGGAGATGATCGAAGCGAAGTTCTGGGAAGTCTATCCCCGTTGTTCGGTCAAGGTGCTGCAGGAAGTCAAGGAAGGCATGATCGTCGTATTTCACGATCTGGGTGAGTATGCGGCCGGGAGCTATCAGGAACTTGTCGACGACCCCGAAGCGTTTCTGGCAGCGACGTACGGGAAAAAGAAGATCAAGGTGAATTTCTACGACGGCGACAATTTTGTATGTACGATCAACTTCAAAGTTGCAGGGTGGACAGGGCATGAATAGGAAGGTCGAGGTTTAGGCTAAGGTCAAGGGGGCGCCGTGAAGGCAATCTTCCGTGGTCTATGCCTAAGCCGGGACTTTCGAATGGGAGGTAGTCGATAATGGGACGTCCGAAAATCACCGTGGTAGGCGCAGGCAATGTCGGGGGAACGACGGCGCAACGCTTAGCCGAAAAAGATACCTATGATGTTGTCTTGGTCGACATTGTCGAAGGGATACCGCAAGGCAAAGCGCTCGATATGACGCAGGCCGGACCGGTGTGCGGGTATAGCACCCGTGTCGTCGGAACCAACGGGTATGATGAGACCGCCGGCTCATCCATTGCGGTGATCACGTCAGGGATTCCGAGAAAACCGGGGATGAGCCGAGACGAATTACTGGCGACCAATGCCAAAATCGTCAAATCGGTCGTTTCGGAATTGGTGTCCCGTTCGCCTGATATCATCCTGATTCTCGTCACGAATCCTCTCGATGCCATGGTTCACGTCGCACGCCGTGTCAGTGGTCTGCCGAAGTCTCGAATCATCGGTATGGGAGGGATACTGGATTCCGCCAGAATGCGGTCGTTCATCGCAGCCGAATTGAATGTGCCGGGACCTGATGTGCAAGCCATGGTATTAGGAGGGCATGGCGATACGATGGTGCCGCTTCCGCGCCATACCACGGTGAAGGGCAGGCCGGTCTCGGAGCTTATGACACAGGACAAATTGGAGGAGATCGTCCAGCGAACACGTGACGGGGGAGCTGAAATCGTCGGCCATCTCAAGACCGGTAGCGCCTTCTATGCCCCGTCGGCCTCGGCCGTGGATATGGTTCAGGCCATCTATCACGATGAAAAACGGGTGTTGCCCTGCGCGGTCCTGTGCGAAGGCGAATATGGATTGAAGGACGTCATTGTCGGGGTTCCCGTCAAGATCGGCCGTAACGGGGCGGAGCAGGTGGTGGAGTACGAGTTGGAGCGCGGCGAGCAATCGGCGCTTGAAGCCTCAGCCAACGCCGTTCGAGAACTCTGTGCCAAGGTCGATCGTTTGATGGAATAAGCGTAGTCCGTTTGTACGGAGGTCGCATTACGCCGGATTGACATGAGTACGGACGCTCACGTACACAAGGGGTCTCTGGGAGAGCAGCGTAGAAGAAATAAGGAGGCCGTATGAAATTTTTGGAAGATCCGGGGCAGACGATAGGAGCAGGATTTGGGCTCGCAGTGTTGTTGATCGGGGTCTATTTGGGGTTAACGGGTATCGAAGCGGGTGAAGCCGATTGGGGCCAACTCATTCTTCGTTGGATTCATATTCTGGCCGGTATTACGTGGATCGGGCTGTTGTATTTTTTCAATTTGATCAATGCCGCTTTCTTAAAAAGCCTGGATGGTCCAACCAAGAATATCGTCATTCCCAAGTTGATGCCCGTCGCACTCAAATGGTTTCGGCATGGGGCTACCGTGACGGTACTGGCCGGGGTGCTCTTGTATGGGCACATGTATCACAGAGGCGGAACAGGGGCCGTGGCCTTGGCGATCGGCGGATTGCTCGGCATCATCATGATGGGGAATGTCCATGGGATCATTTGGCCGAACCAGAAGAAAATTATTGCAGCCGTGACGGCTGCGGCCGAGGGAACGCCGGCGCCTCCTGAGATGGCGTATTGGGGCCGATCCGCGTTGATGGCGTCACGTGTGAACCTCATGCTCTCAATTCCAATGTTGTTTTTTATGGGAGCCGGAAGCCATTTCCGGTAAACGTGGCCGGTGGCCTCGCCGGAGGGAACCCTCCGGCGACGGTCCCGATTCGTCCCCTTCACCGACCTCCTGCAGGTGAAAAATAGTCTGTCGGTAACCCTCAATACCCAGTAGGAGATAGGACTCCAAGCCCCTAACTGATTGGGATTCAGGCCTATTCACGGTCCCTTGCCTTGACGGAGAGAGACAGGGAGCCGTATAGTACAAGCTTTCTCATTGGAATTTTTACGCGGAGCGGATGATGTCGATTTCTGGAGAGCCACGCCTTGTTCAAAACATTGAGGGTGAGCCGTGGGAGATCGATGGCTATGTGAAGGTCGGAGGATATGACGCGTGGACGCGTTGTGTCAAAGAGGTAAGCGCGGCACAAGTCGTTGAAGAATTGAAGAAGTCCGGTCTCCGTGGACGAGGAGGGGCCGGGTTTCCCACAGGAATTAAATGGGACAAAGTACTCAATCATCGAGTGCAGGAACGGTATTTTGTCTGCAATGCGGGGGAGCACGAACCGGGAACGTTCAAGGATCGGTACTTGCTGAAAACCCTCCCGCACCAATTGATCGAGGGTTGCTTGATTGCATCGTATACGGTGCGGGCCAAGGCGTCGTTCATCTATGTGAATCATGAGTACCATGAAGAGCGGGAGAATCTGAAGAAAGCGTTGGCCCAAGCACGAGAGCGAGGGTATCTCGGCAAAAATGTGTTAGGCAGCGGCCATGACATCGAACTGGAAATTTTTGAAGGTCATGGGAGTTATGTCGCCGGCGAAGAGACCGCCATGCTGGAATCAATGCAAGGGCGCCCCGCGATGCCGCGGCAGAAGCCTCCGTTCTACCCGACGGATTTTGGTCTGTACGGCAAACCGACCTTGGTGAACAATGTCGAAACGCTCTGCAATATTCCTCGCATTCTCCATAAAGGGGCGGCATGGTTTACCCAAGTCGGTACGGAAAGATGTCCCGGGACGATGATGTTTTCTCTGAGCGGAGCCATTAACCGTCCCGGTGTCTATGAAATGCCCATGGGAGTGAAAATCCGGGATTTGATCGAGCAGTGCGGAGGCGGAGTCCCGAACGGACGAAAGATCAAAGCGGTGTTTCCTGGTGGTCCGGCCTTTTCGATGGTGACGGCGGATCAACTGGATCTTCCTATGGACTTCGATTCGCTGAAAAAGGCCGGAACAGGATTGGGATCGGCCGGTGTCATTGTGGTGGACGATGCGACGTGTATGGTGGCGAAGACCTTGCACTTCTCGACATTCTTTAAGAACGAAAGTTGCGGCCAATGTCCGCCCTGCCGCATGGGCACCAATAATCTGGCCGGGTTAATGACCAAAATCGAGGAAGGTCACGGGAACCAAAAGGATTTTGACAGCCTGCTGCAGCTCTGTGGATTCGTGAAAGGTACCGGATATTGCACGCTGGTGACGGGAGCGGCGGTGCTGGTGCAGAGCAGCGTGAAGCTGTTCCGCCAGGAGTATGAAGAGCATATTCGGTTGGGCCGATGCCCCTCCAAATCCGTACCGGCCGGTGTCGGTACTCAGTCGTAGTGCGGAGATGCAATGCCCCGTGTGACGTTTCTGTCTTTTGAAGAGTGGACCGGAGAGGTGGAGTGCAATACGTCGCTCCTCGACGCAGCGAAAGTCTTAGGTCTTCGCTTGAATCATGATTGCGGAGGAAATGCCTCCTGCACGACGTGTCGGGTCGAAGTCCAAGATGGCTTTGACCACCTTTCCGAGATCGATTTTGACGAGCAGGACTTGCTGGATCGTGAAGCTCTGAGCGAGCCACAGCATCGCCTCGCGTGTCAGGCGCGGGTGTTGGGGGATGTCGTGGTCCGCGTTCCCAAGGGCAAGTGGGAGGTTCCTGGTTGACGCAACGAGGAAACCCAGGGTGGTGGTTGATATTCGGGAGAGAGGTGTTACACTGAGTCAATCCAGTCCGCAAGATCGCGGAACTTGAGACAAGAGGAGGAATACAGGCTATGGTCACGATTACACAAGTCGCGGAGCAGAAGATCAGAGAACTCATGGCTGAGGAAAAAGATGTGGTGGGGTTGCGGGTCTACGTGCGCGGGGGCGGATGCCATGGCTATCAATACGGGATGGCCTTTGAATCCAAGATGGCCGAAGACGACACGGTGATTGAAATGGGCGACGTGAAGGTCATCATGGATTCACAAAGCGCTCCGCTGCTCCAAGGGGCGGAAGTCGATTATGTGGACAGTGTGCAGGGCTCGGGGTTTTCCATCAAGAATCCTCAAGCCAAAACGACCTGTGGCTGCGGCAGCTCGTTCAGCTCGTAAAGGAGCGTTGCGAACACTTCCAGTGAGCGCCGATCACGGCAGGTGATTCACAAAGCCAGGGTTGCTCGGGAAACGAGTAATCCTGGCTTTTCTGTTTAGCAGGACGTTGAAAAAGTCCGCCAGTTTCTTATAGGCCAAGGTTTCGGCTAAGGTTGAGCAAATTCGAATCCCATCTTAACCGTAACCTCGACCTCAGCCTTTTCAGCGTCGCTCGTTGCAGCCTCGCTGGACGGCCTTTTTGAACATCCTGCGGGATACTCTGGTACGATCAAACATGATGCATTCAGACGTAGGGCATGGGCGATGAAGTAGTGTGTCAACAACCTGTCAGCAAAGGTGGTGAACGAGGTGCCTCAGGGGACTGTGACCAGACGCTATCGGTTTTGTGCCGCCCATCGGCTTCATACTGATCGTCTCACGCCGGAAGAGAACCAGGCCGCTTTCGGGAAGTGCAATAACCCGAACGGCCACGGGCATAACTATGTGGTGTTGGTCACGATCAAGACAGAAGCGCTCCATGAAGCTCGTGACCTGGAACACCTTGATCGAACAGTGAACGACACGGTTGTCAGACGATTTGATCATCAGGATCTCAACGGCGATCCTGAGTTTGCGGACTGCACGACCACGGGAGAAAATCTGGTGAAATTAATATGGGAGTTGCTGGAATCGGAATTGCCGGACGGACGGCTTGAAAAGGTCGGCGTCATCGAGACCCGAGACAACTACTTTGAGTATGCGCATTCGTCTCAACCCACAGGAGGAGCCCGTGGCTAAGCAGAGAAAGACGGAACGACGCGGGAGAGCAGTGGAAGATGTCGCTGGAACCGGTCGGCCGGCGGATTTGGACGTGTTGCGGTCGTTGGTGACGCAAATGTTGGTGGCCCTCGGCGAGAAACCAAGCCGGAACGGGTTACTCAAGACACCGGAACGGGTCGCCAAAGCCCTATCGTTCATGACCCAAGGGTATCAACGAAATATCGACCATCTTCTGAACGGGGCCTTGTTCCCGATTCAGTACGATGAGATGGTCATCGTGAAAGACATCGACTTCTTCAGTATGTGCGAACATCACATGTTGCCGTTCTTCGGCAAAGTGCATGTCGGGTATTTGCCCAATAAAAAGGTGGTGGGACTCAGCAAGATTCCTCGCATCGTCGACACCTTCGCCAGGCGCCTTCAAGTACAAGAGCGGCTGACGGTCCAAATCGCCGAAACCTTGAGCACCAAACTCAACGCGAACGGTGTCGGCGTTGTCATCGAGGCCCGGCATCTCTGCATGATGATGCGGGGGGTGGAAAAGCAGAACACGGTGGCGGTCACCAGTTCTATGTTGGGGGCGTTTCGGAGTCAGCCGCAAACCCGGTTGGAATTTCTGAAGCTGATTCGGAAAACCAGCGGTGGTGATTCGGACAGATAATCGATCGGTTAGGCCGTCTTCTCTCTTTCCAGGTCTGACGCAAATACGTGCACGATCTGCGTGAACGTATCCGGCTGTTCCACATTCGCCAAATGTGCGGCGTCGGGGATCACCGTTAGGCGAGCACGGGGAATACGGTCGGCCATGAACTTCGCCTCAGAAGGTGGGGTGGCTTGATCGCGCTCCCCGACGATAATCTGGGTGGGACAAGCCATCGTCTCCAGTACCGGTGTCGAATCCGGCCTCTCCGCCATAGCCATCAAATCCCCTGCAATGCCGCTGATCTGATTGCCTTCGATCATGGAACGGACCGTACGGACGAGATCCGGTTTCGCGGTGATGGTCTCCGGGCTGAGAAGCTTGCTCAGCATGATATCGGCAATCGCGGCTGGTCCTTGCCGATATGCGATTTGGGCCATCTGAAAGCGGGCGTCTCTTCCATCCGGTGTATCCGCCTGCGCTTTCGTATCAGCGAGTATCAACCCCTTCACACGGTCCGGGTATCGTCGATAGAACGAAAAAAGAATATATCCGCCCATTGAGAGTCCCACGAGTACCGCCTGTCCGATCGATAAGTGATCCATCAACGCCCGGACATCGTCCGCAGCTTGGTCGAGTGTGTAATGCCAGAGCGGCGCGTCCGATTCTCCGTGGCCCCGAAGATCGACCGTGATGACTCGGAACCGGGACGATAGTGCCTCCTCCTGCGGCGCCCACATGGTGCGATTCAGGGGAAAGGCGTGGAGAAAGATAAGGGGAAGGCCGGTTCCTCTATCCTGATAGGCCAGTGAGATCCCATTCACCCGTACATGCATCCGTATTCCTCTTTCCTGAGAATGTGGTGTGTACGACATCCGTACCATCGGCTTTGAGTGTCGTCAAGATCCTTCAGCCCTCGTTTGCACCAAGGAGGAGGAGACAGATAGAATCACTCCACTGTTAAGGACTCCCATGTCGAATCAAAATGATTCCGCTCCAGATCTGTTTGCGGTTCCCGAGGAAGAAACCCGAAAGGGTGTGCCCTTGGCTGAACGGATGAGGCCGTGCACATTTGCGGATTTTGCGGGGCAGGATGACATCACCGCTCCCGATCGGCCCTTGCGGCGAGCCATTGAAGCGGATCGGTTGTCGTCCGTCATCTTTTGGGGGCCGCCCGGATCAGGGAAAACCACATTAGCGCATCTTATTGCCGGGCACACGACATCGCAGTTTGTCCCGTTTTCAGCCGTAACCGGCGGTGTTCCGGAACTCCGGACGATCATTAAGTCGGCCGAGCAGCGTCGTGCATTCCATGGCCGGAAGACCATCCTCTTTGTCGATGAAATCCATCGCTTCAATAAAGCCCAACAGGACGCCTTTCTCCCCCATGTCGAACGAGGAACGGTGATCCTCGTCGGGGCCACAACCGAAAATCCCTCGTTCGAAGTCATCAGCCCGCTCCTCTCCCGTTCGCTTGTGGTGGTCTTGAAGCCTCTCACGGATCAGGCACTGGAACAGGTGCTCGATCGTGCGCTCACGGATGCTGAGCAGGGGTTGGGAACTGTGAACGCTCAACTTACGGAGGAGGCGAGGCAACAACTGGTACGCTTTGCCAATGGGGATGCGCGGGCGTTGCTCACCGCATTAGAATTTGTGGTGGAGCAAACCTTGCCGGGAGAGGATGGGATGCGCCGGATCGATCAATCCGTAACGGCTGCGGCTCTGGGCAAACAGGCCCTTCGATACGACAAGGCGGGAGAAGAACATTACAATGTGATTTCCGCCTACATCAAAAGTTTGCGTGACTCCGATCCGAACGGAGCCCTCTATTGGTTGGCTCGGATGCTGGAGGCAGGGGAGGACCCCAAGTTTATTGCTCGGCGAATGGTTATTTTCGCATCAGAGGACATCGGGAACGCCGATCCTTCGGCTCTTGTCATCGCCATGGCTGTAGTACAGGCAGTCCAATTCGTCGGGTTGCCCGAAGCGCAAATCAACCTGGCACATGGAACGACCTATCTGGCGTCGAGGCCGAAAGACAACGCTTCCTATATGGGACTGTTAGAGGCAGTGCAGGATGCCAAATCCTACGGGAATCTAGGCGTCCCGCTCCACCTTCGCAATGCCGTCACGGGGCTCACGAAATCACTCGGTTATGGGCAAGGGTACCGGTATGTTCATGACGATCCCCGGGCCAAGACGGAGCAAACGCATCTGCCAGAGTCCTTGCAAGGTCGACGATATTACCGGCCGAAAAATACGCACTAAGAGCGATTTTGGTGGTTTACAATCCTTTCTAATCCGTTATACTTAGACCGTATGAAACGGAGTGAAGGCAAATCATCAGCGGTCCTAGTGGGTTCGAATGAGCGACGGAAGTTCGTGCGCGCGACGTTGGTCGGTTCGGCATTGGTTGCGCCGAAAGACGGACGCAGAGCCTGTACGGCCGTGCTGGATAATGTGAACACCATCGGCGCCGGCCTCCACATCAAAGAGCGTTTTGCGCCGAAGGACCGAGTGACCGTGTCGCTTGCATTTTTGGATTCGGATCGCGTAGAGCAACAGGAAAAGTTGGATGGAATGGTAGCCTGGGTCAAGCCGTGGAAAAAGAGAGGTTTCTTAATCGGCGTGGTCTGGGATGAGATTGTGACAAAAGATCGGAACCGCTGGCTCTATTACTATCTGGAAGAAACTCTCAAGGCTCCCGTCTAGCAGGTTGCCGAAAACTCTGCCGGCATTTTGAATGTCAAGGCTGAGGCTAAGGCCGAGCGACTCCAAATCCCCCCCAACCTCAGCCTTCTCATTGTTGCGTGCTGCGGCTGTGCCGGACGGGCATATCGGGACTACAGTCTGCTACCGAAGCGCTCCCAGCTTCTGTTTGACCTCTTCCAGTTCCGCCGACAGTGATTCCCAGCGGGCAGTCATTCTCTCAAGGTCGCGCTTCCAGCCTTCTTGTTCTTGATGCAGAACGTTCCACTTCCCAAAATCCTGATATAGCGAAGAGTTCGCGAGTTCGAGGTCACGAGCCTGTACGGTCTGCTCCATCTCTGCGATCTCGGATTCCGCGCGTGCGACTTGTTTTTCAAGACGGGCGTGGGTTTTCGTCAAATTGCGACGCTCGCCACCGGAGTCCTTTGACGGTGGCTTGATCTGTTGTGCCATGGCCCGTGTGGGAACCGAGGGTTTGGCCTGAGGTGTTCCGTTGAGTTTCTCATCCGCTTCTTGGGCCGCCTCAAATTCCTGCGCCTTCTTCCACAAATAGTACTCGTAGTCGCCGATGAAATCGCGTGCCCGTCCGTCCTCGATTTCAACGACACGCGTCGCGATGCGTGCCAGGAAGGTGGGATCATGGGAGATGAAGACGATTGTGCCGGGGAACTGGGCCAAAGCGTCGGTGAGCACATCGACCGAGGCGGGGTCCAGATGGTTCGTCGGCTCATCAAGGAGCAGCGTGTTGGCCGGTTCGACCAACATGCGGGCGAGGGCGACTCGATTCCGTTCGCCTCCACTGAGCGCCTTGATCGGTTTTTTCTGTTCTTGTCCGGTAAAGAGAAACGCGCCGGCGATCCCTCGTAAGAAATTCATTTCCGCAAATTTGGTTACTTCGTCGAGCGATTCGAGGATCGTATGTTCCGGGTTCAGAGTTTCGGCCTGATGTTGGGCGAAGTAATGCAAGGTGACGCCATGCCCGACGGTACGTGTCCCTGAGTCCGGCGTGAGCGTGCCCGCCAGCATCTTCAGCAGCGTGCTTTTCCCTGCGCCGTTTTCTCCGACCAGGGCGATACGTTGGCCTCGCTCCACAGAAAAATCGAGCGTCTCATAGACGACTTTCTCTCCGTAGCGCTTGCTGATACCGGTCAGGTCGAGGATCTGACGCCCGCTTGTCGACGGGTGAGGAAAGCGGAACTTGACCCGTTTGGCGTCGCGTTGCAGTTCGATACGCTTGACCTTCTCAAGCTGCTTAAGGCGCGACTGAACTTGGCTGGCTTTATTGGCTTGATAGCGGAAACGGTCGACGAATTTCTGCACGCGTGCAAGTTCTTTTGCCTGGCGGGTGGCAGACGCTTGCAACTGGGTGTCCCGTTCAGCCCTGAGCTTGCGGAAGGCCGAGTAGTTTCCCCGGTACTCTTCGATCTTATGGTGACGCAGATCCCAAATGTGAGTGACGACCCGGTCGAGAAACGCCGTGTCATGGCTGATGATCAGCAGCGTCATATCCGAACCGATCAGAAATTGCTCGAACCAACGCTGGGTGGGTTTGTCCAAGTGGTTCGTCGGCTCGTCGAGCATCAACACATCGGGGTTCGACAAGAGCAGGTGTGCCAATGCCACACGCATTCGGTAGCCGCCGGACAAATTGTCGATCGGACGAAGAAAATCGACTTCGGAAAATCCTAGTCCCATAAGAATGCGTTCGGCTTCATGTTCGGGAAACACATCCCGGTGAGCGGCATCAAGTACGGTTTTGCCCGTAATGGTTTCCAGCTCTTGCGGCAAGTACCCGATCCGGAGCCGCGGACGCTTTCGAATTGAGCCCTCGTCCGGCGACTCTTCACCGAGAATCATGCGGAAGAGCGTCGTTTTCCCCGCGCCGTTCGGCCCCACCAGCCCGACACGTGAGTTGGGCCGAAGATGTGCGGATGCCTCGGTGAGCAGTACCTTGGTGGAGTATCCTTTGCTAAGCGACTCGATTTGAAGCATGAGACAAACCTTCCGTGTGATAATCGGTCAAAGACGTATGAAGAGAGGTCGACGTGGTGAACCTAGCAGGTCGGGAGGCGCGGGAGCTTGAAATGGGTGAAGTCTTCAGATGACATGAGCGGGTACGGTCAAAAATTGCGGTAATTCTCTCGTCGGTTCATTTGTGGTGTATATCCACCGCCTCAAGAACAAAAACTCTGAACGGGCGGAGGCAGGCGTACGCGAGGCATTCTGAAACCACCCAACACTTGTGGGTTTTATCCGTCGGCATCAGTGACGATAAAGCTTAGAAGAGCCGACGGTACGCACGAAGTGCGGTTTGGAGCTGACGGGGATTGAACCGCGCTCCCTCGTCGGTTCGAGCCTGAAACTTCTCTCACCGACTCTTGCGAGAGTCGGCCAGCCCCCTCGCATGCTTCCCACGAAGGGGGCGCACCCCCTTCGGAGCCCCCAGGTCGCGGGTTCCATCCCGTGACATCAGGAAACCACCACGCGGTTTGGTGGAGCTGGCGGGGATTGAACCCGCGACCTCGTGAATGCCATTCACGCGCGCTCCCAGCTGCGCCACAGCCCCACTCTGAATCGAGATATGTTGCCCAACTCCGCGAAAACCAGAGGGCATGCTACCATTGCGGGTCTTGACCAGTCAAGAAATCCCCAGGGCCGTTCTCTTCTCCATTGACCCACCTTCGCAGGAAGCCACGGCTGCTCGGCCTTCGCAGCCGAACTGCTTCCAGCCTTCGTAGCCTGTGGGCTACTTCGGCGGAGTAGGCCCGGCGGAGTAGGTAGAAGCTGTGGGGCTCCACCGAGTCCATCAGTCCCCTTTCTGTATCAGAGGGGCAACGGATCTCTATCAAAAAGCAGGGACTTTATCCTCAACCACTTGGCTTCTGTGGTCAGAGGGTCGCTTGACAAAGGCAAAGGCGGAACCCTACCATGGGCTCCTCGGCTCTGATCTCCCAGTCGGGTCAGAGCCTTTTGTATTCGTGCCGGTCAGCTGCGCGAGGGTATAGGAACAATGGGTAATATCGTCATTATCGGCGCCCAATGGGGCGATGAGGGTAAGGGCAAGATCGTCGATATCTTGGCCAGAGATGCCCATATGGTTGTGCGCTATCAAGGCGGGTCCAATGCGGGGCACACCGTCATCAATGAGCGCGGAACCTATATTTTTCATCTTATCCCCTCGGGCATCCTCTATCGAGGCACAACCTGCGTCATCGGAAACGGGGTGGTCGTAGATCCGGAATCATTGATCGAAGAGATGGATCGTCTCCGGCCAAAGGGCATCACGTTTGGGAAAAACTTGGCCATAAGTCAGCGGGCCCATCTGATCTTGCCCTATCACAAAGCCATCGACCGGGCATCGGAGCAGTCGAAAGGATTGCGGAAGATCGGGACGACCGGCCGGGGTATCGGTCCATCCTATGCCGACAAAATGGCGCGTATTGGAATTCGAGCAATCGATCTCTTGAACCCGACGCTTTTTCGGAAAAAACTCGAAGAAAATCTCGTCGAGATGAATTGGGTGTTGGATCGACTCTACAACGTCGAGACCGTTCAACTTGAAAAAGTGTTCGATGAATATATGGGCTATGCCGAGCGTCTCAAGCCACATATCGTCGATACGACCGTGCTTTTGAATCGTGCGATTGAAAAAGACAAGAAGATCCTCTTCGAAGGGGCGCAAGGCACGCATTTAGACGTGGATTTCGGCACCTATCCCTATGTGACCTCATCGAATGCGGCGGCGGGGGGAGCCTGTACGGGAACCGGTGTCGGCCCCACCATGATTGATGCGGTATTCGGCATCACAAAAGTGTATACGACACGAGTCGGCAGCGGTCCGTTTCCTACGGAGTTGACGGACGAAGCGGGTCGTGCGTTGCAGGAACGAGGCAATGAGTTCGGCGCGACAACCGGGCGCGCGAGACGATGCGGTTGGTTCGATGCCGTCATAGTCCGTCATGCCACACGCGTCAACGGGCTCACCTCCATGGCCGTGACCAAGCTCGATGTGCTCGACGGGTGCAAGGAGGTGAAGCTCTGCACCGGTTACAGGCACGGAGGGACGCTCTACAAGGATATGCCGTCTGATCTTGATGTCTTGACCAACTGTGAGCCGGTCTATCAACGGATGAAAGGATGGACGGCTTCGACGACAGGAGCCACAGCCTATAAGCAACTGCCGGCGGAGGCGAAACGGTACCTGGCCCGCGTTGAAGAGTTGGCCCAGTGTCGGATCGATATGATTTCGACAGGCTCCAAGCGTGCGGAAACGATCATCCTCCGTAATCCGTTGGACTGTTCTCGTCGACGTCCCAAACGTCTCGGGAAATAGTCACTAGTCATCGGTCAGTGGTCCGTGATAGGAAAGTACTGTGCAAGGATGGCCGAATGGCAGTGACGAGGCCGTCCCAAACGAGATAGATCAGAATACCTTTTCCAACATCCTGACAGTGAGCCGGTAGCTCAGTTGGTAGAGCATCGCCCTTTTAAGGCGAGGGTCCTGGGTTCGAGCCCCAGCCGGCTCACCATTTTTCACGTCGTGATCAATTTCACCCGCTTTCGCAGGAAGCTACGGCTAGAAGGCCGTGGAGCTCCACATAGTCCAATGAATCTCCATTGGATTCCCCCTTCTCCCTGACTGCTCCAAAAAACGAGACATCTTTTTTCGGCACGAGCAGTGAAATCCTGAGGATTTGTCTTGGAGGCTTCCGGCCCTGCTAGGATTTCTTATCAGGATGCAGGAAACGATCGCCAGCGTCGTTGAATAGGCATAGACGGGGGGCGTCAATGTGAATTAGAGCGATCAAGACCGATCAATTATCAGTATAGAGCTAGTGTAGTGCGTCCAACGCTTCTTGACATTTGGCGACCTTGGCCAAAATGCGTTCTGCAGATGCGGTCCAAGTGAAGATCCGGGGATGCTGGTTGTGATGATCCAGGTATTCGTGGATGGCGG
>Ga0224501_10001001_pt1 | contig 21652 bp, 5 predicted proteins | sample SF_Oct11_sed_USG_4_FD_169105 | JGI IMG/M metagenome (GOLD analysis project Ga0224501, IMG submission 169105) | Sediment microbial communities from San Francisco Bay, California, United States - SF_Oct11_sed_USGS_8_1 | ecosystem: Environmental > Aquatic > Marine > Sediment | place: USA...
CTCAATCACTATGGTAGCAGACAAGCACTAGAGGGGTCATATTGTGTAGTTTTACCGCATCATTGGAGCAGCTGCTCAGTAATGAGAGACCATCCATGGGTCTAGTCATATTATCTCCAGTAAGGCGATATCATGGCACAAAAGGTAACACATGATTACTGGGAGGTTAACCGCGCCACAACATAACAATTGCCAGAAAAAAAACATTTAGCTACCACCACATCAGACGCACGGCCAAAGAAACATCTGAGGGGAGGGAAAGTCAGCAATCTACCCCATACACTAATAAATCCATATCTCCTGGAACTAACGAATTATCTGATTATTTAGAGGCTGTTAAACCCCATTGTGGGTAATATGATGTGAATGACTCCCTGAGTATCACCTAAAGTGAAATATAAAACCCAAGAATTCGCATGACTGGTCAGTAGCTTACCTAGGTAGGGTGTATTAAATCCAGTCAAGTATTATTCAAATAGCCTAGGAGTTGCCGGGTGTTGTGGTATAACCCATTGGGTGCGGATTGCATTACGGTAAACCACTAAAATGTTCCTTATGCTGTATGTCTAGCTAAGATCAAGGATACATAGAGATACTGAATGTAAATTTTACTCGGCAACGGTTCAGAGTTAAAACTGCTCGATCTGATCCTCTCAAGCAAGAGTTCTTAGAATGAAGAAGAAGGTGGAAAGTTTTGTGTCGATTTGAGTTCGAAGTTTTGTCCTGAGAGAGGCGAACTGACGGAGAAGATTATCTGTCAGCTAAATGGCTAATCTCTGAAGAATGAAGGGTGCAGCTACCCTAGATAGGAGTCTCCATCAGTGGTTTTTTATAAGAGGGTATTTGGCATAGCTATGAGAATTAGCATACATCTCTCTACATGGGAGAGAAATGTTGAGTAGCAGTACCAGTTACTGAAGGAAGGATTGCGGTGAAGTTTTATCCCTTAGTGTGATGTCAACAAGGATTATAGCAAGAACCGCCACCACTATCATTAGGTAAACGACTGATGATAGAAATTATCCCACGGGAAGAACTATCCCCTGTAATTATACATCACCAACCCTACAGACTATACTCCACTGATTCCATGATTGTTATGTGTGGCTATTAGGGTCATTCATATCCCATACAAAGGCAGATCGATCGGACATACCGACCACTCCTAAATCAATGCAGTTCAGTGTCAGTCAGTGTCGATTGTGATATTCCACCAAATTTTATAACAATAACATAACAGTAAAGATGAAGATGTATCTTAGCCCATGGGCCGGCCGCGTGGGAAAGTGGCTGTTGGAGCGCTAACTTATACTGGCACTGGCATAATGGTGTAACAATAACACCTATAGGTACATATATATATATATATGCTGAGTGTCTTCGGGTAGCTTTGATTATGAGTACAGTTATCAATCCAAACACGCATATACACGACCATAGGCTCTTTATAACTTTACAGTGGCTGTGTTATTCGGATGTTCATTGTTACTTTGTGTATGTAGACGGTTAGCTTGGCGACTCGTCCATTGTTCTGTCACGGTTTCAGACCAAAGAAGACAGAAGATATGCAAACACTGAAGCAGCACGACAGTCGAAGCTGTTATTGTGAACAGAGTAATAAATAACTTCTTATTTGACTTTTACCGAGTTCTTTTCAGTCACACTAATGGCTCACATCATGAAGCGAGTATTTTTACTCTTTGTTATCCTGGCAGTTTTGGTTTAAAGAGTGATAATAAGATTTGTGGCTTAGTTTTAGTGCTAAGTAGCACTTATCATCGAGTTAGGAGGCCATTTTGGGGTCTCATACGACAGCTGACCTTTTCAGGGGCTGCAAAGAGGACTTTGGATGTTGATTAGGTGCCAAAGGAAATTACATTCCATTCAGTAAAATAAATACTGAGTTTCCTTTGTCCAGTCATTACCAATGTGTCTTGACTCAGTTGATAAAGACTCAACTCTGGGTGGTTATAAAAATTCAATACAAAGGTGCGTGATTCGGAATTTCATTTGATCTGCGCCAATTAAGTTGATAAGAAAATTGTGGCTTTGTTTGGTACCAGTTGACTGCATAAGGGTCAAGGCTATCTATGTGCTGCTAAACCACCTCCGATATGAAAAATACAAAATATATAATAACTAAGACATGATGCTAGTGAAAAACTATTTCTTGTTTTCATGACATATCTGGGCATCTGACAGTAAGCAAAATAATTTCCAGAGCATTTGGAAGCCTTTAAATTGATTACTTCGCTGTCTACGAAACCTGCCACAAAATTAATTCAAGAGTTGAAATTCACTGTCCAGGAAAATCGAGGTATCCTTGTAACTGGTACATTTAATTTAGAAGCTTATACAGATATGATAGCCCGTATACTTACATTTCATTAGTTTTATTCCAGTATATATCCATTGGTGGTGTAGTAGTGACTACCTGGGTGGCCCAGGACACAGTCCCCAGGTAGATGGAAAGCAATACCTGTAGGTAAGTCATTCTAGTAAAGTCTAGATTCCTTCCCCATCTACAACCATATAGCATGGTGCATGAGACTTGATTAGCTGGTGACACACTATCCACGCTATGACTCACACAGTCTCACTGTTCTAATAATCATCAAAAAGCCGGTCTCACCCAGTGGAAGGGGCGGAGCTTATCCAATGGACGGCAAAATCGGGTAACCCAACAGAGAGAAGACAACTCATACTATGATCAAAGTTAAAACAATTCGTACTATAATATATAACTGTACTTGTCTGTAACAATTACACTGTGAGCATAAACTGTTGCAGAGAAAAAGGGAGATTTTATCAAAACTCCAACATGTTTAGCCGAGCTGAGTCAGCGATCGAGCGACTAGATTGTCATCTAAAAGAATTTTAAAGCTGCTATTTCTTACTTAGATCATACAATAACCCGCCAATTTTAACAATATTCGCCAGTCGATTGCTCCGCTGTTGTGTGTTCATATAGAGGAGCATTTGTCATGGGATGCATGGATCATAAATATAACTCCATGAATCCAACTGCACGCGAAGTCCATCATTAACGAGATCACAGAGCCCAACGTTGTGGGTCAACCAACAAACATTAGCTTGATTAATGCTTGTAGTTCTCCTATTTCATTCTAGTAGGATGAATTATGCATAGTTCCGGTTGATGGCTTGCCGTCAGAATGCGTGCTTACACTTACCCCAACAGATCGACAGATAGTGGGATCCTGTATAATACCAGTTTATAATTCTCGCCTATGGCGTAATTCGTGGCGCTATAGAGCAGTTGCACTTAGTAATAAACAGTAGTTAGATCGGATGATGAAAGCAACATGTGACTCATTATTCTTGTCTGGACGAGATAGGGCGAAACAAGCGACAAACCCCACACCCTTCCCTTAATTTTCTGTAGTGGCTGCCAAATTGTTGATTGATACTAGACGTTTATTTTGGTCCCACCACCTTTTAATACTACATGTATATCCTGTAGTGATTCACTACTGATACATGTTCACGAATAACCCAGACAAGCCAGTGCAGATTTTCTGTAATCTACTGATGTTAAACAGTTGTCTACGCACTGACAGCATACACACTGTCAAAGTAGATGATACACGCTTTCTCCAAACTCAAATATATATTCAATGTCCACATCCTCTTATGCAGATATATTGATGAAGATAAACGGTGGTGAGGGACATGGCTCCTTGCGGTTACATCACCATCCATAGATATAGTTATGTCTACAATTTAAGGTCTATGATTTGAAGTTTATTTTCCTCAGTCAAAGGTGTCGACTGCAGTTTTGCTATGAGGTGGTTCATCGTTGCGATTGATGTAAACATATGGTTTGTGCATTGTTTCGACTTCTTTCGCATCAATGGAAGACGTATTGTGACTTATGAAGGGATCTTTCCTCTAAATGCTAGGTTGAAGCGAACGAACACTAGCGCCATTCCCTACTTGATATCACTCACGCACAGTGTTGGCTTTGTCCAGCAGGAAACTAAAGTACTACTCATCACAATGGTATGCCATTGTTTGATAATCTCAGATGCTCTGGTCATCCAGTCATGTAATCACGTACATTACGCACTTGTTGGACATTATTCGTCAGCGACTTCTAAAGATGCTATCACGGAATTCGAAAGGATGGAGGTTACATAGGTTGCAATGAGTTTGTTTCCTTTTTTAGGATCCTCTAGTTTTACTTCCCTGAGAAGCTGAATATTATGAGCTTTTCAACTCAACAGAATCGCACGAGTAGATTAGAGTCACTTTAACTTCGAGCTTCACAAAATCGTAAAAAAAAATGTGTGGAAGATCGAGAGGAAATATTCGTAAAGTGAGTGGCTCAAGGAAATTTCTTAGTGTCCAACTTATAATGAAATGACCATGTGGATGGTGACTTTAAGTTAGAGGGGCCTAGTCTATCCACGGATCAAACTCCTTCGAGAAACATTGAAAGGTGTCCTAGTATCTTGGGTGGGGGACATTCTTTAGCGATGTTAGGTGCACTTCGATCACTCGTGTAATGATAATGTTAACAAGAGGTTGAATTTATCTTATTGGTTCATTACCACAGAGTGAGTGGTGTACTCACAGTGGCCAAAAATATGTGTTATGATCTGTAATTCATCATAACCAAAGCCGTGAGTTACAGAACTATATACCGCACAAATACCTCAGAGGAAACCAAGAATTTAAGCAATCATAATGTGTGCGGAATGAAGACAGCGTGACCGCTATACCGAGTTCATTGCTTTTGGCTGATTTTAATGCACCCAGTTTGGAGACAGGTGAACACTGACAAATTACTGAGACATGACAGGCTAGCCTATCACACCCATATGCTAGCTGGTCTAAACAATAAGCCGCTTCTACACACAATATCGAGGAAAAAGAACTTCTTTTGAAAGAAAATCCCCGTTAAGGTACCCTAAAATTGTTTCTTTGCGGTATTTTATTTATATGCCGTGTTTCGAGTTAAAGGGCAAGTAACACTCCAAATCTGAGGTTTTCTTACAATTGACAGGCGATGCTTGATAGGTGCATTCGTTCGCTTCAAAAATTTCGGTCGCGAACACACGGCCGCGGTGAGGAAGTGCAGTTGAGTTCAGGATGGATTTCAATCGGATCAGAGCTGTACTCTCTCAACGCTAACTCATCGGTGAGAGCCGAACAATCGTCCGCGATTCGTTATACCAACATAGTGATCAAGAATCTTTGCGGTAACCTTGACATTTGCCTAAACTACTACGGTAATGCCTTCTTTCGTTCTCGGAATACTGTTCGCTTGCTTTCGGTCCCAGACCACGACCGAAAGTGAAAGATGCTTTTTTAAATCAATATATAATTTTTTTTTCTGTTTGATGCAAGCACTAGATCATCTTATTTAGCGGACATGCGAAGCTAGCTGAAGGCTTGTTTCTGGGAAGTGGGAATTATGCCTGGATTTCGCAGTGGGAGCTCGGTATGGTTAGGAGTTTAACCCAAGATCTGTCAATCGTGGACCATGTGCTCGAGCTAGCCACTATAAGCTATTCTGCTATCCTAACACATTAGATATGTGTCTCCTTATCTATGACCGCTCTTGTAATTAGGAGGAAAAGAACGTTAATAGCTGCAGACAATAAAAGCGAGAGTGTCACAATCCAAACGTCTCATTAGAGTAAAATAATTCTTCGGGTTCGCATAGAGCTAATCAGTCAATAGAAATATGCCAAGCATCCGTCTTATATTCTTAAATAAGCTTATGATAAAATATTTCTCACACTTCATGTTTCCACGCGCATAATACCTAATCAGAATTCTAATTCTTTTCTATAAGCTAATACGTAAATATATACCACATCATGTCTAGCATAATTTGGCTCAATACAAAGATCCTAAAATTAAATATCAGATGTACTTCACATGCCTCAATGGCTAAAGAGCATAAAAAAAGTCTTAAATGGGTTTCCCATGGTACAGTGAGCCCATAAAATTGCTATTTTTACTTGTTATCTTTGTTGGCAGATTAAACCTATTCCCCCATTTAGAATTTGGACAGATGTGCTTCGCTGATATCCCAACAGGAGCACTGAACACACGTGAACCATGCTTATAAGATTAATGATGCTGTTATGATATAAATTCAGTACATTTAGACACACGTGTTTTCTACAGCTGGGTATAGGCAGAAATAGTAGCTTGAATCCCCCTGATCTAAATCTTATACCCATTGATAATGAGATGATCTCTCACTAAACCAAAATCTATGGAGTGAATCAGAAGCCAACAACTCAGGATATGCAGATGTTTAGACCAGATTGGCCCAAGTTCACTGAGACAGGGAACTGCCCCCGGGAGTGTCATAATACAGGATCATGTGGTGAAGGGTGCCCAATGAATCTTAAATGATTCGTTCCCATGACCCGATAGCTATAAGCCACTTATCGTGGCCATTAATCCGTTAACGCTTCTAACCCCCGACAGGCGCGTCACTCTACAGTACCGCCAGCCGTCAGTGGCAAATCCTCTTTATAATCCTTTAGTGACTTTTTTTCAATTAGAAAACTGTTGGAATGTTAAGTATGATCTAATTTGTCTATAACTTGTCTGTACTTGGATACATACCAGATTCTATCCGCAGAATGTAGTAAGTGCGCATTACTCACCAGGATGACAACTGGTTAAAATAATTCCTCTCCGTCTGGCCCTGTCCAGACGCTTGTTCTCTTGTTTCTGTGTCTCTGTCGCACTATCGGAGGAGCTGCTATCCTTTCCGGTGGCTGGATAGCTAGTCTTTACAGACCTCCGCGTGGGTAGAGGTAGCAAACATATAATCATGTTGATATACATAGGTCATGTACAGTTTTGTATACCTCACATTCTCCTTAGTTAAGTAATGCGGGTTGAGTGCGTGATCCTGGTTGTTAAACTGATCAGGGGATAAGTAAGGCGCAATTGAGGTTATAGGCTTTTATCAAGAACATCAGAGGATCGCAGTACCCTCTCTATTGAAATGACTTCTAATTATAACTGTGTATGCATTGGATGAGCCCAACTATTAGATGTTATGTATCCACAAGTTTGGTAATGATTAGGGCATAGGTGTGCCTCCATTGTATCTCAAATTTGAGATGGGTATAATAAGATAAATGGAGAGAAAGTCCCACTAGATGACTAGTCATTTCAATTTTATACTCAGAATTGCAACTGACTCAGACTGAGAATTCTACTCATAATGCAGCAAAAGATTTTCGCACCCATCTTATACAAGCTCTGAGAAGAAACTAAAAGTTAATATTGCAGTATCTCCACCTATCCTTTGTTCAAGCTGAAGGACAGAGAGCCAAATGATAATAACTATACGCCTTGCCATAGCTTATCAATAGGTGAGGCTTTGCTATCGTAACTGTGCGGTGTCGGCTGATTTCATATATTCATGCAAGACAACTCAGATTGATTCCAGCCTTCGCTAAAAAAGCTGCAGGTATGCCCTTCATGAGACATACAATCATAGTGTAGGCCTATGCATCTTTGATATCCATAACTGATCCAAAGTTATCTCCCATGAATAATTATGATGTGGTATGCAATGTTGACACAGCAATTGAAGTCGTAAGTTGACAGGTAGATATAGAAATGGTAGACCACGGTGTGAGACGAGTATAAATGAGAGCTAAAATTCCAACCATTAGTTCAGCGATGGAATGCGTGAAATGGGAATTCCACCTAGTCGAGCGAGTTCAATGACCCATGGATTCAAAGGACTCATCGAGTCATTCTGTGAATTTAAATTGAATTGAATTCCTACTTATCCAGCAGCGTTCGTGGAATCATAGATACAGAAAGTTTGCAAAATGAAAGGTGGGGGGGGGGGGGGGGGGTGGGGTGGGCTTGGCGCAGAATGGGTGCACCTCTTCAGCTGGGGAGGGTGGGTGGACCTCACTCACAAAATACTAACTCAAACAGCAATCGAATGCGTCAGAAAGCAGTAAGTTCTAGAACTACTATATCATAGGCATCTATAAAACAAGGACGGTTACCTTGCACAGGTGTGTAAGCGCCACTACATAACTTTATCTTATTTCATTTAATAACTGGCCAATGTAGTGCCCGCTATTCTATCCAGTGGACTTTCTAACCCTGGGACTGATTTTGAAGCGACGGGAGCTGGGAGGAGCCTACATTTAAGGAGAAAGCCCGGTATGGCCAGGATCGCTCTACTATGCGCCCTACTTTGGTATGAGGCCAGCCTATATCCTACGTCATCTCACCAGTGCATGATCACAAGATGACTATTGCCGCTCGTATGTCTCATTCTGGTACATGCCCAACTATTTCACTGAGAGAATCACCACTAAATGAATGGACCGTAGAAGAATGTCTGGCAAGATTATTTCATGGTTTACAGAATTAGCGGCTACCCCACCCTACATTGTATAGCCACAGAGAGGGTTTGGATAAAGGAAATCCACCCGGGTATCACATCCTATCCATGGTAATACCACTGTCTATGGATTAGGGGGTGCACAGACTTCCACAGAGACGAATTACATACATATTACTGAATAGCGACAGTTATAGATAGGTTGTAAATTATTTGTAATTTATGTTAATAGCGAAAAGAACAGTACTAAGGAAGCAAACAAATTTAATTTGGATGACATAAAGTTAAAATGGGCGAACTTTTTGGTGGATGTTGGGAATTCCTGGTTGTTGAGTCATTCTTTACACCATTATGAGAAATCTGATGAGTGAGAGAAGCAGGAAAGTTCCCACAATCAGTGAGGCCGAACGGTCCCCAGGATCACTAAGCCGTGATCCTGCGCAGCGCCACTTCGCTCATTTGCTGATTTGGCTTAAAACCAAAGTTTGTGAAAAATGGATAGGCCTTTAGGCGAGAGTTTTTTTTATATCATCTGACAAGCTTTGAAGGGGGGGGGTCTTTCACCAAAATAGGGCCTCAATTTACACGCTAATACAACAACATCATGCTGTAGATTCACATAGACCTGGAGATGGGTCTTTCCGAAAGGAACTAAACCTTTTAGTGATTACCCTGCATAATGAAATGGCTCTATGACTCTTACCACGCTCTTCTATCAGACATTTCACAAGAATAGAGTCTCATTTTGGGTGTTTCTTTAAGACACCATTTTACAAATTATGAGGACCTTGAGATTACAGGGTAGAGTCCTTCTGAAAACACCTAAATCTGCACCAACACTCTGCAGGGCTCTAGGACTTTTTCCACGTACGTTTATCAAAGCTGAGAGTTGGCTTCGCTATCTGATTCTGAATTCCTGTATAATTAATAGATGAGAAGCCACCTACTTGTTAGACATGAATCAGACCAACGTCAAATAACCACCAAACACACACTTTATATGACACACCCATCACCACTGAATTTCCTTATAGCTGTGCGCGTTGATAACCCGGTTGTACTCTCACATGACTCCTTGTATAGAGAGTCCCTTTCTGTAGAATATTATTCACACAGATAGAGCCCCCATGTACCTATCGAAAGTCCTTGCTTTTCTTCTTTTGAACCTCGATCGGTGTCAGGGGCATACAGAAATTGGCCTACTGAGTCTCAGCGTTTCCCAAGGTACATTAGTAGGCGACTAACCGCTTACATCCGCGTACCCCATAGACGAGGATACTCTTTGGGCGGACTTTTTTTATTTAATTTAGACCGGGAATTAAACTGGACCCCAGTGCACTATTCTCTAACCATTTCACTCCTTCCCGCTAAGCTGTCAAATCATGGTACAGCTCTTTTCCCACACGGGAATCAGACGCTCGAGGTTAGTGGAAACATGACCAGTGTAGTGGCACAATCATAATATAGATTTGATTGTCTGTATAAGAGCCAAAAGCATGAAGTGAGTGGGTGCCCATTCAACAAATACTTTGAGCCAAAATACCTTGGCCTTTGAATCGGGTTGCTTTTAAATCGGACTTGCTACTCACATGTAGATAAAATACTTTTGCTAAATTTGGTTTTTCGTTTTATAGTGAACCATTTTCACATACTGGTGTCTACATGTATATATACTTTCTTTCGTGAAAATGGTTGGGCCAACTGTCAACACACATTTGGACAGAGTAGGCGGTACAAAGATCCAGAGTGGTGTAAAGCGTGCCAATAAAAAGTGACACTCATATCTGTGTGATTGATCTACCATTTTTAGGAACAGATTACGTCTTACAATATAGTTTATTTTATTGTTTTTTATATGTATTTTGGCCATTCTATTAGGTGGATCGCTGAAAGCTGAGGCTTGTTGGAGCGGTAGGGGCTAGGAATCATGTGAGAACTCATACACACAGCAGGAGCCAGGATGGTCAGAGCTTCATTCAGGATTTAATGGTCTAGCCATTTCACTACTTCAGATTGCAGACAACAGACATGGGTTTGTCTTTGGAAGCCCTAATTTTGGATTCCAAGCAAAAGAATTCCTCCTTGAATTGGAGGGAGCTAGATAGGGAAACAATTTTATTTATTCAATATTTCTTGGAGTACAAGGTAGGCTTTCTAGTTGAGAGCACTGTCACAAGTTGCACAAACATTATATAACAGGTTTGTTTTCTCTTTTAATATAACCCATCTCCTTTTGTTTGGGTGAATTGCAAATTGCAATTATATTTAAAATATTGATAATAGTTCAGTGAAGCTTGGCAGGTATTGAGAAGAAATGATGGTGGCACACTAAAGATATCATACTGACATATGCTCTCGAACTTGACGTTAGCTATACTAATTTTTCTGGGTTTGTAACCACATACAAGTAAATCTGTATTTAATTAGTCACCTAAACAAAAAACCCACCATACAGATTTCATCATTGCAAATGTATTCATGCGCTATCATCCAGAATCATATAATAGACTGTTATATGTTTTGGAATTGGGTGGGTATGTGGGAAGGATAGGAAACAATTGGAAAAATGTTCTGTTGGAATCCTATAGGTAAAAGACATAGGTGCAGGCCAAAAACCAATGGACTGCATATTGTATAGCACGATAATGTGAATACAATTGGCCTTAGACGGCAGAGAACATGCAGAAGTGTGTGGTCAAACAAGAGGAATGCTTTTGTCCAGCAGTGTAATCCTGATCAATTGAACATGATGATATATTTTCTGTATGTTGATTTTGCTTGATTGATTGGTTTATTTCTATAGTTGATTGGCACTTCCTATATAAACCCTTATAGTCTTATTGAGACACGATGTTAAAATGTGGCATCTGAATGGCGGCCATCATGAACGAAAGAAATTTATTTTAGCTTAATATGGCACGTTTCGTAGGTTATAATTGGCAATGTTAGTTTTACCGAACAGCGATAAATAGCCTTGTTCAAGATGGCAAAATAGAAGCAGGGTTCTCGGCGGATGAAGTTGATTGACCGTCAACCACCCATAACTACCTGTTCAATCTGTTTCACAATATCAGTGGATAGTTTGGTAGAGTATGAGTTGATCCTGGGCAAAATAAACTCCCCTCCATTCCCAGCTGTATGGAGGGGGTCTCTTTACTTACTTGTCTTGGGAGAACGTACCCCATAGACATGATAACATGATATGTCTATGGTGAACTTATATGGAAAGTCTGAGAAGAGATGACTAGGTATTGGGAATTTGTTATGACATTTTAAACGAGCATGCATAAAAAACATAACCTTGGATTCCGAGCGCAGCTCACAAAGAGTTTTCGTTTTAGGGTTTTATGCGTCTTACCGCCTCTTTCTCTTAGACTAACCCGGTCACATGAACCAGATTATCAGTCAGTCGTATGAAATGCTTAGCCCTCCTTTCGGAAAGCACCTGCCTACTATCTGTAACTTCATCAGTTGACTTAGAAACATGTTTTACCAATGTATAACACAAGTAAGATATCATCTTCATGATGAGCTATTTGAGAGGAATAATGAATGGCTTCTGTCTAATCCTCGAAATCTTGAGGAAATTATCTAGCCAAATAGCAGCTTCTTCACCTGTCATCTTATGTGGATGACATAAAGATAGGTTTTATCATAATGTGTCTCCTCTTATGGTGCTAAGGTGTGGTTCCTATTTTCTCAACACTATACACACGTTCACTCAACGCGCTATACCGATCAATTGCAAGATAGACACACATATCAATCTAAAAAACAAAAACAAATTTGTTGGTTTTGTTTCGTATTATATCGCATATAAAATAAATCCATAGAGTAACCTTGCTTGTTTACAGAGTGTGCAGTTGCAAGCAGAAAGTCTCTTAAGGAAAATATTCTATAGGTCAAAGATTTAGTAGGTCAATTTTTGCACACCATGGACAACTGTCAGGATATTAAAAGAGATTTCCGCATTGAGGGTGAATACGACCATAAACCCCAGGTTAATGCTCAATTCTGGTTCAGAGGGAATTATAATGCAGTTGATAGATAAGGAGCATTCATGCATGCTACATATATTCATGAGATGGTGAAGTTCCTTAGTCATGGTTTCATATGACCCATTAGTGGGAAAGGTAGGAAATAGTTCGTCCCCGTTCACACAGCCTCACATGTAAAACTGTAGGGTGTGTGCATAAGCATGGCCACAAACATACAAAGAAGTCAATGATGTGTATCCTAACAATGTCAGATGAGCCTTATGGGAATGGAGGATTAAACCACGATCTCAACATAACAGCCAAGATACGCATGCCCCCTCACATTCTGAAATCTCAATGATGCGCGTAATATAAAAATGTCAAAACATTCTGTCCTTTGTCCAAGCATGTCCAATCAAAAACCGTGGAAAGTTTTAATAGCTAAAACACCTCCTCAAGATACATAGGAGTAGGATTCCAACTGGTTATTTAAGAAGATGCTGTTTCAGACTTAATTCTTTAATGATGTGAAGCCCAATGCCCCATCACTTGAGTTTCAGAATAGTTGTATGCTTCTTTTTTCCTCTCTCATTCGTATCCTGATCAGTGTGAGGAGTATGAAGGAAAGCACCTACTGAGTTCTTAAAGTTTTAACATTTCCCAGGGCGTGTCAAAAATGGGACATCCTGCTTGCTCTAGAGTGTTACTGGGCCTCTTTTATTGAATGTCACGATCTAAAACCAAAGGGAGTGTTGCAAAGGAAAAAGTTTTGCCCTGACTGAGAATCAAGAACAAGAGACCCCTGAACCCTGGCTTACGGCCTAGTAAACTATCCACTGAAGTAAATCAACGTTTCACTCCTATTGGATGTTTGAGCAATGAGGATCTCACTGGGAGAATGAGAGCCTTATTCTATTTTCTGACACCAGGCAACTGAAACCAATTACAAGGGGCATATAGCTTGCTAAAATCTTCCAGTTTACTAACAGACCTAGAACATTTCATCTTTGTGGTTGAGCAATCTGTTATTCAGGATCGTAATGGTTTGTACCGGGAGCTGCATGGTGCTACATACAAAAATTCAAAAAGTACTTAGCGCAATGTACGTATGTGGTGTTCAATATGAGTCAATTATATATTATAATGTAAAAAACTCTATCACGCTTGAGACTTTTTTTATGTATAGATACTTGCTTTAGATGGGCTTATCTTGTTCAATGACAGTGGCAATCGTATTTATGGTTAGAGTCAACATATGCGATTAGGTGATGAAATCAGCCACAGCTAGGGAATCATAATGTGCAATGCAGCATTAATTCAGTCATTCATCTGACTAGACTATACTGACAAGACCTAACGCGTTTAACGCCAAAGAATGCCACACGATGACGACTAAATGCCTCGTGACAAAGATAGGTTACAGTCGCATTCAATGTGCCATTCCACTTGGACAACTTGGCAACTTTGCTCAATGAACAACGCACAGTATCTTGCTGCTTGACCAAAGTGACAGAAGACAACTCATAAGCTGGGTTTCTCACCCAGTAGCCAGGTTACCTGCTTACCTGTTTATTCTGCTTCGCTCTCCCACTACCCCGCCCGCCCTAAGACCCGGATAACCTGGCTACACCCAGTGACCTTACCGTCTTACCTAATAGAATTTTTAGACTTCAGTGGCTCAGTGACATGAAGGCCAGTTCGTTATGTCACTGGGTGGCTTTAGGAATCCCCGAGCTAGCTATAGGATTGCGCTTCCTGACCCTGGCAACCCAAAATAACTGTCATACATCATAAAGTCAAATTATATGCCTTTCAGCTGTTGGCAGCTATTTACACCAATTCATTTGATCTCCTGGCGAGTGTGGAGGGTGCTGGATACATCTATAACGCTATAACTCCATTGGAGTATGTTTGGAATTCTACTCCAGCCACAAAGCTGAGCCAGCTAGATAATCGGCAGTCGGGATTTATAAGTTATCTTCTCTTTGCGAATTCATTTGCAGCATTGCCGTTTCGAAGGCGCCGCTTTACAGTAAACATCCAGGGCAAGATGGTGGACCGTAAGCCCTCTCAGCTATCTGTATCGTCGGCAGTTTTTCTGGTTTCATGTCTCTTGCTGCTGTGACATCGATTCAACACATAACAAATACCGATCAAACACATCATGGGTAAGACTTGAACATGTAACCTCGGATTTCACTAATACGCTGGGGAAATAGCTAGGAAATGCTTAGTCACTGCCTCTGTTGTGTCTGTCACTGGCCTGGGTAGTGGGAAACTGTCTACCATGTACTGTGTACCCCGTACCTCCGAAACCAGACACCCCGTACTCTCGAAACCATGTACCCCAGGCTCGAAACTTTGTACCCAGTACCTTATATACCATGTACTTCCAGCAGAAGTTTGACAAAAGTGGGATAACCCCAATAATGTTTAAACATTAAGCTAAGTCTTTGTGTTTTCAGTATATCACAACCTGAGAGAGACATTCAGACCAATAGAACCACTTTTTTACATTAGAATACCATGTCTCAACCTGGGTATTAAAAGTGATAACAATAAACAAATTTTTCAAACTGAAAATTCAAGGGTTGAACCTAAACTTTTAAACATTGATTGGTCATTTAACTTTCTTGTCAAACTTCTGGTGGAAGCACGCGGTTTCGAGGGTACATGGTTTCGGGAGTGCGGGTTACTTGGTTTCGAGGGTACGGTAAGTAGTTTCTCATTATCCTCTGTCACTCTGTCTGTCACACTACTGATTCGGTCACTACTCATTACTCGGTCTCTTATGCAGAATACACCACACAGTCAAGCAGTTGGTGTTTCAGTCTCAAGGTCTGGCCACTCTGGCATTCGGTCAAATTCAAAACAAGCCATATATCTACTTGGGAGTATTTACTATTCCTTAAATAATTTCCTAAATTCATGGGATTAATTTGTCGTCAAAGACAATCAATCAACACGTTTGCCACAATCCTGTTTGCTCATAGACGCATTATCACATTTGCATTCATAATCAGGGTGAATTTCACAGACAGTTTAATCCAGATTCTTATGGTAACACTACATCACTAAGAGTATAAAATATTACTATACATTTATATTTTATAATCCGATCATTTTAGGCACCTCACCATTCTAGCCGCACAACCGACTACATCTTCCACACTGAAAGCTCTTGGTTAGGTTAGAAGATGGGGGATGTTCAGGAGATGAGCTTTCAGAATGTTGTTGATACCATCCTTAAGCCCCAGGGTATCAAATGCGGTGGCTACCCCGATGATCTGTTCCTGGATTTGTTAGAATCTGACAGGGATCGCTTCCAATGTAATATCTGGTAGGTTCTGTAGGTTCAGATACACTAGATATTAGGTGCATTTTCGTGCTTGGGTTTTTTTGCGACCGAAAAGCGCGATCCAAAAAAGCATCTTTCGCCTTTGGTCGCGATCTGTGACCAAAAGCACGCGGACAGAATTCCGCCACCGAAAGAAGTAGTTCAGGCAAATGTCAAGGTTACCGCAAAGAGGCTTGATTACTACATCGAGATAACAAATCACGAATGATCGTTCGGGTCTAACAATTGGGAGAGGACAACTCTGATCCGATCAAAGTCCATTATGAACTCAACTGCGTTCCCTCACCGTGAATGTGTGTTCGCGTGCTCGCGACCGAAATTTTTCCAAAAATTTCGAGCACGCGAATGCACATATTAAAATCAAATGGCCCTTTCAAAAAACAGCATGCCTTGTGCCGAGGTTAGCCACAGCTATCAGTACTGTAGAAGGTTTAGTAGTAATCTGAGAGTCATAAGACCGGAGTTGCTACACTTTTAATAATAACCCGATTTCTTTTCGCTAACTACTGAACACCCAGACGCATGACGCTAGTTATTAAAACTCATCATATTTGGACCGATGGTTAGATTGTGCTGCACTCACGCTATCAGTTTTGTGCTCACTCAGCTATTAAACTTCCGAGTATTGAGAAACCAATACAATCAAGCTATCGAAAGGAAGCTACAATTGCTTTCTTTATACAGTAACAGTTGGCAACACTGGATAGAAATCTCCAACCCATCAGTGTCCCCTGAATATTTGGCTTTAGTCTGTGACGCCCCGCAAAACGAACAGATCTACCATAATGTCCTCTGAATTCACGCCTTTTGAAAGGTTTTTGTGTACCAAGTTAGATTAAGCGGTATTTGTCAAGTGCCAATAAATTGTGCACGAGTTAGTGAATCTCTGTAAATAATGGAAGCTACATCTCCAAGTCCACTAACTGATATCCTTAAGTACTTACGGTACAGTGGAATTGGAACCTATTTTCAGTGGATTCAATGTGAAAATAATGGCTTCATCATTCCTGTTGCAGTTACATGATAATAAGGGACGCCAGACAATGTGATAACAAGCACGTCTTCTGCGCAACCTGCGTGTTCGCCTGGTCTATGACATACGGTTCCAACAGTGATAAATGTCCAGTATGTCGATCTAAGCAACAGGACTACATGAAACATAACAAGCTCGATAGTGAACTGGAGTATAAATGGGTTAAATGTCCTGAGCCAGGATGTGCATTACGGTGTCCGCTCAGAGATTTCCTCCAACATAGCCATGGTAAGCACAAAAGTGTGATCACATATGTCCGTTATGAGACCCTAATGTTAGGATTCGTCGGCGGCTGTCTGATCTAGACTCAAATATTATATAACTATTGGGCATTAGGAAAACTAAATACTTTTAGTAAAATAATTAACCTAAATAACACTAAAAGTAATAAAATTATTTTCTTATTGAGGGTATTCGCCCCTATGAATGGTCTATTTGTATGCTGTATGCTATACTTTTCACAGGCATGAAATTGTACGGTCAGTCAGTGGATCTAAACACATTACGTAGGAGTCGTCCTGCTCCAGTAAACCCAATGAGTGGAGGAATATTGTTCCTCCCTACTCTCAGAACCAATGGTACTATGGGGAATGTTAGAGAGGTAAGAATTCCTCTCCTCACACTCATACAGATATGATGGTTTATGCGTAGTGACAGAGACCAGTTCCAGGTCTAATTCCATGATAGTGAGATGGCTCAGTAGTTAGGTCGCTCAATTCAATATTGAAAGATCATGGGATCTAGTACTAGTCTTGCCAGGCTCCTGCTGTGAGTGTGAGATCCTCACATGCCAAGTTCCGGCTGTGAGTGTGAGCTCCTGGAATAATTCCCAGTTTCCACCTCTACAGAACAACCCCCAGGGCCGGTTGGTACTGTAAATCGGCAGATGTTTTTTTTATTACAGATCTATCTTATGGCATTGGGTGTTTGTCAAATTCGTGCATACTATGTTTCTCCATTCAAAGGAATTGCAGTAGTGCATGGCTTCATTGTATTTGTAATAAATATTTATTTTTGTATACATGTGTATGTGTGCGTGCGAGCGTGTGTATTCTCTATTTGTTTGGTGCATCATTATTCCCTGTATATGGTCTTGGAGTTTTCTCCTGGTTTGCGGGAAGGTCTTAACAGAGTTCAGATAAAATGGCCTTCCTATCACCATCCAAGACTCCTTGCAGACAAGTTGCACATTCTAAATACTAAGCCAGCTGCTCTAATGCATGCATACATTGCAGGGTCGGAATCTCCTTCAGGATATGATGCTCGTGTTGCATTTAGAGATGGAGTTACGGCGTCGAGCCATTGAGAGATTAGCTTCTGAACAGAATGACACAGAGAGAGCCCGCCATATGAGCGAAGTGCTAGCGATACAGGAGCAGATGCATGAGATTACAGGCTTTCTGAATCTATTGTTCAGCGTACCACCAAACTTCCGACAGGCGGGGGAGTAAGTGTGTTCAGTGTGCATTTCACTGGTCAGGGTGGAAAGAATGCGGAAATGCCTCTATTTAAAAAACCTCATACCAAAGAAATTGCTAACTGAAATACGCGCTTTTGACGATCCTTTTTTGGGGAACCGAGGTTTGTTTGGGGCGATATAAGTGCTGGGAATTATGTGAGGAGCTCACAAAACACAATGGTCTTTTACTCACTCTCAAGCCAAGCACGCCACAAAACTTCCGACAGGCAGGAGTGTATGAGTGTTTAGTGCGCTTTGGACTTGTGAGTTTAGAACTTTTCAATTAAAAAACAAACTCAATGCAAGCATCATTTGCATCTGATTTTTTGGTATCATTGGTTCTAGAATTCCTGGAGCATTTTATTCAATAAGGCCTTCAATTATTGTTTCTAACATGAAACCGTGGCATTGAGTACAGGATCATGAACTGCCGCATTATTTGTTTAGTGCTGAATTATTTTTAATTATATTTCTAGACGACCCACCATAGAAATGACACGCCCCCACATCGCTGATGACGAATCTGACTCGGACTCTGCTAGTTCAACATCCAGCGATTCATCAGGAGTGATCTCCCGATACCGGATTGCTGAACGGCAGCGTTTACAGCAGAGAACTAGCCAACTGGGCAGTCAAAGTCGTACTGCTGCTGAGACTAGTATTACCCCACTTACTGCTACTAGCCACCTGGAAAGCCGCCCTCTTAGCACGATACGAGCCGCTCGTCGGTCGGAGATACGAGAGGAGTTGGCCCGAATTGAGCCGACGCCGGCAACCCAGCAGCTACAAGCTGGACGAACAATTGAAACTAGCCGACGTGAGGAGCGCAACGCCACAGAACCAGAGGCGGACAATTCCCTGACAGGAGTCACCCGGTCTATCCTAGCACCGAACAGTATTTCTCGTGCCACCCTGAATGGTGGCAGGATGCTTTCATCACGACCCCAGCTGGGTGAGACGAGAGCTCCAAACACTGAGCAGAGATCCAACGATATTATAGTGCCGACCTCGTTTGATGTGAGAACACGCACAACTGAAAACAGACCTACAAATAATACGAATCACGCTGAGTTACAAAGAAACAGTGCTAGTGTCGGAACAACACAATCAACTAGTACCAACAACATTTCCACCCCTAGTGCTAGTGAAGCAACAATTACTGCTGATGCTAATACTGACTTGCCTCAGCCCGCAGTTCTTCCTGGCAGCGTCACTAGAGCCAGCAGTACTTTCCAAAGAGCCATGGAGCACCTACCACCTATTGAGGCCGGACAGCCGTCTACCCGGGTATGTTATCCCGACTGCGCTTCAATAAATGGGATAGTGGATAGCTAAATGGCTAAGGTGCTCAGCTCAAGATTGGGAGATACTGGGTTCAAGTCCTAGTCATGCTGAGCGCCCACTACATGAGAATGAGCTCCTCGCATTAATCCTAGCTCCTACTGCTCCAACAAGCCTCTGTGTTAAGAGGTCCAATAAATAGGATGGCCAAGTGCCTGAGTAGAAAAACAATGTTTATCCGTATAAATGAAGTTTTCAACTTTTATTCTTGTAAATGATACCAAAGATTATACCAAGATAGGATACAAAGCCTCTTTTCTGAATGATATCGCCGAACTCCGCGACATCAGATGGCGATCAGTGCGCACGTGCTGGGTTTTTATAGGGGCTTTAGTGGCAGGGGTCTAAGATACTCCACTTCATTAAGTGATTCAATAGACAGCTAGATCGCACATAATGTCCACGTCTTTGTGCCATCTGACCGGAACAGGAACCGGAATATGATGCTTATAGATAAAAGCGGGTTCCCTTTTCACATGCAAAGAGCTTGTAATGTATACACATATGAACAACAAAACTAACCGCTGTTGAATTACGTGACAAGGTGAGGGCTCTAGTGCTGTTGAGCTCTGAGCCCCTACAAGACCCAGCACGTGCGCACTGATCAATTAACCGGGCCAATTTACATTCTTATACTAACTAAAGACTGTGTCCTTTTTTGGTATAATCTTTGATCATATTAAATGTCATTTTTTAGGGCATACTGCCTATGCTTCTGTACTCTATATAGTTGTGCATAGAGAAGGTAAAGGGGGTATGAATGTTTTTTGTTGATTCGGTAACTGACTGTAAGTACTTGATGATTGTGTCTCCACTCTCTAAGACTACTGATAATCACATGTGCTCATAAGTTTTAAATGTCTCGTTTGGAGAACTCCAAATGAGGCTAAAATTTAGGATACAGTCTTTGTAATGAATCTTGCATCGTAGGTTCTAACATAGTTGTTAGATATTACCATGCTTTACTTTGCATGGTATTTATTTTTGATGATTGTGTTTTGAAGAGAACCTCCGATCCACCTTCTGCTCCAGCCATAACTGAATCGAGTGTAGAGCCTGCGGCAGAGCCCGCACCCCCTCGGAGTCGTCCTGGTCCGGCTTCGATTCGTCGCCCTGCCCCACCGACTGGAGGACGAGCGGTGAACACAACGCGTCTGCGACGATCAATCAGTGTGCAGCAGTCCCCTGCGAACCCTCCCACCCAACGACAACGGCCAACGAGAACGAGAGGCCAATCTGAAGGCGGGCTGCCTGCGACCCCCGGTCAGCTGATGAGAGCACGGCGTCGCAGCGAAATCCATAAGGAAATAGCTGAGAAATTATCTGAGAACAATCCCTGAGATCCCCGTTCAAAATCCGATCAAGGCTATTGATCGAGCCGATTTTTATTTTTTTTTAGCTTATCATGTCCCTGTTTTTCCGGGCAGCTAGGCTAAGTGTCGTTCTTTTCTCCGTCCTTGTCTAAAGAATCTCAACCCTAGAAAATATTTTTTTCAGCCAATAAATAACAGCGGTTTTTGAAGCTAAAACGCAGCACTTGATTGAGACTGTTTACTTGACTTGTGTGTACTCAAGATGTGCATCCATTATGGACAATATGTTTTTGTCTAATTATCATTAGTAATAAATAAAAACATATATGTTTATAATTCACCAATCCAATACATGCACTGATGTATCTGATGGAGTATTTTGTTAGGGATTACAAGTAAGATATTTTATTGCCAAAGAATCAAGCTAGTTCTGAATTTAAAGGAAGCTTGCGTACAATTCTTTTTGGCTGTAAAACTCTACCACTGTCCTCTGAACCCATTATAACAGTCTTTCAGCCCAGCCAGTAAGCTAAGTAACCTAGCAATTAGCTTTCACGTCACTATGGGAATTGCCTTACAACCAAGGTTTTCGAACTGTATTATAGAGTTATCCTCCCATAACTCTGTGATACTGGCTGATGGACACTTTGGGCTTTACATCGAATAACACCATGAAACCTAAACTATACATATGCTACGGATGTTGCTACTAAGGTAAAGGTCGGAACGAAAATTGACCATCTACTGATCTAGTACTATTTTGTTTGTGACTTTGTCACAGTGACCTAAGTATATTACCACCT
>Ga0224501_10001002_pt1 | contig 21640 bp, 20 predicted proteins | sample SF_Oct11_sed_USG_4_FD_169105 | JGI IMG/M metagenome (GOLD analysis project Ga0224501, IMG submission 169105) | Sediment microbial communities from San Francisco Bay, California, United States - SF_Oct11_sed_USGS_8_1 | ecosystem: Environmental > Aquatic > Marine > Sediment | place: USA...
CGCGTGATTTTATGCCTACGAAACGGTTTTCAACCATATCAAGGCGGCCAATGCCGTGTTTTGTGCCGATCTCATTGAGATATTCAAACATCTCAAGCGCGCCGGTTTTAACGGTTTTATCCGCAAGGTTTTCCACACGTACAGGGATGCCGTTTTCAAAGCTCAAGGCAATTGTTTCCGGCTCGTCCGGCCAGTTGGAAATAGTTGAGGTGCGGGAGTAGACATCTTCAGTGCAAACAGCATTCGGGTCTTCGAGAATACCGGCTTCGTGCGAGATATGCAGCAAGTTATCATCTTCAGAATACGGTTTTTTGCGCGTGGCGGTGACCGGAATGCCGTGCTGTTCCGCATAATTCAGCATATCCGAACGGCCTTCGAAGCGCGTGAGGAATTCATCCATTTTCCAAGGCGCAAGAATTTTTATGTCCGGTTTCAAGGCATAGTAGGAAAGCTCAAAACGCACCTGATCATTGCCTTTACCTGTTGCTCCGTGGGAGACAAACTCGGCGTTTTCTTTTTTGGCAATTTCAATCTGGCGTTTGGAAATAATCGGGCGGGCAACAGATGTGCCGAGCAGATATCTTCCTTCATAAACAGCTTGTGATTTAAAGGCGGGAAAGATGTAATCGGTTACGAATTCTTCCTTTAGATCTTCGACATAGACTTTGGAAGCTCCAAGTTTAAGGGCTTTTTCACGAGCGGCTTCGAAATCTTCTACCTGTCCGACATCGGCTATATAGGCGATAACCTCATAATCTTCCTCAATCAACCATTTTAAAATTACGGATGTGTCCAGACCGCCGGAATAGGCGAGTACAACTTTACTCTTGCTCATGTTTGTTGCTCCTCTTTTCATCCGGGACTGCGTTATTTGCTTTTCACGTAAGTTTTTTACGCTTTAATCGCTCATGCCTTGTCCGGAAACTATCTCAAAAGACTATAATTATTAATCCGATAAGGTTTTATGCTAAAATATCGGCAAAGTGAAGAGTTTTCTTAAAACCCTAGCGGTTTTAGTAAATTGACACCGGATTCAGCCAGGCACCATGCCAGAATTGCTTTTTGAGCATGGAGTCTGTTTTCGGCCTCGTCATAAATGACGCAGGCTTTAGATTTTAAAACGTCTGGTGTGACTTCTTCGTTCTGATGGATGGGCATGCAATGCATGAAAATAGCGTGGTCTTTGGCCCGAGACATGAGATCGGTATTAACCTGATAGGGCATGAATTTGTCAATTGATTTACCTTCCTGACCCATGGATACCCACGTGTCGGTGACAATAACATCTGCATCTTTGGCCGCATCTTTTGCATCTTCGTGATACGTGACATTGTCGCCTGTCTTTTTAGGCTGCAGGTCAGGCGGGGTGGAGATCGCCAGATCAAAATCCCAGATTGGCGCAGCTTGTTCGAATGTTTTGCAGACGTTATTATAATCCCCGAACCATGCGATTTTTAGGCCTTGAATATCCTTGAGTTTTTCCTCAATGGTTAGAATATCAGCCATGATCTGGCAGGGATGGGAATTATTCGTCATGCCGTTAATGACTGGAATGGTCGTGTGTTTGGCAAGTTCTTCCATCGTGGCATGGTCGCTCATCCGGATCATGATCGCATCGACATAGCGCGAGAGTACTGCACCTGTATCTTCAATGCTTTCTGCGCCTGTGATTTGCATCTCATCCATGTTCATGACCAGCGTATGTCCGCCGAGCTGTTTCATCGCAACTTCAAAGCTCATTCGTGTGCGGGTAGAGCGTTTGTCGAATACCATCGCCAAGGATAAGCCTTCCAGAATTTGCGGCGGATTGAATTTCTCGGCTTTCAGCGCGTGCGCATGCTTGATAATTTCTTTAAGAGTGTCGGCTGGAATATCCGGCAGGTTAATAAAATGTCTGACGTCTTTTTGAGTGTCCATGACGTTACTCTTCCATTTCTTTAAGTGTATTTTCAATAATCTCTAAGGCTTCATTCGCATGCTTTTTGTTCAGGATCAAAGCCGGGGTCAGGCGAAGTGTGGATTTACCTGCTTGTGTTGCCATCAGGCCGTTACTTTGTAGCTTTTTAAGTAGACCTTTAATCTCGAAGGGTGTATCGACACCAATCATCAGACCCTTGCCGCGAATTTCTGTGATCTTGTTAGAGTCACGCTGGATTTTTTGTAAACCTTCAAAAAGGTGTTCGGACATGGTTTTCACGTTATCCAGAAAACCTTTTTTCAGCATTTCCTTTATCACAGTTGCGGCTACTGCGCAGGCCAGAGGGTTACCTCCATAAGTTGTTCCATGTGTGCCGACTGTTATGGCGTCTGCAAAAGGCTTCTTGGCGGCCATAGCTCCGACAGGAAAGCCGCTGCCCATGCCTTTGGCCCAAGCCGCGATATCCGGTTCTACACCAAAAGTTTCGTAGGCATGGAGTGTTCCAAGACGGCCAAATCCGGCTTGGACCTCATCAAAGATAAGGCAGATATTATGTTCGTCACATAAGGCACGCAAGGCAATCAAAAATCCTGAAGATGCCGGTGTTAGACCGCCTTCACCCTGAACAGGCTCGATAATTATGGCTGCGGTTTTTTTGCTAATCAGATCTTTAACAGAGTCAATCTCGTTGAATGTCGCAAAATGAATTCCGGGTAGATACGGCTCGAAGAATGGCTGGGAATTTCTTTTCTCTGTGACACTTGCCGCTCCATAAGTGCGTCCGTGAAAAGAATTGTGAAAGGCGATAATTTCATTACAGTGTGGCCCCTTATTCTCATAGGCCCATTTGTGCGCGCATTTCAAGGAAGCTTCTATGCTTTCGGTTCCGCTATTGGAGAAATACACTCTATCGAAACAACTATGCTCGATCAATAGCTCGGCGGCTTCGAGTTTTTCTTTGGTGGCGTAAGAGGCCTGACAGGTCATCATGCGTGCGGTTTGCTCATTGATGGTTTTCAGGACTTTTGGATGGGCATGACCCAGCGAGGCCACGGCAATACCAGCAGCAAAATCCAGATATTTTTTCCCGTCAGTATCATAGGCATAAACGCCGTCACCGCGATCCATCACTACTGGCTGCGCGTTATAGGTGCTGACCAGAAGGCTCTCGGTTTTGGCGATGATGTCTTGTGCGGTGGTCATTTTTATTTTCCTCCGATTGCTTTCTGGATTTCGATTTCATTGAGGTAGTTTTCCCGCTCATCTTCTCGCAGGATCATAGTACCCGGGCCGACGGATTCAAAAATTTCGTCATGCAGGGCATTTTCCCGCAGACCGTTGATAAGGTGGATGCGTTTTACACCGGCTTCCAGTGCTTGTTTGCAGTTTTCCATTTTAACCTGCATGCCGCCTGTGACTGTTCCATCCTTGATGAGTTTAGGAATGTCATTTTCTGTAATCATAAAGGCGGTTTCACCGTCAATCTTTACGCCGTCTACATTGCTTAAGTAGATGAGCTTTTGTGCCTTAAGGGTTATAGCAATATTAGTGGCTATCGTATCGGCGTTGATGTTTAAAATCTGTCCGTCTTTCGACGTGCCAATACAGGCACAGGCAATAAAATCTGTGACTTTGAATAGTCGTCTGATAGGGCGCGGATAAACTGCTTTAATGCCGCCTGTGAATTGATCTTCCGGTGTTTTTGGTGCTGCCTCAATATCGGCCCAGTTTACCGGCATGGCATTAAAGGACAGCCCCTCAATAGAGTGTTTTTGCATTCCCGAAGTTATATTGAGCGATAAATTCCCGCCCACAATTTCTTTGAGTATCTGAATATTGCCAGCCTTATTAATCCGGCGCCCGCCTATTTTTTCGACCTCGATCCCCCGTTCTTCGGAGGCTCTGTCCATGGCTTTGCCGCCGCCATAGACAAGTAGGATTTTGATGCCGTGCATGGTGAGCTCGCGAATATCCTTCAAGAGATTATCAAGAGATTTCTCGCATTCGACAACATCGCCGCTGGCTTTGATAACAAACAGACTGTCGCGGAATTTACTTTCGTAAAAGGCGTTAATGAAAAAATCCGGTAGTTTTTTGTTCTTGCTCATTATTGTTCCTTATGGGTAAACGGGACTAAGGCTCGTTAATCCCAGTGTTTCATCCAGTCCGCATAATATGTTCATATTCTGCACCGCGCATCCTGCTGCGCCTTTGACGAGGTTATCAATTGCGCCTTGAGCTATAATGTGACCGTTCTCACCAAGCGAAAAGTTTAAATCGGCGAAGTTCGAACCAATAATATCTGCCAATGCGACTTGGTTTTGATATCTTACGAAAGGTTCGTTTTTGTAAACACTGTTAGCATGGTCGAGGGATTTTGGGGCATCGACATCACTTTTTAAAGTAATAAAGGCCTGCCCGAATATGCCTCTTGTGAACGGACCGGAAGTTGGCACGAAATTGAGCTGACTTTCAGTGATTCCGGCGCTTTTGCACACTTCCGGCATATGTCTGTGTTTATTGATGTTATAGCTGCGCATGTTATGGCTGCGTACTGGGTGATGCGCGCCATCCGATAGAGATTTTCCTCCGCCACTAGAGCCGGTTATTCCAATAAAATCAACGGAGTGTATTTTATCTTTGAAAGGATACATTAAGAGCTGTGCCAGCAGGGCAAAGCATCCTGGATTGGCTATTGTGGAGCAACCCTTGATATCGTTCCGATAAATTTCCGGCAGGCCATAAGCTACTTTGCCAAGTAGATCGGGGTATTCATGTTTTACCTGATAATATTTTTCGTAGGTTTCTACATCATCCAGCCGAAAATCCGCGGATAGGTCAATCACTTTTGTTTTGCCGTGAATGGCTGCGACTGTGTCTTGTGCTGTTTTATGGGGTAGGGCAAGGAACACTACATCGCATTTTTCGGCGACTTCCAGAGCGTCTGTATTGGTCACATTCAAATCCATATGTGCCAGATGCGGGTATATTTCCCCGATCGGGGTGTTCTCATGTTGCCGTGAGGTCGCATATATGACATCCGTAAGTGGATGCGCATTTAAAAGTCTGAGCAGTTCAAGGCCGGTATAGCCTGTTATGCCGATAATGCCGGTTTGAAGTCTTGTAGCCATCTTGATATTACCAAATCTATCCATTCATTTGTGGGGTTGAAGGCGTTATACGCAATGACCCCGAGTTTGTCTTTTACAATTGTCTTGCCGACCGTGTTATCTGTCACCGGACCGCTGATGACGTCTATGGGTAAACCGATCTCCTTGCACCCTTGCGCAAGGCCGATTGCGCCTACTGGATCACTCGCGCAACCAATATGAAGACGTACATTCTTCTGGATTTCGGGTGCAGAGAGAATAGCGTTAACGCCATATCTACCCATCAGCCCATCGCCAAATTCGACGATAATCGCATCGGGGTTGTCCCGAGACAGATAGTCCAGAGCTCCATATGCGACATCAATCATGGTTTGATCATCAATATTGGCTGTTGAGGGAATACCTGCATCGACAAAGGACACGGCATTATAAATGCCATAATCTTGCATTTTATACAGATCACGCATCGCGCCTACGCCAGTTAGCTTGGCTCCGGCCAGTTTCATGCCCATCCGTGTGAGGGTCTTGGTGATCTCCGTTGCCACAGTGGTTTTTCCGCTATCCATACTCGTTCCGGTTACGATAATGATCGGCACTTTGCTTTTCATGTTTTTTTGCGGCTGGTAGATTGCCTTTTGATTGATGTTGAGTGGTTTATTCTTCCGTGCAATTGCGCCCAAAATTCTAATCCGCAGCGGGTCGCCGACTTCTTTGGTGTTGGCACTGGTGCATTCTCCGGCAATGCCACCAAAATTCAGAAGGTGGATTACATCATCCGGTGACAATGTTTTGGGCAATTGTCCGACAAACCCTTTGAGCGCCATCCGCTCGCCGAGGGCCACAGCAATAATATCACCTTTCTTAAGCTTGGACATCCGGCCCGAGGGAAGCTCCATCTCGTTATAGATAGACTTATCTTCCAGAATTTCAGCGGCATAAACTTGCCCCATCTCGCAAGGGAAGACCAGTTTTGGATCATCGAGAATTTCTTCACTGTGTTTCAGGTCAAGATTTTTCGTGACCGAGCTTATTTTATCTATTTGTATCTTAGTCATTTTTCTTCTTTTTTGCCTATAGAAAAGTTAAATGTAAAATGCCGTAAAATCAAAGGTCAAGCAATGACTTTTCGGGGAAAGATCAAATCTATTTTCGATTTAGGGAAAGGTTTTGAAAAAAACGTATCACAAATATCCGCAAAAAGAGTTGATCTCTCTTAACGGCTTCGTCGTCGCGGTTGTTTTTTTACGTTTTTAATCATGCGCCTATGAAAACCATATTTGCAGGCAGAGTGTCAAGATAATATTTTAAAGCGCAGTTTTCCTTGGATCAAAGGCGTCGCGCACGGCCTCACCGATGAAGGTGAGTAGGGTCAGGAGTGTGGCGAGTGAGAAAAATGCGCAGAACACCAGCCAAGGGGCGTGCAGGTTATCTTTCCCCTGTTTTAAGAGTTCTCCTAAAGACGGGCTGCCGGGTGGCATGCCAAGGCCTAGGTAATCCAGTGCGGTGAGCGAGGTGATCGAAGCTGTCAGGATAAAGGGCATATAGGTGATCGTAGCAACCATCGCATTAGGCAGAACGTGTCGCCACATGATGACGGGGTCTGATATGCCGAGTGCATGGGCGGCGCGGACATAATCAAAATTACGAGCACGCAAAAATTCGGCGCGCACCACGTCAACAAGGCTCATCCATGAAAAGAGGAGTAGGATGAAAAACAATGTCCAAAAGCCCGGCGTAAACATGGCCGAAAAGATAATCAGGATGTAGAGGCTGGGCATGGAGCTCCATATTTCCATGATGCGCTGCATGACGAGGTCGCGAATCCCTCCGAAATAGCCTTGGAAGGCGCCTGCTGTGATTCCGATAATTGAACTGGCAATGGTCAGAAACAGCCCGAAGATAACGGAAAGCCGAAATCCGTAGATCATCCTTGCTGTGACATCGCGCCCTTGGTCATCTGTGCCTAGCCAATTTTCTTCATCAGGAGCTGTGGGGGCCGGACCCTTCAGATTATAATTGATCGTATCATAGGAATAGGGGATGAGCGGCCAGAGCATCCAGCCCTGTCCTTCGACTTCAATCAGTTCCTTGACGAAGTCATCGCGGTAATCGGTCTCGGTTTCGAAATCTCCGCCGAAAGTGGTTTCGGAATAACTGAAGAGGACCGGATAATAGGTTTGATTCTTATAGCTTACCATGAGTGGTTTATCATTGGCGATGAGGGGTGCGCATAAAGAAAAGACAAGAAGCGTCGTAAAAATCCAGAAGCTCCAATAACCGCGCTTATTGGCACGAAATTGTTTGAGGCGGCGTTTTGTGACGGGGGATAGGTTCATGGCCCAGCATAATCCTTTCTCGTCATTGCGAGAAGCGTAGCGACGAAGCAATCCAGAAAGATAGGGACGGATTGCTGCGCCGGGCTTTGCTTTCTCCGCAATAACTCCCTGTTAACCAATGATCTTATCATATAAATCTTTCCATGCGGGGTTTTGCCCCTCAATCAGGGCAAGTTTTTTCTTCCGTGATCCGCCCTTAATTTGTTTCTCTCGTATAATAGCCGATTCCATTGTGTTGTGCAGTTCATAAAAAACAAGAATTGTGCATCCGTGTTTTTTTGTAAAGCCTGAAAATGCTCCTTGCTTATGCTGTGAGTTTCTTTGTACTAAATCAGATGTTACTCCAGTGTAAAGCGTTCCGTTTCTTTGGTTGGTCATTATATAAACAGCGGGTTGTTTCATCTGGATTGCCGCGTCAGGCTTCGCCTTCCTCGCAATGACGTTAAGGTAGTATGGAGTTGTGAGAGGCGGCGTTTTGTGACGGGGGATAGGTTCATGTTTTGCCTTTATGCCTTTTGTCTTCGGATCAATCGTTCAATTTTGTCTTTGGAGGCGATTAATGTGCCTAATATAATCAGAATTGTGGCAATTCCCAGATTGGCTGTAAAGATGGGATAGCTGAATGTTACCAGCAAAATGGTGGACAAGAGAGGGGTGAAGTATGCAAAGATGCTCATACTGAGGGCGTCGCCATGTTTCATTGCTATATCCCAGCAATAATAGCCTATACCTACTATAGCGCCTAGTGCGGCGGCATTCAGCAAAGCAAAGTTTTCCAAAGATTGCTCTGGGCCAAAAAGAATATGCAGGACAAAGAAAGCTATGGCACGATAGAGGGCTGAAACAGGGACGCCTGTGCTGCTTAGTTTCTGGTGCTTTATTATAAGGGAATAGACAGACCAATGGAGAGCAGCAATAAGGGCCATGACGTGCCCGAACTGAAATCCTGAAAAATCAAAGTGTAAGCCGCCTTTTAGAAAGATAACGCCACTAAAGGCAATAATGCTTCCTATCAGCATAAAGGGTTTTAACTGGTGATTGGGGAGCAGACCGGAGAATAAAATAATAAATAAAGGCCAGAGATAGTTTATAAGGTTTGCCTCTTCTACAGGGGAATTCTTGAAGGCTGCGGCATAAAGAAGGCTGTAGGATCCAAGGCCTATAAAGGGAAAGATAATGGCTTTTGGCGGGATGGTAAAAACTTTAAAAAATCCGGTCTTATATCTTACAAGCCATATGGGCACGAATACAAGAAAGCTGGCGAAGGAATGTATGGATAAAAGCAGAAAAATAGGAATGTCTTTGGCATAGCTAAAAAAAAGTGCAGCTGTGGACCAGAATAATATAGCTATTATTCAGGCTATATTCCCTTGGGTTTGGGTCATGGTTACCCCCGTTTCTCGAAATCGATGCGTGGATCGACGAGGACATAAACCACATCACGCACAAGGTGCATAATCAGACTGATCAGGGCGTAGATATAAAGCGTGCCCAGAACTACCGGATAATCACGATCCATGATGCTGGTATAACCAAGCAGACCTAGCCCGTCGAGGGAGAAGATGACTTCTATCAAAAGCGAACCGGTGAAGAAAATATGCACGAAGGCGGCTGGAAATCCGGCGATTACAATAAGCATGGCGTTACGAAATACATGACCATACAGGACCTGGTTTTCACTTAAGCCCTTGGAGCGGGCGGTTAGAACATATTGTTTGCCGATTTCATCCATAAAGGAATTTTTGGTGAGCATGGTTAGTCCGGCAAAGCCGCTGATGATCATGGCGGCAACAGGGAGAACCATATGCCATGCATAATCAAGGCTGGCTTGTATCATGGTCATATCTTCCCATCCATCCGAAGTTAGTCCACGAAGTGGGAAAATATCCCAATATCGGCCACCAGCAAAAAGAACAATGAGCAATATCGCGAACATGAAAGAGGGGATAGCATAGCCGATGAAGATTACGGCGCTACTCCAGATGTCGAAGTGGGAACCGTCTCGCACGGCCTTCCTTATGCCAAGCGGGATTGATATTGAATAGATAATCAGGAATGACCACAGCCCCAATGAAATAGAGACCGGCATTTTCTCAAGGATCAGATTGATGACTTTTTCATCACGGTAATAGCTTTCGCCCAGATCAAAGGTCAGATAATTGCCAATCATAATGAAAAAGCGTTCATGGACGGGCTTATCAAATCCGTACATTTTTTCGAGCTCGGCAACAAATTCGGGGTCAAGGCCTTGTGCGCCTTTATATTTGCTTTGTCCGCCGCCGCTTTGGTTGCTGAGGCTTCCCGACATGGTATCGCTGCCGCCACCGGTAAAACGAGAGGTAGAGGACACATCATGGCCTTGTATCTGGGCGATCATCTTTTCGACCGGCCCGCCGGGGACGAATTGGATAATAATGAAGCTGAGAAGTAATATCCCGAGAATCGTCGGGATCATAAGCAGTAAACGTTTGAAAATATAGGACACCATAACCGAATTATCTTATGAGAGCGATTGAGTCCCGTCTATAGTGAAATGCGCGGAATTAACAGGATTAACAATAAATGCGAGGGCGCAAAAAAAACACCGCCGAAGATTTAATCTGGCGGTGTGAGTTTGAGTTTCTAGTTTATTTAATAAAACTAGGGTTCCATGATTTTGTCAGTGGACCATATCACTATGGCCGCTTTTCCTGTTGAATTCCTCGAAGGCGGATGGCGTTTCGATCCCCATAAAGACGGCTTCGAAATCTTCCAGCAGTTTAGATTCAAGGTGTTGTAGTTCTCTCATCCGGTTCTTCGATGAAACGTTATAAGCCTGTTTGAGAGTGGTTTCCCGTAACTCATCTTTGTAAAGGATCTTGGCGAGGTAGGCTTTATTGCCCAAAGCCATGACATTATCCGGATCAATGGCCAAGACTTTATTCGTCGTGAGAAGAGCTTCTTCTTCCCGATCAAGGTTTGCCAGAGCAAAAGACTTGTTAATCAAAGCGTTGACGTTTTTAGGATCAATGGCTAGAAGTTTTTCCTCTCGCTCCAGCAAATGCTCGTATTCCTGATGCAGATGTTGTAGGAAAGCTTGCTGAAACAGAGCTTTGTCATCTTGCGGATTTGTTTTTAGAATTTCTTCAACCATCAGGGATGCTTCTTTGTAGTATCCATCCACGATCAAAATATCAATTTCGTTATCTGATTGATGCGGGTCGTAAGTTCCATCTTTTGTGGGATCTGTATAATAGGCGCAGTCATCGCGTTTCATGAAAGCCATCAGGTCATAGGCAAGCCGCGCGCGCATTGATCCGTCATCCACCGGCATATGATTTAAAGGGTGGTTGTAGCTGAATTTTTCAGACGAAGAGGACGCAGTACTGGCGTAAATTTCCTGTGGAATCATAGACTAAGCCCCTTTATTATTGGAGACAGAATTTCCTAAAGAATAGAAAAACCTGTCTCCATTATTATTATATATTTTCAACCCGAGGTCTTTTTAGACGCTTCCATTTGCCTTTGTGCTACGTTATTCGTCGCTTACGTAGGCTGTCCTACGCTTCACTCCTCATGTCTTGCACAAAAGCAAAGCGAAACATCTAGACCTTCATTAGAAAAATAGTACCGCTTTTGGCAATATAAATGCAAGCGTTTTTATTTAATTGAATGTTTTTTTAATTTAGAAGAAGTTTTCTGGTTTTAAATTCCAGCTTCTAATATGCCATGATCTATCTGAAAAATCAATAATACCAAGGCTTCCAGTGGATAGCTTTATGGGGGCGCGTTGTACAAATTCATCACAATTGGAAGCTATTTGAGGGGCGAAACGACCCACACCATTGGATGTCAAAACCAGAACTATTCTTTTTGGGTTTTTAGACGAATCGGTTAAATTGGTTGCAAAATTCTTCCAGTCCCTGATGATTTTATCCGGATCGACCAGCCAGCCATCGGGTGGGATAGAGTGTTTGTCCCAATCTTCTATTGCTTTTTTTCCTATGCGGGAGATGACCTCGTCTTCGGGTTTGTTCTCATCAGGCCCGTAATCAATTTCATTGAGCATTTTAAGAGTAACTAAATCGCGCTTCAGATCCATTTCTTCAAGTGCGAGCTTTGCTGTTTGCTGTGTTCTTTGGAGGCAGGAAACATAAACTTCGTCAGGGATGAGGTTTTCCTTTTGTAAATACCTGCCAAGTAAGCGGGCCTGTTCCTCTCCGGATTTCGTTAAGGGCAGGTCTGTGCGTGCTCCGACGCGGGTGACTACATCGCCGGGATTAAAGGTATTGCCGTGGCGCGCGATAATCAGCGTAATCATGAGGCTTTTTCTTGCAGGGTTAAAAGACGACTTTCGGCGCGCGCCAAATCATCAGGTGTATCTATACCGGATTGAATATCACCTATCGGAATATTAGCCAGAACAGTGTGAATTTTGATGTCATTTTCAATCATCCGAAGCTGCTCTAATCCTTCATAGTTTTCGTATGTTCCTTGAGGCAGCATGCAATATTTTTCCAGAATATCACTGCGAAATCCGTAAAGGCCGATATGTTGGTATACGGGTGAAAAATCTTCTTCTTGTCTAAGGCTTTCTTCGTCCCGGATGGCAGGGATAATGTTTTTGGAAAACCACAAGGCACGGCCCTTATTGTTTACGATTGCTGTTGTGCCGCTGAAAGGTGTTGTTCTTTTATTTTCGCGCAGACGGTCAAGGTCTATCCAGCTTAGTCTATGGACGGGGGTTACAACTTCGTAATGTGGATTTTGTTCAAAAGCATCGAAGATACTTTGTATAATTTCAGGCGGGGTGAAGGGGGCATCCCCTTGCAGATTCACGATAATATCCGGCCAGACATCCATTTGTCTTAGAGCAGCTAAAATGCGGTCGGAACCGGTTGGACAGCTTGGCGGTGTGATTATGCACTCGGCACCTATTTCTTTTGCGTGGGCTTCGATGCGTTTATCTTCCGTTGTCACAAAAAAACCTGCTTCAAGGTCGCCTCTTGTGATGTCGCGGGCAATATCTACAACGCGCTCCAGCATAGATTTCCCCGATATTTTTGCAAGAGGCTTGCCCGGGAAGCGGGTTGAGCCATATCTGGCGGGGATAGCAATCATACGCTTCACGTTATTTACTCCGTTTTGTTGTCTCCGGCATACCACCATGTGTTGGCGATTAACGGGTCTATATCGGAAAGCTTACTGGGGCGCTTTATGTGATCCCAATAAGCAAGTCGCCATTTGGGGTAATGCCACATCGGAATAACATAATGATTCCACAGTAAAATGCGATCGAGCGCACGGGTTTTGGTTACAAGGTCTTCACGGCTTTCGGCGTGGATTAGTTTGGTGACAAGATCATCAATCACGGGGTCCTTGATTCCAATTAAATTACGTGAGCCTTGCATTTCCGCACGGTCGCTTCCCCAAAATTCACGTTGTTCATTACCCGGCGAATTTGATTGACCGAATGTGCCGATTATCATGTCATAATCAAAGCTTTCGATGCGGTTTTGATATTGGGCGCTATCTACTATTCTAAAATTTATGACAACACCGATACGCTCAAGATTTATGATAAAAGGAGCTACCCAACGTTCAAATAATGGGCTGACGCCGAGAATCTCGAATTCCAGAGCCTGACCCGCAGCATTGATACGCGCTCCTTTTGAATTGATATTTGTGTAACCGGCTTGTTCGAGCAGTTTGACCGCTTCGCGTAAATTATTGCGCATTTTCCCGCTTCCATCCGTAACAGGGGGCTTGAATTCCTTGGTAAAGACTTCTTCCGGGATTTTGTCTTTGATAGGGTTTAACAATTTAAGTTCGGCTTCACTGGGAAGGCCAAAAGATGCCAATTCCGAATTCTCGAAATAGCTGTCTGTTCGGGTGTAATCTCCATAGGCGAATTGCTTATTTGACCATTCAAAATCAAGGCCATAAGAAATTGCTTCGCGAACGAGTTTATCTTGAAAGACGGGGCGGCGAATATTGAAAATAAAGGCCTGCATTCCTGCGGGACGTTTGTTTTCCAATGTTTCCCTTACAAGGCGCTGGGCATTATCTTTGTTTGGCGTATAGCTCTCATTCCAAATCTTGGCACTGTTTTCTTCCTTGAAGTCATAATTACCGGATAGGAAAGCTTCATGCGCGATATTTTCATCCATATAATATTCATAGACAATCTTATCGAAATTATACTGGCCCTTAAAAAACGGAAGGTCTTTTGCCCACCAGTTTTTATTTCGGACATATTCAATTGAACGTCCGGCATCTACTTTGCCAATTACATAAGGGCCACTGCCAAGAGGCGGCTCCAGAGATGTTTTGCTTAAATCGCGGCCTTTAGATGTCCAGTAATGTTTTGGTAAGACAACCATTTCTGCAATGATTAGAGGGAGTTCTGCGTTACCTTTTACGGAGAACTTGAAGGTTACGCTTTTACTATTATTAGGGATAACGCTTTTTACATCATTCCAATATGCTTTAAAAAAAGGCTGCCCTTTCTTAATCAAATTCTTAAAGGTCCAGACGACATCATCGGCAGTGATGGGGGTGCCGTCATTCCATTTCGCTTCGTCTCGTAATTCAAATTTGACCCAGGATTTATCCGGTGCAATCGTTATGTTCTTAGCAATGATCCCATAAAGCGAAAACGGTTCATCCCATGCATTCATCATCAGGCTGGTATAGACCAGACCGCTGCGCATGAAGTTGCCCCTTATTCCTGCTGCAGGTTGACCCTTAACAATAAAAGGGTTCAGGGAATCGAAGCTTCCTATGGCTGCTGAACGCAATATGCCGCCCTTTGGTGCATTGGGGTTCACGTAGTCAAGATGCGTGAAGTCCTTCGGGTATTTTGGTGAGCCGTGCAAAGCAGCTGCATGCTGACGTGTGGATTTACCGGGGTCAAGACGTTCAATAACTGATGTTGTATGCGGTGCGTCTGAAACAGTTTTAGAAACTTTGGCAGGTTCATGATCCGTTTTTGTAGCATTTGTTGCTTCTGGTTCTATATCTACGGGCGGTGTTGCATGAGCCGCTGGAGGTATCAGTTTCTCCTCCGGCCTTGTGGCTGTGTATTTTGATTTTTGAGCTGATGCTGTGTACGTCGTAAATAAAACTGCACAAACGATGAGGGGTGCTAATACCAGAAAACGATAGAAAGGTTTCATAAACATGTTTTTTGAGCCTTTTATTGATTTATTTATATGTACTCAGTTTGGAGTAGCATTTTAGCAAGTGAAATCTGAAAGTCACGCAGAAAAATGGCCGCAGGCAATTGCATCGGAGATGGAGTTATGTCCATCTCGTTCCAGAAGGTCAACAAGTCCTTTATTTATGTTTTGTGCAATAAGAGGGCCTTCGTAGATCATACCTGTATAGAGCTGGACTAGGCTGGCGCCGCTTTTTATTTTTTCGTAGGCATCCTCGGCTGTTGAAATTCCGCCAACGCCAATGATCGGCAGCTTGCCTTTTGTCAGTTTGTAAAAATTTCTGATAAGTGCAGTGGATTTATCCTTGACCGGAAGGCCGCTTAGGCCACCTTTTTGATCGGAAAAGTCTGGGGGGAGATAATCGGGGCGGTCTAAAGTTGTATTGCTGAGGATTATGCCGTCAATTTTGCAGGATAATAAGGTCTCGGCTATGTCTTCCTGCTGCTTTTCTGTCAGATCAGGCGCCAGTTTAACCAGAATAGGGGGCTTGCGCCCTTCAAGTTCTTCACGCGTTTGAGTTAGCTTTCCTAAAAGGTCTGTCAACGGGCCTTTTTCCTGCAAGTCCCTTAGGCCCGGTGTGTTAGGAGATGAAATATTTACTGTCAGATAGTCTGCATATTCGCTTAGTTCTTTAATTAAAAAGCAATAATCTGCGGCCGGGTCTGTCTGTTCCTTGTTCATACCGATATTAACGCCAACAACACCTAAGGATCGGTCGTGGGTTTTTCGATAATCTTCAAGGTGTTTTTTGAAGAGTACTGCGCCGCAATTTGGAAAACCGAGGCGGTTTATGACCGCTCCGCGTTCAGGATCACGGAATATGCGGGGTTTTGGGTTGCCGTTTTGGGGCAGGGGTGTGACTGTACCAATTTCAGTGCTGCCAAATCCCAGTTTTAGAATTGGGGCTATGACCTCGGCGTTTTTGTCAAATCCTGCGGATAGGCCAACCGGATTTTTAAACTCAAGTCCCCATAAGCTTTGCTTTAAGGTATCAGAGGAAAAACCGGAGCATGGGCGCAATATTCCCGTTTTTAAAGCGCGCAAGGTTATTTGGTGCGCGGATTCGGGATCAACTTTAAAGATGAGAGGTTTTGCGTATTTGTATAAGTGAAGCATAGCACTAGGTTTAGCTTTTTTCTTTGCCAGCGTCTATATGGTTTTCGTCATGTAAGTGGATTTTAGCGGCGACATAATAGGAAAGTCCTGTAATGATGGTCAGGAGTGTGGCAACACTTAGGAAGATTAGGCCGATTTCCAAGGCGTAAGGGGCATAAGGGCCTATGATGAGAAAGCCGAGGCTGAGCATTTGGATGGCGGTTTTCCATTTCGCCAGAAATGTTACGGGGACTTTTATGTCTTTTGGTCCTAAAAATTCTCGTAGGCCCGAGATCAGAAACTCGCGCGCGAAAATCAGGATCGGCAGGAACAGCCATAATCCATCAATACGGTCAAAAGCGATTAATAATATTAACAAGGTAGATACAAATACTTTATCAGATATTGGATCAAGAAATGTTCCAAAAGGTGTGATTTGATTAAATTTTCTAGCGATATATCCGTCAAGGAAATCGGTAATGGCGGCTCCGATATAAACCAAAAGGGCCAGCCAAACGGCTATGCCGCCCCAATGCTCTTCCAGAAAAAACAGGAGGATAATCACGGGCAAAAGCAAAAGCCGCGAAACGGTAAGGATATTAGCCAGATTGTTTTTAATGTATGGAATCATAGGGGCATTGTAGCGCAAGCGGCACAAATAAAAAGAGCCTTTTTGAAAGGCTCTTTGGAAATGAGTGATATTTTTTAACTTAACCGCTGGCGGCGGCTTTTTTGTCACCGCTTGTGCTCGATGCATTTGGATCGCGAAGGACATAGCCGCGGCCCCAGACGGTTTCAATATAATTTGTGCCATCTGTTGCGTCTTGCAGTTTCTTGCGGAGCTTACAGATAAATACATCAATGATTTTAACTTCGGGCTCGTCCATGCCGCCATAAAGGTGATTCAGAAACATTTCTTTGGTCAGGGTGCTGCCTTTTCGAAGGGCAAGAAGTTCCAGAATGCCGTATTCCTTACCTGTCAAATGTACCGGTTTGTCGTTAGCTTCTACTGTTCTGGCGTCCAGATTAATTTTTACATCGCCAATCTCGATTATGCTTTGAGCGTGCCCTTGTGAGCGCCGTACAATGGCCTGAATTCTGGCAATAAGCTCACGCTTGTCGAATGGCTTGGTTAGATAATCATCGGCACCAAAGCCCAGACCTTTGATCTTGTTATCAAGTTCTGTCAAACCGGATAGAATAAGAATAGGTGTTTCTACTTTCGAAGCGCGTAGAGATTTAAGAACATCGTAGCCATCCATGTCAGGCAGCATCAGATCAAGGATAATAATATCGTAATCATAGAGCTTGCCAATCTCCAGACCATCTTCCCCCAAATCAGTGGTATCAATAACATAGCCCTCTGATTTCAGCATTAATTCAATGCTTTTGGCTGTTGAGCTATCATCTTCTACTAGCAGGACGCGCATATATGTATTCCTTATTTTTGTTTTTGTTAAAGAGTTCGACAAAATGCATTGGTGAAAAGCATTCCATTTATCCATTTTAACAAATAATCAAAAGGTTAACAAATTGTTTAAAATCTTTTTTTACCCAAAAAATAATGTTTAGTATTCGTCTTTTTTGCGCTGAATGGCTTCGATGGCAATTTCGTCAAGGGATTTAGCTTCTTCTTTATCCCGTTTTTCGCGTTCTTCAGATTCTCTTCGTTGTTGAATGATCTCGATTTTTTTAACTTCAGCAAAGGCTTCCCGGACTTCTTCCCGTGCCATTTCTATACGTTTATTGAGCGTATCTGCGGCATCATCAAGGTCAGAGATGCGTTCATTGATGGCTTTGGCATATTGGTCGAAAAAAGGGCGCATTTGGGTTCCCATTTCTTCTATTTTAACTTTTTCGATGGTTAGTTGTGCAAGCATGGCCTGTTTTTGTTCTTCCAGTGCATCTGCCTGATCATAGAGTGTTGTCAGAAATTTCTGCTTTTGCTTGACGACATGGCGCCGTACACGGATTAGAGAGTTCAGATCAGCCATTATTGAGCACCTTATTCACAATTCTAGTGTAATACTTGGATTTTAGATACTTCAAAAATATTTTTATATTTGTTAGATTTATATTTATGAAACATTTTTTATCACTTCTGATTGTTCTTTTTGTCCTGACATCTTGTGGGGATAGCCGGACTAATGTTCCGCCGCCAAGCAATCTTCCGGCGATTTATGTTTTGTTTGTAGGGGATGCCTATACGAGTTCTTTTGATATGCCGGTGATGCTGGAGTATATTTCACGAACTAATGCTGAGAAAGGGTTCCAGATAAAAACTGCTATGGCAGTGAAGCCCAATATGAATCTCGATCAATTGTGGAATGATCCGGATATCCAGAAAATATTTAAGGAAAGAAAATGGGATTTCGTTGTTTTACAGCCACCAGGCACCTGGGCGGTGGAAAATCAAATTCAAAGGGGTGCCTATGAAGGTGCGAGAGTCTGGAGTCTGGCTGCCCAGCAGAACGGGGCCAAGCCTGTCTGGTTTATGACATGGATACGAAAGCCAGGAACTGAATGGTATTCGCAAAAAAATTTCGTAGCTATTACCAGATCGCCGGAGTTTATGTATCAACATATTCATAAGCAAAGCCAGAAATTGGTTGACGGGTATAAAATGATGATTGTTCCTGTAGGGGATTATTGGTTCTACAGCGACAAGAAACATCCTGAAATACCGCTTTATGGGGAGGATGGGAACTTTCCATCTTTACAGGGATCTTTTTTAAACAGTTTGATATTTTATAGATATCTCACCGGCGTCGAGATAAACGAAAATACATACAGGCCGCCTGAGTTGTCGCATGAGCAATTCCTTGGTTTACGGAATTTGGCATCTCAGACGGTTCGTTAATTCGGGGCACTATCCGTCGTTTCCGTCGTTTAATCCTCTTACGCTCTATGAGCTTCAGAGGACGCGGGGATGACGTTGAAAAAATACTGTCAGATTAGGGCATGCGGTAACATATAAATGGTTTTAACCATAAGGGTAGCCAATAATTTCGGCGAGTTGTATAAATCCGTTTTCGATGTTGGTGTTTTCATTCTTGTTTTGCTCAAGGAATTCTTCAATCGCAGGATAAAGGTCAATAGCCTCATCCACCTGAGGGTCACTGCCGCGGCGATAAGCGCCAAGCCGTATAAGCTCTTCCATGTCCTCATAGGTGGTTACAATTTTCTTTGTCATTCGTAAAATTGTATTTTGTTCATCCGTTAAAGCAGCGGGCAGGGCGCGTGATACTGACTTTAGTATATTAATTGCCGGATAGCGGCCACGATCGGCAATTTTGCGCTCCATAATGATATGACCGTCCACAATACCGCGCACGGCATCCGAGATTGGTTCGTTATGATCATCACCTTCGACTAGTACCGAAAACAGCCCTGTAATATTGCCGGTATCGGGCGCTCCGGGTCCTGCGCGTTCCAAAAGGCGGGAAAGCTCTCCAAATGTTGTCGGTGGGTAGCCTTTTGATGTGGGTGGTTCACCAACGGACAGGCCGATTTCACGCTGGGCCATGGCAAAACGCGTCAAGGAATCCATGAGGCACAGAACATTCTTGCCCTGATCTCTGAAATATTCTGCTAAGGCCATAGTGGTGTAAGCCGCTTGTCGTCTCATCAAGGCTGGTTCATCTCCTGTTGCAACAACAACCACAGAACGCCGTAGGCCGTCTTCGCCCAAATCATCTTCCAAAAATTCCTGAACTTCCCGGCCTCGCTCTCCGATCAGGCCAATCACCGACACATCCGCATTTGTATAACGTGCCATCATCGAAAGAAGGACCGATTTTCCAACGCCTGAGCCGGAAAAAATACCCATACGCTGTCCCTGACAAGTGGCCAGAAAAGTATTGACGGCGCGCACGCCCAAATCCAGCTGTGGGCCAATACGTTGGCGTGAGTGTGGGGGTGGCGGTTTGTTACGCAGGGGCATAACAGTAGGACCATGAAACAATGCGCCTTTACCGTCTATAGGTTCAGCCATCCCATTAATGACGCGTCCCAGCCATGCTTCTGAAGGGAGAATTGAGGGCTCACGCGATTGAATATAGGCTTTACATCCCAAACCCACACCTTCAAGGGTTCCAAAAGGCATAAGCAAAGCTTGCTTATCCCTAAAGCCAACGACTTCGCAAGGAATATTCTTTCCATCTCTGGGTCGCAGAAAAACAAGATCACCTATGGTTAAGTCATCACTAAATCCGGCGATTTCAACCAGAAGCCCTAGGATTTTTGTGACGCGGCCATAGATTTCCCGTTCGGGAAGCTTGTCGACAAAATCTTCTATTTGTTTCGATAATCTTTTCATCGTTTTGTTGTATAGTCATTTGCATTTATTTTGTGACAGCGTTGCTTCGCTCCTCATGTAGGTTATCTACACGTCGTCGCTTGCGCCTTGTCACACAATAAAGCCAAACAACTATAGTCACAGAATCGTATAAGAGCTATGAGTTTTTTCTCTAAGCATATATAGTATTTCATATATGTAATAAAATCTACAAACCAGAATGCCGTTTTGAAATATGCCCGATAGTATAAATCTTTGTGGGAATTGACCAATCGAGCAAGATGGAAGCGGCTTAAGCCGCTTCTTGTGATTCCTGAGCCATTTCCTGCATTTGTGCTTCTACGGCGCTTGGGTCTTTAAGCAAGGCTTCGTGCAATTCCTTCGCCATCGGGTCTGTGTAGACTTCGTCCACGCCCTCGGCAATACATTTTAGTGTTTCCTGCGGCACGGCTTCAACCGGAGCCTTGTCAAATGCTTGAATATCCTTGGTCATATCGGTTTCAATCGGGCCGGGATAAACGCCGATAACGCGCGTTCCTTGTGCTGCTAGTTGTGCCCGTGCTTCTAAAATAAGGGAGCGGGCCGCGAATTTCGAGGCGCAATATGTCGTGAATCCCGGGAAAGCCACATGTCCCGCGATAGAAGATACTGTGATCAAAATTCCGCCGCCATTTTTCTTTAGGATCGGGGCAAATGCCTGCGTCATCCGGAGCGGGCCAATATAATTGGTTTCAAATTGCTTACGGGCGTGATCGGCGGCCTCTGGGGTTTCTATCCCGTCAAAGAATAAAATTCCTGCATTGTTAATTAAGATTGTTACATCTTGTGCAGCCGAGGCCGCCTCCTTAATATCATTCTCATTGGTGACATCCAGTTTAAGCGGGACCAATTTTTCCGGATTTTGGGCAACCATTTTAGCAACGCTGTCAGGTTTTCTTACGCCAAGATAGATCTTGTCTGCGCCGGCAGCCAGAAATGATTCGACATAGGCTTTGCCAATGCCTCGATTAGCGCCTGTAATAAGAACGACTGAATTTTTAATGCTCATAACTATCTCCTTCTTCTTTCCGGTCATATAGTCATTTGATTTTAGTTTCGGACATCGTTGCTTCGCTTCTTACGTATGTTTAATACGCTGCGGCGCTCGCGCCTTGTACGGAGACTATCTCAAATGACTATAATAACCTATATGAGTCAGGGTAGAAAAAGCGAGTCAAAAAAACTTTGATGTCTTTATATATTACTTCGCGCGAAATAATTTTTACAACAGTAAAATAAAATCTTCTACTTTCCTAGATCCTTGAGTTGTGCTGCGGTAGGCGAGGCGCGTGGTGCGATAACCTGAAACTCTCCCTGTTCTTCTATATCTACGTCTTCTTTGCCTACTTTTTTGCGGTAGACTCCAAAGATAAAAAGCGTGGCTAACGCAATAGTAAAGCTAACAAAAAAGGCGTGTGGTCCGAAGACTTGCATTAGGCCGCCGATCAAAACCGGACCAATGCAGGAACTCATCCCGTTAATCAGAATAAGTGAAGCTGTTGCAGAAGTACGCTGTTTCGGCTTAAGGCGGTCATTCATCATGGCAATGGCCACGCTATAGCATGAGGTTATGCAACCGCCAAAAATATAGGCTGAAACAAGTAGTAGGTCAGTAGAAAATATATTTATTCCAGTAACAAGAGTAC
>Ga0224501_10001004_pt1 | contig 21628 bp, 15 predicted proteins | sample SF_Oct11_sed_USG_4_FD_169105 | JGI IMG/M metagenome (GOLD analysis project Ga0224501, IMG submission 169105) | Sediment microbial communities from San Francisco Bay, California, United States - SF_Oct11_sed_USGS_8_1 | ecosystem: Environmental > Aquatic > Marine > Sediment | place: USA...
TACATACATACATACATACATACATACATACATACATTATAACCCGCATGACAGGTCATATGTAGAGTCATGACTGTATGGGGTGATGCTATGCTGTGCCTGCAAAAGCTTCTGGGCCTGGTTTGAATCCAGTTCATCCACTTAATTATCTCATATCAGATAGAACCACAAAACCACATATGAGGGTAAAGTCTTTTAAATTTTATGAATTCCTACATACATTTACATGTACATACATGTACACATTTACATGTATTATAACCTGCATGAGAGGTCATATGGAGTTATAGAGTTATGACTATAAGGTGATGCTATGCTGTGCCTAAAAAAAGCTTCTGGACCCGGGTTTAAATCCTGTCAGCATCAGAAGGTGTTTGTTCAGATATATTTGTCCCTCTTGCTGGCTGGTAACATCTAGTATTCTTAGGATTTATACTTACTTCTGGTCAGCTGTTGGTTCATTGCCTGCTGGGTATCAGTGCAGTTTAAACTGCTTTACTTCAGCTGCTAAATGGTGGTCAGCCTCCAGCTGGGATAACGGCAGGGGCAGTGATTCAGGGAATACTGAGTGGCCTAGCCCTACACCAGTCAGACTAGTCCTACGTCAGTCAGCCTAGCCCTACGTCAGTCAGCCGGGCTGGGCGGTAGTCATCGAGTATCCATGGAAAATAATTTGACTGTAGCCAATAAGGTTGAGTTTGAGAAAGTGTGGGAGTTGCTGGGTGGTATAAATGGCGCTCTGGTTTGTAGTTGGTCTCATATTCACATATCCACTGGTGTTCTGAAACTGAGATCAGACCACACCGAGGGTAAGTCTCCAGCCGCTTTCGGCTTATTTATTACCCTTTATAGGAATTAATGGTTTGGGAGTAAAAGTTTATTTTAATTTTTACCATTAATTTTTTATATCTGCATTGAAATGTTAATATCAGACTTGTGAGCCACTAAAGTACATTCCAGTATTTTTATCCACAAGAATGCTCTGTTCCGACCATCATATTATGGATTCCAGGAAAATTCAAAGTTATAGGGCAAATTGTTTCTGGTTGGGTGTTTGTGGTTATCCATAGTTTCATCACCAGCTGCGAACAAAGTAGTGAATGTTATAACTGCTATAGGATAGCTCTAAGGGTAATGTTACCTAGGAGATGTATGGCTACCTGCATGGGTGATTCATACTGAATATTGGATGCGAGACTGTTTCCAGTTTCCCTAAAACATTGTTGCATTTTAGCTGATCATAGGCCATGGTTATGTACCTGGCAATCTAACTGCTGTTTGTTCAGCGTATTAGATCTGTTTTGAAAATGTTGTTCTACATGGATAAAGACCAGGATCTATTTTACATTAGGGTGCGTGGAAATCAGGGATTTAGTCGAACAAAACTGGTTGTAATCCAGGATACTGGCAGTATCGTGCTTAGAATTTTCATACAGAAGTACGTATACATTAAATGATAGTAATGAAATATTCTGCACGAAGGCAGGTTTTTCATAGATTGTGGCCTGGCTTGTTATGGCATCATATGATAGTACTGAGGTGGCTTCTCATTGCCTTCCTCAACACAGTAGTGTTACAGTATGAATTTTGGCACAGGCAATCTAGTCAGTTGTTATTCTCCATTAGTATTTATCACTTTATCAGCAATCACACTGCCAGTGACCTGTTATCACTATATAGGCCAGTGTCCGCTGCCTTATGTGTTATGCTAGCTGCTGCCAGTATCTATCTGTACGCTTGTCATTATTACTGACCTATAACTTAAACTAAAAGTACAGCGACTGCGTGCACACTGTGACATAAGTTATTCCATTGCAGATGATGTTCGTACTACACTTGATAATGATAGCGTTTTTGGCAGCGCCCTCTGTGGCCAACACGCTACCACTGTCCGGACCGTCAAGAGGAGACAATCTTATTTCCACTACACAGCCTCTCCCATCAGGTCAGTCCGGCCACACGGGTGTATGCAGAAAGTCTCCTAATGCCCCCTACCAGGAATCGTTGAGTCAGATAGACTCAGTAGGTCATTTTCTGACACCTATTCTGTCATGAAATTACTTCTTCTGTGCAGAATACATGCTCCGTTTTGGTTTGAATCTGGCCTGAGTCAGTTTCTTCTCTTAAATCAGGATTACAGCAGTCATTGCGTTATTTATTTTGTCTACCTGGACACTTGGCCTACTTAAGGGAGCTCTTAAATCTGAGGCTCTTGGGAGTAATTAGAGCTAGGAAATTATGTGAGAAGCTCATTCTCACAGTGGAAGCTCATTCTCACAGTGGAAGCTCATTATCACAGTGGAAGCTCATTCTCACAGTGGAAGCTTATCATGACTAGGACCTGAACCCAGGATCCTCCGATCTTGTGCCAAGCCCTCCTGCCATTGAGCTTTCTTGCCATTGAGCCCTCCTTGCCATTGAGCCCTCCTTGCCATTGAGCCCTCCTTGCCATTGAGCCCTCCTGCCATTGAGCCCTCCCTGCCATTGAGCCCTCCCTGCCATTGAGCCCTCCCTGCCATTGAACCATCCCTGCCATTGAGCTGGCGTCGCACTGTTCGTATCAGATTGTGGATATTCATTCTGGGTACACTCCACCATTAGACTTTTTGAAGTTTTTTGCTTTTTTTCTGATAGCAAGCGTAGCGTCAGTTGTTCAATGACTGAGTAGGCCAATCACCCGCCGTATTTCAGAAACACAGGATCCTGATTGGTCATCTGTTCTACCAATGTTTCTGCAGCACTTCGCTGTGAGCATTTCCTATTTAGCTATACAGAATTCTAGGTATGATGTATATGCATTATACCCAACTTTTGTCACCACCGTCCGCTACGTCTAAAAAATCCTCTAATGTTGTATGTAATGCTACTAAAGTAGAGAAGATACCTCTATATGTCATCCATCAGACGCCGAGTTAGGATTGCTAGTGGGAGAGCTCAATGGCTCGAGCACCTGGCTCAAAATCAAAAGAGCCTGAATTTGAGTCCTAGTCATCCTAAGCACCTCCTGTGAGAGTGAATTTCTCGCATAATTGCTAGCTCCTACCACTCCAATAAGCCTCAGCTAGCCCCTACCACTCCAATAAGTCTCAGCTAGCTCCTACCACTCCAATAAGTCTCAGGCTTAGGAGATCCCAGCTCCTACCACTCCAATAAGTCTCAGGTAGCTCCTACCACTCCAATAAGCCTCAGCTAGCTCCTACCACTCCAATAAGCCTCAGCTAGCTCCTACCACTCCAATAAGTCTCAGCTAGCTCCTACCACTCCAATAAGCCTCAGCTAGCTCCTACCACTCCAATAAGTCTCAGCTAGCTCCTACCACTCCAATAAGTCTCAACTAGCTCCTACCACTCCAATAAGCCTCAGGCTTAGGAGGTTCCAGCTCCTACCACTCCAATAAGTCTCAGGCTTAGGAGACTGTGCCTAATTAGCAAATAAGTGTATAAAACAATTTATCTTTTTGTATAGAGTCGTCTAATCCACTGCAAAACAACACCACTGACCAACTAGAAGCCCAGTCAGCATCAGGCGATGGACCCGATACACAGGATCCTACCCAGGAAACTCAGAAACCTCCCAACATAATTTTCATATTGGCCGATGACTTGGGCTGGAACGATGTCTCTTACCATGGTAGTGATGTGCACACTCCATATATAGACAAGCTCGCATACTCCGGTAGGTACTGTCGGGCCGATTTCTTTCAGTGCGTGTTTACTATATGATGGTACTATACAAGTGTTGCGACTCAACTTAGCATCAATAGCTTCAATCGAAAGGAAAGTCCTAATTTATGGTAACTACCTTCATTTTTTTAAAATTTATGATTCAAATACGCTCTTTAGGGTGTGCAGGTTAGGAAATGGCTTAGTGGAAGCGCACTGGGCCTAGGACAGGTGGTCCTTGACTACCAAGTCAGGTGCCACTTTCCCATCTTTCCCACCATTCCCCAGTCGTTTCCCATCGTTGGTTTTGGGTCCCAATGTTAGATAATAAGGCACGCTATTTCTATGGGAGCAGATCCTAGACCATCCTGAAAATCTGTGTACTCCAACCACTAAGCCAGGGTTAGAGATGATCTCAGAGTAAAATAATATCATTCTATGTGTACCCATCTACAGGGGTACGGCTAGAAAATTATTACGTGCAGCCGATGTGTACGCCATCCCGAGGATCACTAATGACAGGAAGGTATCCGATTCACACCGGCTTGCAGCACGAGGTGATCTATGCCGGTCAGCGCGCTGGGCTACCGCTCGGCATGAAAACATTGGCAGAAGAGCTTCGGGATCATGGTAAGACAACTTCTTGTCCACCCTCACTTGCCTCAGCTCAGAATAGCTCACTGGTTAGAGGACTATGATCGAAAGATTTTGGGGTCGTTCCTTGTCCACGATGAGCACCCAATATGAATGTGAGCTCTTTACATTCTTCACAGCTCTTAATTCCGTAAACCGTTAATTTATTACACCTTAGGCTTAGTTGCTCTGCCGAATACAATGGCCAAGTTTCTGTGTACAACAATTGAAAGAGAGTTTTAAAAAAGAAAAGCTTTAAATTAAAACTTCACTGTATGATTAGTAGCATAACTAAGCAGTGGTGAACCATCCTGCAAATTGGTGGCTGGCTCTGACCAGAGCAATGCGATAAAGGTTTTATCACCCGCTATCAACTCTATAATAAAACACATTGCATTTTCATGGCCCCATGTTTTTGTCTATCCAGGCATTTGACCACCATATTTAACGGATCTCCTAATCCTGAGGCTTGTAGAGGCAGTAGGAGCAGTAGGAGCTAGGTCTACTGTGAGGAGTTCATATTCACAATGGAAGCCTGTCATGTCCAGGTTCCAAACTCAGGTTGTCACGGCTCCGAGCCCACCCCCTACCACTGAGCTAACACCATACTCCAATCTATAACAATACATGAAATTCGCTTCTCACTGGCGCCTCTCTGCTGAAACTAATATCTACGTCATTCTTAGGTTACGCTACTCACGGACTCGGTAAATGGCATCTGGGATTCTATGAGAAGGAGTATCTGCCTAACCAGAGAGGCTTTGATACCTGGCTCGGCTATCTTGGAGGTGAGAGGCTCCTCTCTCTCTCTGGCTGATTACCCCCACTGTTATAGGGCTGGTGTAGCCGAGGAGGAGGTGTGGTGATGCCAACGAACACCCACTGAATATCTGCATCACTAAATCCAGATTCTAGTGTTGAGCATTCAGTGTGCTCTGGCACCCAAACAATTAGCGGAGTTATTTTTTGTGCTTAGAGATGCTGCTTCTGGGGTTAACAAGCACACCCCTTTCTGCGGTACGGCGCTTCGCCGAAAGGAGCATTAGCGTATTGGGGTAGGGGTTAACAAGCGTACTCCTTTCTGCGGTACGGCGCTTCGCCGAAAGGCGCATTAGCGTATTGGGGTAGGAGTTAACAAGCGCACTCCTTTCTGCGGTACGGCGCTTCGCCGAAAGGAGCATTAGCGTATTGGGGTAGGGGTTAACAAGCGTACTCCTTTCTGCGGTACGGCGCTTCGCCGAAAGGCGCATTAGCGTATTGGGGTAGGAGTTAACAAGCACACCCCTTTCTGCGGTACGGCGCTTCGCCGAAAGGAGCATTAGCGTATTGGGGTAGGAGTTAACAAGCGCACTCCTTTCTGCGGTACGGCGCTTCGCCGAAAGGAGCATTAGCGTATTGGGGTAGGGGTTAACAAGCGCACTCCTTTCTGCGGTACGGTACGGTTATATAATCTGAAACTACACGCGTCCTATGGAAATGCATTCTGGGACAAACGAATCTATGACTTTTTTCGATTGCGCATTAGGATTAGGATTAGGATTAATCCCGCAGTCGGTCGCATTAACTCCGGTCTCTGTTTTGACTGTAGGTAATGAAGATTACTTCAAACATGTCAACTGTGAGCAGCTGGGCTGCGGATACGATTTCCGCTCTAATAACACACTGGATGTTGAGAGTAATGGTACCTACTCTACCCATCTGATAACTGAACGAGCTAAAGGAATCATTGAGAATCATAACAAGGATCAGCCACTGTTTCTCTATCTGCCTTACCAAGCAGTACACTTCCCCCTGCAGGTTAGTGTCCAGTCAGTTCCGTCGCTTTAATCTACTGGAGCCTGAAGGCACGTTGTTTAAATCATCTGTATCTAGTTTGGTGTTGCCGTTAGCCAGTCATTTATATTCTATTGCACAGCCAATGCATCAGCAACCTTCAAAGGGCTGAAATGCCTACAACTGTCCAAACACCTGATGAGAGCTGCTTAAAGGCCTCAAACTATCCAAACCCTTTGTGAGAGTTGCACAAACCCTGAACGATGAAGTCTGAAACCGGAAGACAAATCCCACCCTGACCAAATCTCTGTTGCAAAGGTTTTGAGGATGATAAGAGGATTGGGTTTGTTGTTTGTGTCTAAACTAAAAAATGTCTTCAGTCTGCGTATGATCTTCACCCCCTTCCAGGCATTGACCCCATACTCCATTTTACCTCAATTATTTCGCTTTCAATGGTCATGTTTTGTTTCAGGTTCCCAAATCATATATGGATTATAATATCTCTGACCCGAAGAGACGGGTGTTTGCTGGTATGGCCAGGTGTATGGATGAATCCATTGCTAACATAACCAGGTAAATTTGCCACAAAGATTCCATTCTACAGCTAGCGACTCGTGTATGTATATCTGTACATGTATAAGAAAGGATGCGGAGGATCCGTTTACGTTAACGGAAAATGGGCCCGAATTGACGTCATTGATGCACAAATACGGACGAGTTGCTGTACGTCCGTTCAAAATTTTTTCCAGATTCCATGCGATGATACCTAATATGTTTTCCTTTTCTCAATTCAAAAAATGAAGTCTGCCGCAGTTTATAAACAATCACGGGTGTTATGAACTAATGTACCAGACATATTCATATTTTTATACCCAAGTAAAGTGGGCAAAGTTTTCACTGAGCGAACTGAACGACTCCTTATACCTTAGTATGTGGAATCGTCAAAATTGCTGTTCCATAACGGGGGATGCAACTCCGTAGTCTCCCTACTATTTTCAACTATTACCTCATTATTACTGTATATGTATCTTTCAGCAGACTTAGAACCTCATTGGGTGTAGTCAAGCTGATTTAGAATTTTATTAGCTGTAGTCGAGTGAATTTGGAATTTTATTGGGTTATTGGATATTGAGTTTATTTGGCTGTAGTTGAACTGACCTAGTATTTCATTGGTTCGTTGGCTGTTTTTAGTTACTTGAAAACGAACGGAATGTGGGAGAACACAATTCTCGTCTTCTCTACGGATAACGGAGGAACCCCAGCGAGTGCGGGTAATAACTGGCCACTCCGCGGCAAGAAATGGGAACTCTGGGATGGAGGTGAGCCAACTGGGACCCGCATCACTAAACCTAATAGTAATAGACTGAGTTGCTATCAGGAAACTTAAAATCAAAATGAGGATTTCCATTTTCATAATAGCTGTTGGCAGGTCTCAATGAATGCAACTTCAGCTGTCTCATCATTTGCCGGGTGTTGAGGTCTTGACATTTTAACCCATATTGGAGGAATCACCATTGATATGAATATATGGTTCGGTAACTGCCAATATTTGGAACAGGCGAACAGACTGAACTCTTACGTCATCAGCAGACATAAAATGCACTGGAATCGGTACACTTATGTTAAGAGTTGTATTTCCTTTCCACTAAAGGATGAATAACTCCGCAATAACCTGACAACGCCGGGAGAAATAGCGACTGCCGAAACAGCTATTTTAAGAGAACAGGCTGATGCCCAAAGAAGTTGTCCCATTTTGATGGCGTAGGAATCCACTGAGACCACGCTAGCTGTTAGCCTTGTTAGGGCGGCTGATTGCCGATCCGTATAATTATTCATATCAATGGGAATGACCTTATAGCTCAATACTGACCGAAAAATGCTTAGCCCCTGGGTGTGTGATCTGTTTAAACAGCCAGCTTCTGTGTGACTACATTCAAGACAACACAAAACAAGACAAGATCATTTTATTATGCCTGAATAGCATCACTATGTTAACGGCTTATGATCCAAATTTGACAAGAGTGAATGGCAATAAGGCACCCTAACTGGGGATCAAACCCGGAACTCAAGGTGCTAGCCACTAGCCACTATCCATCAACCCATTGCTTCACCCGTTTCCGCTTGTCTCATATCTAATCTCTGTTTCAGGTATCCACGGAGTAGCGTTCGTTAACAGTCCGCTGCTTAATCTAACTGAAGGCAGGGAACATAAATCCCTCATGCACATCTCCGACTGGTACCCGACTATCGTGGAAGGAATTCTGGGAAGGAATATTACTGTGAACGACAGTTTGCCACCGTTGGATGGTGTGAATATGTGGGACAGCATCACTAAGGGAGTGTCCGGACCACGTCTTGAGATCCTACATAACATCGATCCACTTATGCCCCGCCCAGGTAGGAAACACCTGCATTCTCTTTATTAGTTACTGCAGTGCGGAGTGCGGAGTGCAGTGTATGGTATTTGGCCTATTTTTGTGGTTGTTTACTCTAGAATCTTAACACACTAACCTCCAGTTTTACAAAATTTGGTATCTACCCTCAGGGACATAATGTTATAATGACATTAATATGGTATGACTATGGCTAAGTTTAATAGAGACTCTGAATTGACTAGCTTGGCCAGTGTAATATTATTATCCCGGAGGTGAATCGAAGTCGATTTATGTTTAATGACAGGCATGAGCGATGTTTTCTCTGCTGGTCAAAGAAGCAGTGTGGGCTATTTAATTGGCAGAGATCATCTCGAAGCCCTGGGACTCATTCCTTATCCGTTTGCAGGGTCTTCCATCACTAGCCGCGTATCCTATTTATAGGATAGATTAAAATACTATCTTTCCATCCAAGGCTCTAATCCATTTCTAAATGAAAACATATATATTTTTCATTGGAGTACACCATGATATTTCTAAAATTCCCATTGTGAACGCGCTTTCTATCTAACTCGCCTTCTGCAGCACTAGCTGCCTGAAACGGGTGTTTGCGCAATACTCGACCTAACGAACAGTAGAATAGCCAATTGGGTGCTTTGTCACTTAACAGTTACCAATTCCATTATTATAGATCTTTCGTCTACATGACCACTTCTCCGTTGAGTCTCCGGGTCTTTCTCCCCTAAACTTGCGTTTTGCTACAACCCTGCTATCATCTAAAAGTGTGTGTGCCAGACTGCCGGTGTGACTGGTTATTAGAAGCTATGAGGATAGCCATCCTCTGTGTGTGCCGGTAATATTTACCATTTGATCTAAAAATGCCTCTCCGCGGGTCATCAGTTTAGACCAAATCAGTGAGTTCTGTTTTCTGCCATATATGTTAACATTCTTATTTGCAGGTGAGGCTCTGTATAATGGCACATTCCCCACTAACATGACGGCAGCAATCAGGATTGGCAAGTGGAAATTGCTGACTGGATACCCTGGAACTGGCAAATGGTAAGCAGATGCCGCCCAGTATAGATCTCTCCCTCCCCCCCAGATGCTCGGTTCATAATCAGTTAGTTAACCAAGTTCGTCAACGAATGGGTCCATGCGGGCCAATTCTTGATTGAAACAGATTTCCATTCTATGGTTCTCATTGCTTTGAAGTCTCCCAACGCGATTGTTTGTTAATTACGCTAACAACCAATAGTCCGCCTTTCGTAAACCGAAATTTTGCTGAATTCATCTGACTTATTTTACTGCCATGTAATGTCTGAAAACGCGAGAGAAGATTTTTATATCGGATGATCATTCTATTCTCTAGCACGGTTTCACACGCTGATCTCTGAATTCAGTATACACTGACCACTGTAGGTATCCACCATACTCATTCGAAGCAGCAAAAGTACACAGAGGCTTTTACGCTAAATTTTTCTATGTACACGGCTTTGATAGATCAGTGCGTCACAAACTGGCGCGATTTGAGAAGGTCTACCACAGCACGAGGAATGAGCTCACCTCGGAGGAGACTGAACGGTATGTTTGTATATTACTACTAACGCAGTCTGAACTGAGACATGGTCAACTGATGGCTTAATGAATGGCATACTGGCCTTTATCCTAGGGGTCCCGGTTCAATGTCGTTTTGGGATGAAACTTTGTCCCTCGAAACTACTACTGGTGTTTCTTCCAAATCCATTTCTTCTGTTTCTTATAATATAAACAAGCCGCACCATTTGGCAGTCTGCATTGACCTGTTCTTTTCCTAATAATTCAGGGATCTCTTTGCCACATTTTCCTAGACCAGTACCTAGAAAGTTTGCTTGTTTCCAGTTGACACTCCCTTGTCATTAAATACAGTGAAACTCTTGTGTAACAAGCTTGTTTTTCTTTTCACATGAGAAGAAAATCTCACAAATTTTAGAAAGCTTAGCCAGAAAATGGAACACACTAGAGTGAAATGGACTCACTACGCTGGCCACATGGCTAATGCAAAGGGAGAGCATAGCTCATAACTCAAACTTTTCTGGTGGTTCCCTGCAGTTCGAGTTATCCAAGTTTCACTGTACTTGTTGGTACCTAAATGGATGCCAATTTTCTAGCAAAAGGTTTTTTGCCAGCCGCAGAGCAGGTTGATCCATGGGTATCTCATGGTCATGAGATTGAGGCTATTTGTTAAGTTGGTGATACTTCGTTGTTTCAACTGTGGTCCTACCCTTTGGTCCTGCCTGACCTGTGTACAACGTGCATGTAATTAGCCAGGGATAATTTCTTAAAACGTTCCACCTGGTCGGGAATTGAACCGGGGCCATGGAGTGGACAGATGGTGAAATACATTCATTCTCCCACTGGTCATGACTGCTCTTTAGCAAAGATACCATGACTGAAAGTTCACTATTTTGTTCACAGCTACAACCCGGCGAAGTTTGATAGCGTGAAGTTCTACAGAGAGAATGGTAAGGTGAAGAACGTTTGGCTGTTTAACATTGAGAAGGACCCTGAGGAGATCATTGACCTCTCTGATGATTATCCAGAGGTGAGACAACTCTGTCGATAGGTGCATCCAAGTGCTCGGTTTTCTGTGCGACTGAACAGGTTTTCGATTGCATTTGTCATCCCACTGCTTAAAATTGCGAGTACAGAAACCATCTTGGTTGGCCGCGACTGAATGTTATTTGAATCACACAAAAATAATTTTGGTTTGAAAGTAAGCGTTGGTGTGCTAGTTTAGGAAAAGGTCAAGGTCACAAAGGGCTATTTATTTTACTCAAAGATTATCTCTTTATCACATATTTAGTGCAAAGAGGTTGGGCTATTGCATTAGGACCTTTATCATGGACCAACATTCAGCTCTTAGTGATGCGTTTATGTTGAGAGAGGACAACTTGAATGCATTTGAAAAGCCTCCCGAACCCATTGCACTTTTTAATGCAATTGACTGTTCGCATCGCATGATCATAACTGAATTTATTCTTTTGCAACAGATCGAAATCATGCAAATACACCTATTAAACTATTACCGACTGATGACTGAAAGGACAGATGTATTTATTGACTGAGGTTTCTCCTCATGGCACAATTCTCTCTGTTAAGACTATGCTTCCAAATAGCGTCGATACGTCAGATGCCCTTTTGCTGGGTCAGCGAATTGCATTACTAAAATTTCTGAATTCCCGATTGAATTTGGCAATCAGTAATGCTTCATATAAGACGAACAGGGCTCTAATTTCATATGACAAGTTTTTGCGGCTTCAAACTCCCTAGATGATCCCAAACCTCGGTTTTGTATTCAAGAACTCAGATTTCATAGTAATGTGTCTGAGTTACTCGCTTAAAGAAGTCAGCTTGTACACTTCTACTTATACCCTATACGGCCTATATACATTCCAGAGTAACATAAAATGACTCACCGTATCTTTGCATTCTTTAGTTGGTCCAAAAAATGCTGGACAGACTTCTCGAGCTGAACGCCACCGCCCTGCAGCCAAACTTCCCACCCTTGGATCCGGAGAGCGCGCCCAAGTATCATAACGGCACCTGGGGACCATGGGTTAACACCACCGCTGCCATTGCTGACCCCGAGAACCCACTCGGCATCGTGGTCAAGTTCATTGACCTCATCTCTGAGGGATTCGGCACTTGGTTTGACATATAAATGTCAAGAATGATATGAGACTATATCCCGGTGCCTACCTAACAGGAGACTACCTAACAGGCTATGCGTTCAATTTCACTTCCGTCTTAGTTTATGCCTTCATGCTTTATAAACGCCCTGCTTTTTGCATTCCGATTGGACAGTTTATTATTAATTTAAGTTTCATGTGACAATCAGGCTTATTGAGCAATGAATGCTGCTCTGTGATGTATATCTGTCATATTGCAATGATTATGATGACACTTTTTCTATGCATAATATTATATTTTCGCTGTATTAAACAGAATATATGTGTGCATTCCGCTCAGCGTTCGCTTCTTAGGTTCCAACTGAAGGTCCCAACCAGTGGATACAGGTCAAAACCACTCCACAATTGTTAACAATCCACTTCTCCCTTCTCCTGAAAGAGAAGCCAAGTTCTCTGTGAGTGTTGTGTAACAGATTGATGTCTTTCGGTTGACTGAACCCCTCCCAAATCAATCTACTCAGTCTTAGGTTGACTGACCCCCAACCTCCCAGGACCATCCGTTCAGTCTTGTTTGTAGCTGGTGCTTCACACTGAATCAGCGGGTGCCCTGGAAGAGTGTGAGTTGGTCCGGGCAAGCTAACTTCCACCATAAACTCCCCTCGTTTCCAGCTGTTATCTGCCTTGCCAGATAGCCCCCATACTCAGTAATGAGTGGGAAGCTTTTACTCAGTCTTGTAAAGCGTGCTTTACACTGAAATCAGTGGGTATCCTAGTAGAGTGAGTGGGCCCCAGGCAAGCCAGCTTACACTATAAATTCAAACAAAATCCAGAATACGTGCATCCCGCTAACTGATTGATGGCATGTGCGCTGCTGCCTTCATGTTTTGGAACGGTCCCAGTCTATGTCCACGAAATGTTTTACATACCAAAATAAAAAAATGCAATTTTCATTCTTTGACCACATGTGGTCAAAGAATGAAAGATGTTGTGAACACTCCTTCAACAAGATTGTAACTAAACTTAGGACACTCATTTCCAAGTGATTATTCAGCAGGCGCTTTTATACCCACACATCACTGCATGGCACATTATAAGGCAGTTTTGGCTACCTAGGGTACAAATACTAAACAGTCAACACCAAACCACTATACAAGCCTGTTGCAAAATCATTACTAAATCGGACCTCTACTACCTACTAATTGGGTTTTATCCATTTATGTATTCATATCAAAGGTGAACGATTGTCTCGAATTAAACCAGACGTATGCTATCACATGCACAGATTTGTGCCACATGAACCATACCAAGAACGCGCTGGAATCTTGCAGACCTCTTTCGTGCCTCAAACCAGCTAACGCACCATGTTGACCTCTTTCAGACTGTCTCATACCCAGACCCAGGGTATCACTTTCATAATGAGCTTAATAAGATACCCACATGAGTTATTCAATCAGCCAGCAGGGTTATTGATGTTTAACTACTTTTATTACAAATACTGCCCCTCCATCCTTAACACGGCACCCCAACCCTGCCACACTAACAACAGCCCATTACAAGTGGAACTTCCGTCTGTTAGAGTCCATTTCATGTCGTTTATGCACCCATTCATATTCGCCAAACTTTGAGTCAAACGTTCCTTTCTGTACAGAGCGGAGTTTCAGAGTGAATCGCGGTCCCAGCTCATGCAGACCAACTTTTTTGGCATTTCGAAACTACAAAGAGAAAGCGATAAGTGAGAAGCAATGAAAATCACTTCTATGAGACCAAATCAGCTGCACAGAGATTGTTCAGGCACGTTTTCTTGTAAAATATGTATCTGTGGAGTTGTGCACTCTTGGACCCAAATGTGTCAAGGATGCACAACTCCAACTGGATGAACACTAACTAGTCCGCTAGTACAACAAAGTTCCAGGCGGAGTTAGACAAACCGTTACTGTGACAAAAATAATGAAGATTCCCCTGATCTGACTTGCTCTGGTTTCACCAACACCTTCAGTGATTCGGATATATTAATGTTAAACAATCGGGACTGTGCAATTGATGTTAGCTTCTAGGACCCGGATACCGAACCATAGTTCTTATGGACGGAATTTTGAACAACAAATTTGTGAAGTCTGTTTGTCTCCTAGATTAAGTGGATAGAGCACTGGCCACTGGTGATGAAGGTTAAACCACAGCTTGTGAGCGGAATTTTACAAAACCTCTCTGTCATTGCTCACCCAGCAATAAATGGGTACCGGACTCTCTTCAGATCCGGGGAAGGTGAAATGGGGTGGAGAGGAGTGACGCCCCACCTCAGTTACACCGTTGCCAGTACATGTTGGTTCTCCAACACCCACTTTCCTGATGGCCATTGGCTATGGGACAACCTTGTATTTGTCTCCTGGACCAGTGGTAAACTAGGTTTGTCCGAATAATTATTGTTATCCTACGCTACCTGATATCTGTGATGCCTGAAGAAGATGAAGTCTCGTTGGTTGTGGAACGTGATGACCCGCCGTCCATTGAACTGTGGGTCATGTGGCACAAGTGAGGCTAGCATTCTGCCTACTGTCTGCCCAAGCCGAGTGTTAAAGTTATTTACTATTATCTCCGGCATGTGGCTCGTTGGATCGCCCGCCTTCCGAATCTCTTTCTATAAAACAGTTGATAGGATGATATATGACTGAGTGAATAATTTATCAACCTGTTAGTCACAGGGAGACGAACAGAGACGGCCTGCTTCAGTGCAGACTGGAGTGAAGCAATGGCTTAGTGGATAGTGTCTTGTGACTTGAACCACTGGTTTCGGGTCAAAACATCAAATTAACTAGCAGGTTGACATGTATAGTTATCCTGTCTATAAAGCACATAGGTGCCAGCAGAACGTCTCCTAAATCGACTCAGTAGGCCATTTTTGCACCACTGCTAACAACTGTTCAGCCACCGAGACACGAAATTACTTTTGGTTGGGGACTGCGATGAGCTTATTTATCCAACGCGAAGTGGCTTTCTTAATTGGGCCATCAATCCTATAGGCCAACGATGCCCTCCACGCGAATGCAATCCATGTTATGTTCACTCGTCTCAGGACGAAAACGTACCCTAACTTTAGAAGTGCTCATTTTAAAGTGCAGTGTAGGTCCGTCTGGCAGCCGTGAGAGCACCAGACCATTCGGTTTCTTCCTATCTTGGTTCACTACCATAAGATCAGTGTAGTTACGCCGCTTTGCCTGCTTTATAATAGCCTTCAGGTCCTGGTCATGACGACTGAAGAAATCTGTGTTGGGAAACGTTTCCGCGAGCTGCTTACAAAATATCTGAAACAGTAGCAAGAAATGGTCAATACAGCATTTGTCATACGGAGTTCGAGTTTATAGAATGCCTTACCTTAGCGAGCATTAACTATTGGTGACACTGACTGGACACCGGATGAGTGTTGTTTATCAAACCACAGATTTAAGAGAGGATAACTCTCTGATTAATACTGACCCTAGTACGTGTGCACGGCTTGTCAGATGTGGTAACCATTATTTTTGGCTGAGTTTCTCTCCGAAAGTATGGGGCGATTTCATCAACCATCTGGTCTGCAAGAACCTGAACCAAGAAACACAGATCAGTACCGTACAGGGTGTGGGTTCAGGAATAAAAGGCTGAATCTGGGTGGATGGCTTAGATCATGGCCACATAGGTCACCCAGTTACCTGTGGACCTTTACATGGGAGGGGCCACAATTAGTTTCCACTTTCTAGCAACATTCACCACAACTTTTAGACTGTATTTGTTTTGACTGTGCCAGATGAACCGCCAGTCGGCAGTATCTATGATGTTCTTCACTCAGCTGTTATAATATGAAAACAAGAATTGGCTATGGATTGCATCACTGACCTCCTCATCATCCTGGACCATCGTCTCATCCGCCACTCGCTGATTCTCAATCGTCTTCGGTACCTGCTTCTCCTTACAGACTGCATCTTCACCTAACCATGAGCAGAATGATAAGAGCCCAGCGAGCTTGTTGTACAATGTTTGCTTCCGCGAGATAGGCTTCGGGAGCATTTCCATGGAGTGAGCAAAACACACTGACGCATAACAAATAACAGCTGACATTAACATCGGTCACTAAGCAACATAAGTTTGAGTCTATCACTATCAGATGTTAAAATCGAAATAATTGAATGATAACTGAGTCAAGTGGGTGTGAACTCAGCTTCTAAGTAAAGAGTATTGATCAGTAGTCTAAAATACTAGCTAAATGATCTTTCATTGTTCGCAATCACACTCACAGGTTTTACTTTTACTAATAATCTAGACAGTGACCTGTAATTGTATCTATTTTGTGTCGAGCATAACATAGTTAATTCATTGAGTTGACTGTGAGACTGAGTTATCAATATGTTTTATGTAAGTTACTAGTTTAGTTACTTGGTTGGTGGAACTTAGAAGTAGTGGCTGTGTTGAGTAACAACAGAGTACACCGTTACTTATTATAATACAGTCAGTGTGAATGTGACTGTCCCGTCCGTGTCATCACTAATCCGTCAGTGTAACTAACTATACTAAGTTGTAAGTGAGTGACTGACTGAGTGCTGCGAGTCAGCGAGTAAGTCCTGAAGACTGGAGACTTGAGTGGCTCACTCAGTGACTCATTGACTCAGTGTCAGTCACTTACTCACACTCTTACTCTCCGTCACTGAATCAGTCACTCACTCCACTGTCAGTCTCACTCTCACTCTGGGCCTGGCTCTTATTCTGATTCTCAAGACCAACTCCAAGTCAAGTCGACAAGTGTCATTCAGTCAGTCTGACTGTGAGTGTGACTCTGACTGTGAGTGTGACTCACTGACTCGACTGTGAGTGACTCAGGAGTCAGTCAGTGAATGAGTGACTCACAGAGTCAGTCAGTGTGAGCGTGACAAGACCAAGACAAGACTCAAGAGCCTATGAATATCAGTATGACTATCACTATGAGTATGAGTATGATGATATCATGATTGATTTGATGATAGTATCATGTATGACTATGAGTATGACTGATAGTGATACTATGAGTATGAGGCCATTCGCCCATTGTAAAATCATGTAAGTGTAACATGAAATTAATTTTCAAACAGCCATATCTCAGCTTGTAGTGGGTGTAGAGTAAAAACAAAGATACCAATCTTCCTGTCTCAATACCCTCTTTCTAATGAAGTGAATTTTAATTCATTTCAACAACTTTCAGTTTCAAAAATCCATTTGGAGTGCCTAGTTTAGTAGTTACTATGACTATGAGTAGATCAGTAATGAATGTTTCTTCTTACCTAATTCCTTGATCAATTTTTTCTTGGTTTTCTTAGCTTGTGATTTAGCTTTTATTTGTTCTCGTTTTAATTGTCTGTATAGATCAAGGCGCCTTGTCTTGTTTTTTATGTTGGAAATGTCTCTCGATTTGCTCACGGGCAATTTTCCATCGTCCTCCATGCTTGCGATCTGATAGATTAGAACCACGTGTTATCGTATTTTTGACACTCTGACGAATCTCTACGCGTGGTTGGCCGATCAACTTGTTTCCTCCGCCTCTGCGCATGCGTACAAAACAGGAAACACGAGGTTTCGCACGTTGGTTGAAGTCGCAAATCTTCAGACGACTGGGTGTTCTTCAGCGACTTGTGCTTTGCTCTAACCAACTAGGCTCAATTAGAAACTAAAAATATGTTGGTGTTATTCGAGACAGCAGCAGGTTATGCTGTGTTCAAATTATTGGACGAAAAAGTACTCAAAAATCCCGACGAGATCTTCAAAAGTTTTCAAGATGTGGAAGATGCAAACAAGGTGGTGAAGTTGAAACACTTTTGCAAGTTCGAAGATACCACACAGGCATTGGCTGCTGCTACAGCATTGACAGAAGGCAAAATGAGCTCAGATCTAAAGAAGGTGTGTCTAATATAGCAACAGAACACACTCCACTGAGCATCTATTAGTAGACGTAGTCAGTGATACTGCATATGATACTGATAGTGATATCATAGTGCATTCCATTTCCAACAACTGAACAAGGAATAAGTCAATTCAATAACTCAACTAAATAATTAATAAATAGTTATCGATAAGGATAAGTCAATAACTAACTAAGACTAGACTAGAGTAAGAATAAGATTAAGAAGGCGTCTACTCTATGAGTCTATCTACTCTAGTATCTATACCAGCTAAAGTCTAAACTAACAGTAAGACTAACTAAGAGTAACTAGTATTATTATTATTATATAAGTATGGTCTAGTATTACAGTGTTCAACTTCATGCGTTAGTTAGTAACTAACTAACTTACAAAGTACTCAACTCTCAAGTTGACTGACTCACTGTAAAGTGTAACATTTAATGTGGTTAGTGGGTTAGCAACGACAGCATGACCATGTGCTCGAGTCATTGCGCTGTGTTTTGCTTGTGGTGGCATATCCGCCACTGCAGTCTCAGTCTGCATTCAGATTCAACTGCAAGTGCATTGTATTGCATATCTAAATGTATTGGGGTATTACATGGTACTAATTAAGTAACTGTGCAGTCCAGTGTATGCAGCAATCTCCTTTAGTTTTAGTTTAACACTAGCACTAGCAGATGTTGTTTGCATTTTTGATATTCACAATCACACGGACTCTGAATCTAGTCTGAGCCTGGTGCCTATGAGATTTGCCAGGTACAGAACCAACTTAGCTGTACACCTGACTGACTCGAGCAAAACAAACATTATGATTTATTGGCAGCGATTCAATTGTCGATCAACGCCATGTGACTGTATATGTCACACCTGATAGGTGGAGCATACATGATTGATACACAACTGAATCTCTAGGCCCTAAACACATCGAACGATTGAAGTATTACACTGATAAATAATCTCGATTATGGCCATTTCAATATCTGTTTTTATTTTGCAGCTCATGAAAAAGATTGCCAAAGAGACTCAAGAGGAGATGCTAGTAGCAGATGCGAAGTTAGGTGAGGCCGATAAGTCTGCTGTCCAAACTATGTGTAATGGAACTGAGCACGAAAATTCTAAACCTAAGCTACGTCATTCATTGTTCTTCGGTGCTCATTGTTATGGTTATATTCAGTTCGTTGCATCTGTCTTTATGTAGGTAACGCTATTAAGGATAAGTTCGACATCCCCTGTGTATACAGCACGCCTGCACAAGAACTCATGAGAGGAATCCGTAGTCAGCTCAACAGCCTGATTGGCGAAGTTCCTGCCAAGGAGATGGCTGCTTTCGCGCTTGGTATGTTATCCACTATCTCCAGGGCAAGACAACCGTGTGTAATTTGTTATGTCTCAATACAAACTATTGAATTTTGTTGTCATGTTTGTCTATTCTGAAAGCTAAACTATTCGATCAGTCTTATGCGCAATGCTTCACACGAAATCAGCGGGTACTTGAGCAATGTCAATTCCATCATGTCGGCTCAGTGTCAGCCCAGACCGGGCCTTGTCGCTGTATTAAAAACTGCACCATCGTCTTCCTACCTAGACTAACCCAGAGACGGAAATTTGTGTGTGTTTCACATTTTCAACGATAGGCATTAAAGTGAGAAATATTTTTTTAAATCATGTTTGATTTATAGTCAAGCTCGTGTCAACTCTTTATTCCCTCATTCAGGTCTCGCTCACAGTCTGTCCAGGTATAAGCTAAAATTCAGCCCAGACAAGGTAGATACAATGATAGTACAGGCTGTCTCACTGCTGGATGATATTGATAAGGAGCTGAATAATTACAATATGAGATGCAGAGAATGGTATGGATGGCACTTCCCTGAGCTAAGCAAGATCGTAACTGATCATGTTGCCTATGCCAAGGTGAGAGTTACCTTCTCTGTGGAGCAGACCATGAACCATTCTGGCAACAAGGCTTAGATTTAGTAATGTCTTCTGCGTGGAAGAATCGCATGATTTTATACACTATCACCTAAACCCGCGTGATCATTCGGGCGAGCACTAATCAGCTCTCATCTCATGCGGCATAGCAATATGAGCAGCCATCAGTTTAGCCAAGCTGAATGGGTCCGTGATAGAACTGCCTGCGAGACAATTAAAAAGAATTTTATCAAGTCAGAATTTTAGGCCACATGGATGCTCTACAAATATACATATTCTATAAAGCATTAACACAATATGATTATTTTACCCCCATTTCACTTGTATTCTTATTCATACCCCTTTTAGTCAAATCATAGGTAACCAAACATGAACTATAATGGTGCCTTTTCTCACTGGCAGCTGGTGATGGCCATTGGTCACCGGACCAATGCACTGAATGTAGACCTGAAGGAGATTCTACCTGAGGAGCTCGAGTCTGAAGTGAAGGAGGCCGCTGAGATCTCCATGGGCTCAGAGGTAAACCAACCATACACAGCGTAGCGAGTGGCTGTAGTTGGAGTTATCATCCCTTTTTGAAATTTGATCACTGTAGGACAACTTCAAACTTCTGTGAAATATCCCAGTAAACTACTACCGCACCAATAATTTCAGTTCCTCGGATGATCAGCATTCGACTAGTCCTCTTGTTTATTTAGTAGAACTAGTAACCAGTAGTTGAGTTGATAGTTATCCCTCTTCCACGGCAGGTCTCAGACGAGGATATCACTAACATAACTCATCTGTGTGCTCAGATTCTCGATATGCAAGATTATCGCGCCCAGCTGTTTGATTACCTGAAGAACAGAATGTATGCCATCGCTCCGAACCTTACTGTACTAGTAGGCGAGCTCATCGGTGCCCGTCTCATCTCTCATGCCGGTACGTCAACGTATTTCCCTTCATCCCAGACCCCACCACTGCTCACCCAGACACTCTGTAATGTAATGGCTCCTTCTGGTCAATCTTTGTTTCCTCTCCCATCACATTTTCCCAGACCGGCACTTCATGTCCCCTGATGCCCCCATTTCTCCCACTTCCACACAGTTTTCGGGATAGTGCACTTCTCAGGCTCAGAGGACTGAGGTATCGCTGTAACATTTCATTCACTCGTACCAAGGAGTCCAACTTTGCCCATAATTGTTCATACTTTTTATGCCTATAGGCTCACTCATGAACTTGGCCAAGCACCCATCTTCCACAATCCAGATTCTTGGTGCTGAGAAAGCTCTGTTCAGAGCCCTGAAGACAAAGCATGACACCCCTAAATACGGTCTTATCTACCACGCGTCCCTGGTGGGACAAAGTAACCAGAAGGTAAGTGAGCAGCCGCCAGCTCACCCTATTCTGAGCTGCCCACTGTCTTTATGACGACTCGATCCCACCCTGCGTGTCACTTGATGTCAACCCCAAAGGTAGTAAAGTGTTCAGCCATTTCATTACTCAGGGGTATTCTAGTCAGCCGCTGGTCTCGTCCTTGATTCCGCCTTAGTAGTATAAGCCAGGATAAGCCGTAGGGATTATCCCCTCCGTGTTGGAGTCCCCAGATGTACCTAGCACTGCCTCCTCGTGGCTGTCCTTGTGACCTGTACTATAATTTACTGCGTTGTAGCTGAAGGGTAAAGTGTCGCGTATGCTAGCTGCCAAAGCAGCTC
>Ga0224501_10001005_pt1 | contig 21603 bp, 25 predicted proteins | sample SF_Oct11_sed_USG_4_FD_169105 | JGI IMG/M metagenome (GOLD analysis project Ga0224501, IMG submission 169105) | Sediment microbial communities from San Francisco Bay, California, United States - SF_Oct11_sed_USGS_8_1 | ecosystem: Environmental > Aquatic > Marine > Sediment | place: USA...
AGGTGGAGCGTTGAACCTTTCCGGAACTGGGTCAAGGGCAAACGGCCAAGGAGTCCTCATGACAGCTCTTAACATAGCTGCATTCGTACCAGTGAAGGGTTTCAAAGACGAAGTAGACCGACTTATTACTGAAGTCAAGTCTTCTCCTGTTAGGCCTGGATTCGACGAAGTCCTCCTGCCAGGGGAAAGAGAACATAGGATGATGGAGAAGAGGAGAACAGAAGGAGTACCGATTAATGAGAAGTCGTGGCAAAACATCTTGGAGACTTGTAGTAAGCTCGGGATAGACGCGAAGAAGATAATGGGATAGTTGGAAAGCGCCGTTAGACAGATCGCTTGTCGTGCTGCGATGTTTGCGCCTAAGCGTACCGGCCAAATGAGAACCCCATTCAATATAAGAAAGGTTTATGGTGGTTATGAGAAGGACATCAGTGGCAATTGCTAGAGGTAAACATCCCTCAAAGATGGTAGAGAGAGCCTTAGAGCTGATACATGCTGAAGAGTCAATTAAGCATGGAGATAAGGTGCTCATCAAGCCAAATTACGTTGTAGCTAAGCACCCTTCGACCGGTTTCGGTTAATGCTAGCTAGCGTCTACTAGTTATGCGCGCGCTAAGGATAAGAAGTGATGGTCGAATGGTTCCGGTGAGAGTGAGCGAGTTAGGCTGAGTTCTAGGCAGAGTCCAACCGACTCTGGTGAATGAACAAGAATTGAGGAGGACTGGCCGGAAGATGCTTGAGGAACGCTCTGTTAGATGTCTGGTACGGGGAAACGGCTTTCATTGTCCCTTCTGTGTCGCTTTCAGAGGCGATTTCAGTTACACAAGTTTTATATGGGGAAAGGATGTAGAATAGGAAACCGAGTCCCATATTTGAATTATGGGTGATTTATGGAGAAAGAATGGAGAGCTGCTATCGGTTTCGGTTCAAGGGATGGTTTGTGTTGGGTCTTTCTTATGGGGTTCTGAGGGCTTTTCAGCTTAAAGGTATGAGGAATGGGAACTGGCGTCTGTTGGATGGTTTTCAGAGGGGTCTCTATAGGGCTTGCATGGTCTACGCTAGGCTGAGGCGGAGTGTCATTAGTTCTAAGCTGGTGGGTCTTCTCACGGAACTCATGGGAAAACTCGGGTCGACTATGAGGGTTAAGGCTCTCAAGGCGGCTAGGGAAGAGGTTGAGAGGGCTGTGCCCATTTATGTTAGGGCTGGTATCTTCAGTTGGGCACCGAGGCTCCACAGTTGGCTTCGAGATAAGGCGTACCTGCTCTGGTTGGGTTTCATGAAGTTGAACGCCCCTTACGGTTGAACTTGGTTGTGTGGGGATTCTGACTAGGGCTAACAGGAATAAGAGGGAGAATCCTAGGTTTTCGACTATTTCGCTTCCTACTTCCCTTGTTAGGGAGGTTGAGAGGGTTGTTAATGAGTTTAGGTTTTGGCCTAGGAAGACTGATTTTGTTCGTGAGGCTGTTGTGCAGAAGCTAGAAAGATACAAGCATGAGCTAGAAGAGCGCAGGCTCTATGAGGAAGCTGAAGCGGTGAAGGCTTAGAATCGCATGAGCGCACTCAGTGATAAAGGAGTTCACAGTGGCATCTTGGTTACTGGCGGCGCTGCCTCTGGAATGATCTTCGAAGTTTTTGTTGCGGAGCTTTAGTTGTGGGTTCTCGTGATGGGAAGATTTAATTGTGTCTAAGGGCTTGTTTTGATTTGGTTGTGGATTGATGACCAAGGAAGTGGTTGTTAGAGTGAGGGTTCCTGACTGGGTTGATGAGAGCAGGGTTGAGGAGCAGGTTCACCGGTTGACTGAGGAGATTGTTTCCTCCACGGAGCAGAGTGCTGATGAGGCTAGGAGGTTCTTTGAGGTTGACGAGGTTGTGGAGGAGATTATGGTTTCGTCGTCTCTTGGATCGCAGATTTTGAAGACACGTAGGAAGCGGGTTTGGTAGTTCTCGATACTGGTGTGGTCTTGGATCGGGTCAAGCTGAAAAAGGAAGTCCCGGAGAACGTTACTGTTGTGAGTGTCGTTGAGTGGCCGCCTCTTCTTAAGTATGCCAAATTCAGAGGTAAGGTTTACTATCCGAGGTTGGAAGACTTTCGGGTGGCGTACGAAACTCAAGAAAGGCTTTACCGTGTAGGCAAGATGATGGGGTTTGCTGATTTGCTTCTTGCATCCATTTGTGTTAGCAGGAACGAAAAGCTTGTGAGCAACGATTCGGACTTTAAGAATATTGCTGAAGTGTCAGACCTAAATGTGGAACTCATCTAGTTTCGCTTGTGTTCGACAGAATTTTGGCTGTGCATAAAAGAGAGTCTGTAGCTGTGAAGCCTTGAGTCACAGTAGGGTTCTTGTTTCTGGCGGCGCTGGCTTCATTGGTAGTCACCTGGTTGATGAGCTCATCCGGGGCAGGTATCAGGTAACCGTCTTGGATGATCTTTCGAATGGTGTCATGAAGAATCTGGGCCGACACTTGAATGATGAAAAGCTTGATTTTGTTAAAGGTGACATTCGGGATGAAGCTGTTGTGGATAAAGCCCTGCAGAATGTAGAAGCCGTAATCCATCTGGCGGCCATAGTGAGCATTCCATTCTCAGTCGAATATCCGAAGGTCACATACGAGGTTAATGTTGAGGCTACGAGGAGCCTCCTAGAAGCTAGTTTGGCGAATAACGTTGATAAGTTCATATATGTTTCGAGCTGTGCTGTCTATGGTGAACCGAAATACTTGCCCATTGATGAGAATCATCCTACGGACCCTGCTTCTCCCTATGCTGAGTCAAAGCTTAAGGCTGAGCAAGTCTGCTTGGAGTTTCGCGAAGCCAATGATCTGAAAGTCACGATTCTGAGGCCGTTTAATGTTTTTGGGCCGCGGCAGAGAAAGGATCAGTATGGCGGCGTAGTAGCGAGATTCATTGAGAGGCTACATGAAGGGAGGCCTCCGGTGATCTATGGCGATGGATTGCAGACTAGAGACTTTGTATATGTGAAGGATGCGGCTAGGGCTTTCATGTTGGCTTTGAACGGTGATGGTTCAGAGGGCCGAATATTCAACGTCGCGACTGGAGTTCCGACCTCTATTAATCATTTGGCTAAGCTGCTTATGGAGTTGTTTGGCATTGAGGGGGTTGAGCCTGAATACGCCGATGCAAGGGAGGGCGACATCATGCACAGTTATGCTGACGTTAAGCAGGCTAAGGTCCATTTGGGATTCGAACCTCGAATCTCTTTGAGGGACGGTCTATTGGATCTTATTTCTGTTCAGGCTAAAGAGGCGAACGCTGCTATGGTGCAGAAGCTGGAAAGTCACACACATGAACCAGAAGAACAAAAGCTCTCTGAGAAAGCTCAAAAAGTGAAGGTGTAATGGCTCATGAGTAAGACGATGGTTCCTAGTAGGAGCAAACCAATTTGCGCAGATTGTCATTCTTATGGTCTTCCTGTGCTCAGCATTCTGGTCCCGACTTACAATGAGAGAGAGAATATTTCAGAGCTGACCAAGCTGCTTTTGGAAAGTCTTTCATCGGTGAATTTTGAATTGTTGTTCATCGACGATAACAGTCCAGATGGCACGGCCGATCTCGCCAAGGAACTGGCAGAAGTATACGGCAACATAAGGGTCATACAAAGGCCTGGTAAGATGGGTCTTGGCAGCGCAGTCGTGGATGGGGTGAAAGCTGCGCGTGGGGAGTTCATCGCAGTTATGGACGCTGATCTTCAGCATCCTCCTGATCTCTTGCCTAGGATGTTTGAACAGACGAAGAATGGTTGCTCTCTTGCGGTAGCTTCTAGATACGTCGATGGAGGTCGGATAGAGGGGTGGAGCATATGGAGGAGACTTGTGTCTCTAGCTGCAGTAAAGTTCGCTCATCTGCTTCTTCCGAAGACAAGAAGGATAAGGGATCCTATGTCCGGTTGTTTTATGCTTGAGAAGAAGTGTCAGAAAGGTGTTGATTTCAATCCCATAGGATACAAGATTCTTCTGGAGATGCTGGTCAAGGGCGACTATAGTGGGATAGTAGAGGTGCCCTATACTTTCAGGCCTAGAAGGCAAGGGGAAAGCAAACTAGACCTCTTCGTGGTTTGGAACTACGTCAGACATCTTTTGAGACTGTTCATCTCAAATCCAGCTCACAGGTGATCCTGCCATGAAGATAGGCATACTCCATCATTCTTTCCGGGAATTTGGTGGCGCTGAGAGGGTTGTTGTGGAGCAAGCTAGATGGTTGCGCGAGCGAGGACACGAAGTCACATGCTTCGCTGCCTCCTTCGATCCTGAGACTGTAGCCGGTGCTGAAGTTAGACCATTCCTATTCAACCTTCGGCTCCCGAAGTTTAGATTCGCGATCCCCAATGCAATGAACGTACTGCTTTCTAGACTAGCATGCCAGAAGCTGAAAGATCTTGACGTCCTTCTCTGCCATCATGAGCCGGCCCCGATCATCGCGCACAAGGCCGGAGTTGAGTATGGTGTACCTTATCTCTGCTATCTTCATCATCCTCCTCGGTTCCTCTACCCTACACCTCTTCAAAGGCAGCTGGGTTGGGGGCATGATTATGATAGGATGGCTATACAGATTCTAAGCCACACTAACCCGGCTCTAAAGAAGCTTGATTATTCGGCTGTTATCAACGCCAGGCAGGTTCTAGTCAACAGTCATGTGATGGCTTCTCAAATTGCGGACATATACCGAGTCAACCCAACTGTCTGCTATCCCGGGATAAGAACTAATGGTTTCTCTCAGAAGCCCGAAATAGATGTTGAGGATGGCTTTCTGCTAACTACTGGTAGGCATACTCCTCACAAGTTACTGGATGTTCTTTTGCGTATCTTCAGCATTGCAAGCCGTCAGTTTCCATGGCTGAAGCTTGTTGTTACAGGCAAGCCGCACGAAGTATACTCGAGATGGTTGCAGATGCTCACCAAGAGATTGTCACTTGACAAGCAGGTGATTTTCACAGGACATCTGATCGATGAGCAACTTGCTTGGCTTTACCAGAATGCTATCGCGTACTTGTACACTCCTGTGAACGAGGACTTTGGTATGGGTCCTGTTGAGGCTATGGCTTACGGGAGTCCAGCAATTGCCTGGAAAGATGGTGGACCATGTGAGACGATACTTGACGGCGTCACGGGTTTCCTTGTTGCGCCTTATGATATTAAGTTGTTTGCAGATAGAACATGTATGTTGGTCGGGAATGAGCGGGTTAGGGAAGCGATGAGCTATGAGGCCAAGAAACATGTCGCGAAGACTTTCGATTGGAACGTGCACGGCCTACAGCTCGAAGATTGCTTTATGCGAGCAGTAGCAGATTGCCCATAGAACCAGGTAGCCTTGATGAGCATCCCTTTGTTTCAGTTGTAATATCCAATCTTAACGGAGCTGAAGTACTGGGAGAGTGCTTGGACTCCCTACGCAGGTTGACCTATCCCAACTATGAAGTGGTTGTTGTTGATGCTCAGTCTGACGATGGTTCATGTGATCTTGTTGAAAGAAGCTTTCCTTGGGTTAAGCTAATCAAGGCCCGCCGTATTGGTGTGGGCGAAGCGATCAATATCGGTATCCGAGCTTCTAAAGGAAGACTTATAGCTTTTGATTTCAACAATGATGAGGTTGCGCATCCTTCATGGCTGTCAAGTTTGGTGGAAGTCATTAAGGAATCGGATGACATCGGCATTGTGGGTGGTACGAGGGTTTTTCACGGTTCTGATAACAGGATCTTTGAGGCGGGCATGAAGCTAGACTTCTTCTTCCATACCCATCAACGCCATCGCTTGAAGAGGATAGATGACATACCGATGGAACTAGTGAACGTTGATTATGTGGCGGTTGGTCTCTTCAGACGCGAGCTCATAGATGAGATAGGCTGGTTTGATGAGGATTACTACTTCTACGGGGAAGATGCGGATTTCTGTTTGAGGACTCGCCGTAGAGGATACAGAGTGGTTAACGTGCCTTGGGCTCTAACAAGTGTAAAAGGCAGCCTTACAGTCGGGGAAGGATCACCTAGGCAGATATACTTCAGCAGACGAGCCGGAATTCGTCTTGTCCTGAAATTCAAATCGTTCTCACCGTTGCTACTGTGCGTTCTCGAGAGGCTGCTGCTCCTTTTCGCAGAAGCCACGATAGATGTCATCAACTGTCTATCTGGCAGTAGAACTGCAAAACCAACGAACGCGGCCGCTGCCTTCAGAGCGTATACGTGGACACTCAGAAAGGCGAGCCTCACAGTTCGTGCTGGGACAGAAATGAAAAAAAGGAGCTGAAAGAAGCGAAGACCAACCTCTTGAGGAGGATAAAGGATGAATTTGCACGCCGGACAAGCTTTCGTGGCCTAATCGGAGCCTTACCTCCTCTTCTCTCTCATCCTCTGATAAAATGGGTAATACTCGGAACAGCAACTAGGCTGATGCTAGCCCCGTTTACCATGTGGTCCGACACCCAGTGGTTCTTGATCTGGTCGTGGCGCCTACTAGGAAATCCCGGCCCTCTGCTTTCTTACTCTATCTATCCGCCGCCTTTCCATCTACTTACATTCATATTTATCAAGCCTATCTCAATGATCGTAGATCCGTCGAACTTCGCTGTTGACACGCCACAGGAGTTACAAGAAATATGGTCTAGATGGGGTTTCAAGCAATTCTATGTGACCACCCCAATATTCAACCTCGTATACAAACTCCCCTACATGACGACGGATCTTCTGATAGGTCTCATTCTATATCGCATGACGGAAGAAAGACTAGGGAATCCCTTTGTCAGCCGAAACGTGTTTGCCCTTTGGTACATCAATCCCTTCATTATGGTCGTGAGTTCAGTAATGGGCCAGAATGACTCGATTGTTTCATTAGCTATGTTGCTCTCAGTATTTCTTCTTTTGCATCGCAGCCATATCTTTGCAGGCATAAGCGTCAGTTTGGCGTTCTTGCTGAAGACTTACAATGTGCTTACGATCCCATTTCTCTTGGTGGCTATTGGGCTAAAGAGACCTGCAAGTCTGTCAACCAAACTAGCTGGACGAATGGACCCCGCCGTGCTAGCCAGATTTGCAGCTGGATTTGCATTGCCATTCTTGCTATTGTTGCCCTCCTTGAGATATTTCGGGCTTCCTTGGCAAGTCAGAGTTACTGCCCCGAATCTTGGCGGATTCACTTTTTGGGGCGTTCTCCGATTCAGTCCATCTGCCAATTGGATAATTGAATGGGGTTACAGCATGATGAATAACGAATTCATCCTTGGAGTAGCGATAGCGGCTGCAAGTACGTTGATAATTCTGCTCAAACTCCGGGATTTGCACAACGTGCTCATATTCGGCATTCTGGCTGTGCTAACTTCGACTTTTCTTGGGTTGCCATTGGTCAACCCTCATAATCTACTCATTTTGCTGCCATTCATGATTTTGGCCTCTGTAGAAAGCAGACGATACACTTTAGGATACTGGCTCTTATCATGTTCAGGGTTCGTCTACATAATGTTCATGCTAGGACCATTCGTAGTCACAGAACCTTGGGTCATATTTGTGCAGCCCCACAGGGTAAATGAGCTCGTACAGATCACATCTTGGTATATGACGCGCTCTGGCTTCCTTACTCCTTCTCTTAATTATGATCTGATGACCATATCGTCGACCATCGGATTTGGCACATTGGTTTCACTTCTGGTGCCGCCTATGAGAGCTAAATGAGGAGACTGCAGTGTGAAGGACACAAGCGATTTCACAAAATCTCTGGAGGCGCTTCTGCTGATCATCCTGGGAGGTCTGACAGCTTCTCAATTTGTGCTGGAAGTAGGGAATAGACCATCAGTATCTGCGGTGAACTTGGTTGAGGCGGGCGGATCTCAATACTTGCTGTCTTACTCTGTTTCTTCAGGCGATTACAGTACGAAGTTGAACGTTGCCTACTTTCCTGTTATGGAAAGCGTCCCAAGAGACTTGCCAATCTACGTGTACTATGAAACAGACTACGTACAGGTTAGATCTTGGCAACCCTACCAGATGATTGTCGCTGGATTGCTTCACGATCTTCAATACGAAGTTGAGGCCTCAAAGCTCGATCTCGATGTGATCTTAGCCGACTCCAGTAAGGTCCAGAACATCTTGGATCAAGACATGAAAGCCGTCCTGGTAATGCCGACAGTTGCATGGTTTGTTGAGCTTCCACAGTTCAAGATTGGCGCTGATCAGATACTTCAATGGGTCAAGAACGGTGGGGTCGCAGTGTGGCTAGGCCCTCATCCGAGAAGTTACTCTGAGCTGGCTCTCCCTACTAAGACGCCAATAGAAGGCTGGCCAGACATAGCGAATTGGCGTTCTTCAGATGTTAAGCCATCTAATCCCAAGAGTGTTTCTGTTGCATGGGACGAAGCAGAACAGGCAATCAGGATAAATCATTCCGATCTTTCACTGATTGATCGCGGGTTCTACGGGGTGTTCACTCCCCCAAACGAGATAGACATCTCTAATCCCGGCGCGTGTTTGTTTCTCAAAGTGAAGATCAGAGGCCTATCGTATATTACATTGTTATATGTTGAGCTGAAAGATAATCAGGGGAATTTCGCGCACTACTACATAACACCTGAATCAGGAAGTGAATGGGCAGAAGTAGTGATTCCTATTGCAGCACCCAACCGTAGTTCTACCAATCCAGTAGATCCCCGCGATTTCAGGATCTATATCACGGGTCAGGTTTATCCTGAGATGAACCCTTCGGGACCCAGCGTCGACATCTGGGTTAGAGACCTGGAATCTGGTCGTATGAATCAACTTGTGTCATCCAGATGGCCTTTCAGGCAAGCCAAGGAAAATACCAACGTCTCCGACGCGTTGGACCTGAAGTATGCGTTTGTCAATCTAGGCGTACGTACGGACACTTTAGCGTCTCTTAATGGACAAGGAATTGGGAAGACCTACTCAGGAGAACAGGAGAACAGAACATCGATTGCGTTGATTCCGTATGGAACAGGGAGGATTGTCGTTTTCGGATACGGTCTTTTCCCACCATTTGTCCAAACCTCAGTCGCCAAGGAAATAGTTCGTGTACTGAGCTCTGGCATTCTGAATATGATTGGGCCCCTTCACTTCCGAAGTCACAAGCTGGATAAGAACTCTAGTATAGAAGATCACATCCTTTTGGATTCGAAGGAATCGACAAAGTGGGTTGTTTTTGCGTTTTCACAAGGAGAAGCTGAAGGTTTCCCAGGCAAGATGATGTTGGTAGACTTAGAGGCAAGGACTGTTTCGTCTGAAGGGTGATCTAGAGAATGAAGAAGGAATGGCTAATCAGCATAAAACAACGGTATGAGAGGGGAAGTAACGACTATGACAGGACTCGGGCGGGATGGGTGAGTGGGTGCCCCTTTGTTATGGAGCTCGGCGAGATAATGAAGGTACTGGAGGGCGGGTCGACCCTGGAGGTAGGTACTGGAACGGGGAAGTTTGTCCCTCATCTAAACCACCTCGTTGGAGTTGATATAGCATTGAATAGTCTGAGAATTGCGAAGAGAAAAGGAAACTCTGAACTCATATGTGCAGACGCACATAACTTGCCTTTTAGAGAGAGCGTATTCCACAACATCATCTGTTCAAGGTCCATAAAGTTCTTTCCTTCGCTTTACCGTGCTTTCTCGGAAATGCATAGAGTCTTAAGATCAGAGGGTCGTGCAATAATTACTACAGACTATTGCAGAGATTCCCCCTTCTACCGCCTTCTAGTACCACGCCTCTATAAGAAGATAAAATATGAGAGACACTATTCGCTCCAAGATATTTACGACAATCTTGGCAACATGGAGATGCAATGGCACAAATACTTTCTAGCCCTTTTCCCGTTCCTCTATGAATATGCACCAAGATATTTATGGACGCTTCTGATGAAGCTAGACGAATACCTCAGAGGAGTATGGGGGGGATGGTTCGTTATGGTAATCCTCACAAAGGGAACTAGTGGTAAGCAAGTGAGCTAGAAGTTCCCCCGAGCCTTGAGCTATCGATCAAGGAATATGATCCCGCTTAGCCATATTCGCCGAGTCTACACCATATCTAGAGATTCAGCTATCGAAATACTGGCCTATTTGGCAGTTTCGAGCATCGTGATGGGGAATCTCCTTGTTGCTGACGGGTACATCTTCAGCCTAGACCCCTTCTTCATTTCCAAACCACAGGACAAGTTCTATGGCCTAGATGTGGCATGGATATCAGGCTACCTCCCCTTTCTTCTCATACTGAGGTCACTTAGCCATATCGTAGAACCCTGGGTTCTCCAGAGAATCCTGATGTTTCTCATCCTGTTTCTGAGTGGCATTTCCGCTCACAAGCTATGCCCGACAGAAAGTCACACTGGTAGGCTTTTCGCTGGACTTCTGTACGCCCTTAACCCATTCGTATATGTTCGGTTCATGGTTGGTCACTGGTTTATACTACTAGGCTACTCTATTATGCCTCTTGCAGTCGCCAAAATGATCGATCTAACTCAGAAACCGAGTTTACACCAAGTAGTAAGAGCAGCTTTGCTTTTGACTTTGGTTGGAATCTTCTCAGCTCACATTCTGTTCCTATGTTTACTTGTTTCGCTAATTTTCCTTTTCTACAGACTGCTTCAGTCGAACGAACGCCTGCAACTGCTGAAGGTATTTGGAACAGTTTCTCTCCTTTTTTTCCTGCTGAACATGTATTGGCTCATGCCTGGATTGTCTGAGAAAACAGTCATTGAAGAGTTCGGCTACCGCGATCTGCTTGTCTTCAAGTCAAAAATCTTGTCGGAAGATGTCAATATCATCTTCAGTCTGGCCTCAATGCATGGTTTCTGGCGCCAACCCGAAGGGTACTACTATGTCTCTGATATGCTTCCCGGCTATTTCTTGATCTATATGTTCATCCTGTTCTTGACCGTTCGCGGCTTCATAGAAAAACACAATGACGAAAAACTCGGGGCATATGTCACAGGTCTGGCTGTCGCAGCCGCGGTGTCCCTTGTTTTGGCAATCGGAATCTCGGTTGAGCAGTTGTCCAGTTTTTTCGAGTTCCTGTTCGACACCTTCTTCTTCTTCAAAGGGTTTAGAAGCCTCAGAAATTGGTTGGTGTCTTGGCTTTGGCATATGCCTTCCTGGGTGGAATAGGCTTGGAGGCATTATATGAGGACTTAAATGGTTCACTAAGTAAATGCAGAAGAGCTAGAAAACGGTCCTTCGTTATATTGTTTGCAGCTTTGATCTCACCTGTACTCTACTCGGCAAACATGCTTTGTGGGTTCAATGGTCAGCTTAGGACCTCCAATTATCCCAAGGAATGGTATCAGGTGAAGGAATATCTGAATAGTCAGAAGGGCGACTTTGGTATTCTCTTTTTCCCGTGGCACCGTTATATGAGGTTCTCATGGACAGACAGAATAACCACAAACCCAGCCTTGGAGTTCTTCAGTTGCCCAGTAGTCCAAGGCGAGAACATTGAGGTCGGGGAAATAGAAACACAGTCCACAAAGCCAGTTCAGCACTACATTCATTTCCTGTTGGATAACCGAAATGAGATCACAAATTTCGGGGAGTTCATTGCCCCTCTGAATCTGAGATATATTGTTCTTGCTAAAGAAGTTGACTATAGGGAATATAACTTCCTCTACTATCAGGAAGACTTGGAGACAGTTCTCGAAAACACTATGCTTGTCGTTTTTGAAAACAAGCACCAAACCGCAGAGATGTATTGGGCAAAAGACATCTACACAATAACTGATTGGGATGAGCTGATCGAGATAAGCAAGCAAGAAGACTTGCTAAGCCGACTCTATGTCATAGGCGAGGCCCCTTCCCAGACAAGTTCAAATCCCGAGTACCAAACAATCAGCTATACCGAGCTATCCCCAATACAATACAACATTGAAACGAGAAACGAAGGATACCTAATATTCACAGAGCCCTACAACGAGGGCTGGACACTGGATGGAAAGAAACCACTTCCAAATCTGGGTCTCACAAACGCCTTCCCGCTAACAGATGAGAACAATTCAAATCTGTACTTTGAGAAATTCAACCTTCTGCTCCTTTACTACATTACTTCACTTGGCACTTTCATAGCGCTGATTGCAGCACTGACCATAGAATGGAGAGGTGTTGAAGTCAAACCATCCATAATGAAGCTCGTCAAGCATCGACTGTAGGATTCTTCACGAAGAACTTCATGTAACGTCACGAACAATTCTTCCCAACCTAACTAAGATTTCTTACGAAGAACCTTCCGCAATTTCGCGAAAAATTCTTCGCAAACAGTATATACCATCAATCCTAGACCAAAATATCGGTGAAATATGAAAATGAAGATGAAAAAAATCTCAAGCGGGATTCTGTTCCTATTCACGTTAAGCATTGTGCTAGGTGTTAACCCCACATCAGCTGCAACTGGCGAAATCGTCACCAATGGAAGCTTCGAAGAACCAGAAGTGACGCATTCAGACAAATGGGGTATTTACTCATCGATTCCTGGCTGGAACATCGAGTGGATGCCAACTGTTCCGTTATCTTGGAATGGTTACTCCAGACCGTCCAAGGCCTACATCGAGATTCAAAGGGAGCCTCACACAGATTCCGGATGGGAAACGCCCTACGGATCTCAGTGGGCTGAACTGGACAGCGACTGGTCTGGCCCTGGTGTTTCAATCCGATATGAACCTGCTTCGATCGCAATCTACCAAGACCTTGTAACCGTGCCAGGTGGAGTCTATGAACTGACTTTTGCATACTCGCCACGTCCCAATGTCGCGGACAACCGCCTCATAGTCAAATGGAAGGGAACAGTCGTTGCCAACATAAGCGGCAGCGGAGGCTCTTCACCACAGTGGACCCTGAGGACTGTTACACCTCTGACTGCTACGGGCGGCACAACCGAGCTAAGGTTTGAAGAGGCTGGACCACACGATTCATCAGGGATGTTCTTGGACGCCGTAAGCGTCACTCTGTCATATGTCAGCGTGAAAATAGATGTGAAGCCTGGCAATCACCTGAATATCATCAACCTGTGCGACCGAGGCCTCCTGAGAGTGGCAATTCTTGGCAGCAGCACACTAGACGTGAGAACAATCGACCCCGAAACCATCAAGATCGGAAGCGTCCACATAGCAGAACGCGGATCACGAAAATCTCCCAAGAAGGCATATTCCTACCCAGACGTTAACGGAGACGGAATAGAAGACCTAGTCGCCTTCTTCAGCATCCCAAAACTGGTGAGCACAGGCACACTAACCGAAACAACCACTTCCCTAACACTGACCGCGACCCTCAGCAACCCAACAACAATATCAGGAACAGACTCCGCTAAAGTGAAGACGGCAGGCCCAAGCAGAACATTTCCCCGACACGGACCCATGCCAGTGTAAAACACAACAGCTGACGTCTGGCCAGCACACCTGCTGTCCTCCTCTTTCTTTAGGCTAGCCAGTCGATATACTGTGTAATTCGAACAAAGGTTAAATATCGACTCCACAGAACCGTTAACCAGTCCAGAGAGGAGATTTGCTGCAAGTGGAACGGATACTGATCACTGGTGGCGGGGGTTTCATAGGAAGCCATTCGGCAAGATATCTGTACGGGCAAGGAAATCTCGTTAGAGCAGTTGACACCAAATTCGACAGCTACATCCAGGAGAAATATGCTACCCAGAAACTGGAATTTGATCTGAGGGTCTGGGAGAACTGTCTCACAGCAACCGAAGACATCGACAAAGTGTACAATCTAGCAGCAAACATGGGAGGAATAGGATTCATAACAAGAGTAGGCGCAGAAGTCATGCACGACAACGTGATAATGAACGGAAACATGCTTGAAGCATCGAGACAAAACGGGGTCGAAAGGTTCCTGTTCTCATCATCAGCCTGTGTGTATCCAACATATAAACAGACGGATCCCGACATAAAGGGCCTAAGAGAGGAAGATGCCTACCCAGCTGACCCAGACAACTTCTACGGATGGGAGAAACTTTACACAGAAAAAATGTGCGAAGCATACCAACGCGACTACAACATGAACATACGCATAGTAAGATACCACAACATATACGGCCCAGAAGGAACATACAAAGGAGGAAGAGAAAAAGCCCCAGCAGCCCTATGCAGAAAAGTAGCACAAGCCACAGACCCGGGAACCATCACAGTCTGGGGAGACGGAAAACAAACAAGATCATTCTGCTACATCGACGATGCCATCAAAGGAACAACACTGCTCATGGAATCAGACTATGACAAACCAATGAATATAGGATCAGAAAGACTCGTCACAATCGACGAACTCGCCGACATAATCATAGAAATCTCCGGCAAGAAGATAACGAAACAATACGATCTGTCTGCACCACAGGGAGTTAGAGGAAGAAACGCCGACATAACACTGGCAAGAAAAGCATTGGGTTGGGAACCCAAAGTAAGTCTCGAAGCCGGAATGGAGAAAACATACAGATGGATTGAAACACGAGTAAGAGAGAACTAACACTTGTCCTCGCAGGAATAGGATCCCAAAGGATCGCAAGAGGAAAACCGAACAAACCAAGCCAAGAAACACAAAAAAACTTTACACGGGAAAGATGTGCGAAGCATACCAACGCGACTGCAACATGAACATACGCATAGCTAGCAGGCAGGATAGTTCTCTTGGACCCAGATCCAGAGATAGATGAGGGCGAGCGGCAGGGCTATTATGGTTACTGCTGTTTCAAAGATTATAGGCGCAACAGCAAGGGCAGCTTGAAAACGAGCACCTGTATTATACCTAGCAACATGCCGACGAGGAAACTCTTTTATTCAATCCCATTTAATTGTCTCTAAGATGGCGAAGAAATTCATGGAACAGCATAACCTTTCCCTAAACCGTGAGCAAACCATTTACCTGAAGAGGCATTTCAAGCGATACCGACAAGTCGCCGAACTCGTCTCAATGGTTCCCTCTAAATACTTGTTAGACGTTGGATGTGGAACAGGTCTTTTTCTTCTGATGCTACAAAGGGATGGTGTTGGATTAAGTCGCCCACACGACATTGCAGCCTGCAGGAATAGAGGCTTGGAAGCTTATCCAATAGACTTAGAGGAGGATGCTTTTCCATTCTCGAACGAGTCCTTTCACGTCGTCACCTGTTTAGAAGTGCTTGAGCATCTTCACAATCCAAACGTGATGCTACGCGAAATTAGACGGGTGCTGAAGAAAGATGGAACTCTGTTTGTGTCAACTCCGAACAGCAAAATGGTAACGTGGAAACTTAGAAACATCGCTTTTTCATTTCCAGTCCTGACCCGCCTCTACATAGGAAAATCCGTGGATGTCAGCGACGTCAAGAATTACAGTGTCAACGATCTATTGGCTGTCTTGACCAACTGCAACTTTAGAGTTGAAAAAATCGTTTTTCAGTCGATCATGTTCCCTCAAGATGACCTGCTTGCCATAGCACATTAGTTTCGCCACCAGTCAGCCCCAATTATACATACATCGCGGCTAGCTAGCTAAGTCTGAGAAAAGATGCTGGAGTCGCATTAACTTGGCCAGGTTGCGGCGGCTGTAGAATCTGGGATCAACGTCAAAGGTGACGGTTACGCATGGCATTCTTGAACGTCATCCGTCTGTGTAACACTGTCAGCTACGAAGCCGACTTGCCAAGCCGAATAGGACCATCGAAAACTTTGCGGATGCTCGTGATCTTCACGTTTGCGAAGGCGAATGTGCTGGTTTGCGCGCGCGCGCGCTAAACAAGAAGACGTACCTGGGGGTATACAGGAAGCACTACGCTAACTCAATCAACTTGGGATACTCTTTACCAGCCGCAGTGTGCAGCTTAATATCCAAAGTCGACCCAGAACTGAAAGTAATACCCTTATCAGTACCAGCCCTAACCAGAATCTCCACACCCTCCGTCGCACCAGCCCCCACATCAACACCCGACGCACCATAACCATAAGCAACCATCTCCCTCACTACAACATTCGAAAACTGACCATACGGTATACCATTCACAAAAACATCGTCAATAGTTGCATCAGCAGAGCCAGAATTCTTCACAACAATTCTAACGGTCCATCCGCCTTCGGTTCCCCAACTAACGGGAACATCAGGATCAGTACTCCAATCATCAACCTTACTCGAATAGGCAGAAGAGATCTCCAACCTCTCAAAACGAGTATAGGTGCCAGCTATACTACCCATCCAATAAGCCACAGAAACAGCAACAACAATAGTCACAGAAACCAAAATAACAACAGCAATAACAGGACTCAAAGCCCTCCTGTTACTAAGCAGACTCCTCGTCTCAAGAACCCTCCACACCACAAACAACTGAAGAAAAAGATCAAAAAGACTTGTGAACGACACGTACAGACCCCAGATCTACTGGCCTGCTGGATCGCACGCACAGAACACCAACAGCGCGCCCCCTCCTACTCGGCCACATAGACTCAGCCACAACCTCAGCCATAGCCATAAAGATCACAGCGACCATCCTAACATTGAAGCCGGAAATCATGAAAATGGAGGTAATAACAGAAGACGAAGAGGAATAGCTCGCGCTCAAAAAATATAGGGGGGTATCGTTTTTAGCAGCAGAAATCACCCATAAATCAACGCACGCCTAGGATCAGAAAAAGGCGCCAAGGTAAGCGACTATAGGGATATTGTTTCTAGGGAAATCTCCGCTCGCAAAACCATAGTTCAAGAGAGGTCGTAACTCCCATCTGCGTATGTAGCTAGCCAATGCAACTAGAAGAAGGCTAAAGTTTGACTGGCTGTCCTATCTCCGAGGATTCCTTTGCTTTTAGGGCTATCTCTGTTATGCGGAAACAGTCGTCAGCCGGGACTTCGCATGTTTCTAACCCTCTTACTGCTTGGTAGAAGTTGAAGAACTCGTCTAAGGGTTTTCCCAAGGCTAGCTCCCCCGCTCCTTTCTCATGTGTTATAAGATGGACTCTTGAGCCTTGTTCAAAGGTTTCGATCACACCCATGTTTCCGGCTATGCGTAGAAGGTCGTCGCCATGTGTCTCGGCGCTTACAGGCCTACAGTAGTCCAGGTGAATGCATGCTGAGCCACCGTTTTCCATCTTCAGAATCATCACGGCGTTGTCCTCCATCTCGTGAATCTGAGGATGTCCAACGTTCGACTGATATGCCATAACCTCTGTGAATTCCATGCCGGTACACCACCTTATCAGATCCAAAGCGTGGATTCCTATGAAGGCCAATGTTGAACTGAAGGTCCTGTGATTCTGTTGCCAAGAAGGTCTACGCCCCAACTTGTAGGATTTCTGAGCGTGTGCAAGGCAGACTTCGCCGATTGCGCCCGACTTCACAACTTCTCGTATCTTCCTATAGGAGGGAGTGAAACGCATAGTCATGAGCATAGAAAGCTTGATATTGGAAGACTTGAATGCCTCCCTCACAATATCGAGTTCATCAAGGTTCATCGTGAGGGGTTTCTCGCTCAATATATGGATATTCCTCCTCATGCACTCCTCTAGGATCTTGGCTCTCTCCCCATCAGTGCCGGAAACGCATGCGATATCGATCTTCTCCCTTTCTAGAAGTTCGAATGCGGTTTTGTAAAACTTTGTATCCGAGGTAACGGCTTCATCCCTTCTTGCATGCATGAGAGCTTCCTCAGAGTCGTCAGCTACGGCGGACAATACAACATCATCCATCCTCGGGATGTTATTCAACACCACCCCTTGATGACCTTTAAGCCCAAGTATCCCAACACGGAAGACCATGCCTGTCATCACTACTACATGCTAGCTAGCTATTACAATCATGGAAGTTCCTTATCTATCCGCTCTGTCTTAGAGTGTCATATTGAAAGATCTATAACCTCTGAGGTTGAAGGGATCAGTTCGGTGCGCCCACCCAACTCCGAGTTCGGAGTAGAGTCTTCGCCGACCAAAAGCCTCATCAATTATCTCTACAATATTGCTTATCGTAGTCGATATCGAATCTCCTTCTCTTCTAACCGCTAAGTATTGACTTGGAATATCCCTGATAGTCCTAGCTGACTCGTAGGCTCCGTTGAGGGCCAAGACGAACGATCTGGTCAAGGAAAGTGAACAGTTCAGGTCCTTGTCCATTCCACGTCGGTACCTAGCAGCGTTCCTGAAGACCTCAACCCTCTCGTCCGAACCGTCATCCCTCAAAACCTCAACCTCCCCATCATCATACTGGATGCATGCCTCTTCTCCGACGGTCCATCTGGCTAACCCCTTTGACCCTTTAACCTCATGCGAGGGCTTCTCATTCGCTGGTCCGCATAGTGTAGCGTAGAAGTAGACTCTCGCTCCGTTTTCAACCTCAACCTCCAAACACGATGTATCCTCCCCTTCGATCCTGTGACCCCTGTATAGTTCTGCCCTTACCGTTTCCGGCTTTGCGGCTTGCTGCTTCTCCATACCTGCAAAGTATAACCCGTTCATAAGATAGTGCGAGAGGGGGTTACAGATTGTTCCATCCAAAACGTATTGTCCATTATAGATGAACCTACCGGCCCAAGCGTTCCTCATATAATAGGAGTCAAGCCTCTTCCATCTACCCTGGACTGCAACTTCCTTTATCTTCCCTAGTTCGCCTCCACATATCCGCTCCTTTAGGGCACGAGCCACATTCTTGGATTGGGACTGAAAGCCTACAGCGCAGAACCCACTTGAGCGTCTCTCAACTTCAATCATCTCATCCATATCTTGAATCCTGACAGCCGGGGGCTTCTCAACAATCACGTTGAAGCCCATCTCAAGTGCTTTCATGGTCATGTCCTTGTGTTGATGGATGGCTGTTGGGAGTGAGATTATTTCTATTCTTCCGGCTTCCCGCTCAAGCATCTCTTCATAGTTGTTGTATATGGTTACCCTTCTGTTCTCGAGACTGTCCACAATATCGCTGTGCTTTTGAGGGTTCCTAACGACAACCGCTGAAAGCTTTCCTAGACCCTCCTTCTCAAGAACCTCAACCGCATATGTATGCGATGAAGCATATCCGGCGACACCAACTACCCCAAATATAACTGGCTCCACGATATTCGTTTCTCCGATGTTGGCTAGCTAACAATGACTCTTTCTTCTTCTTTAGTCAGTCTACTGTACTTCACTTCTTCCAACTATACAATTCGATCGAAAGCATGAATAGTCTTGCATATAACATTTCTTAGACTACATACTGATGCGTCTTCACTTCTCTAGCTAGCTCTTGGAGGAAAGAGAACGAGATATCTTAGACCTGAAAAGTTACGTGTCAAATATTCGTATGTAAGTCACGATTCGCTGAAGGTTAGCTAGCTAGCGCTATGGAGATCGCGAGTTGTTCGAGGCAAATCCAGAACTGGATAAGTCGAAGATAGTAGTCAACTTTCAATCATCTCAGAAAAGATTTCAAAGGACTGAGGTATGGGGTGAGCTTTCCAATTACAGATAAGATCGATCGATTTCACCTTTATCCAGACGTTCCATAAGTGGAAGTATTTCTGAGAAAAAACCAAAAACGACTCCTTGAGACATCATGAAAACATCATTGCTAGCTAGCCAATGCAGATTATATCGAATCGGAAGCCTAGAAGCCTTATTGAAACTCTTCCTCCTTCAATAAGAACTCCGAAGAGTACCAAGCGAAGACGTGAGATAAAGTATTTGGGAGGCGCCGACGTAATTATCTTATACCTATTGTGCGGTGAGTTTGTTGACGAGGAGCGAGTACTTTCATGCACCAAAGGTCGCAGTGATTGGGGTGGGATTTGTCGGCTCGTCCTTCGCCTATTCCATGATGATTCACGGAACTGTGTCAGAGATCGTCTTCATAGATATCGACAGAAAGAGAGCTGAGGGGGAGGCCGCGGACCTAAATCACGGTTTGTCTTTTGTTCGGCCTGCAAGAATCTGGGCAGGTGACTACCCGGACTGTGAAGGCGCGGATATTGTCGTCATTACAGCTGGGCTAGCGCAGAAACCTGGTGAATCACGCCTGAAACTGGTCGATAGGAACGTTGGGATTTTTCGGCAGATTATCCCAAAGATAAAAGAGTACAACGAGGAATCTATTCTCTTGGTTGCTACAAATCCAGTTGACATAATGACCTACGTGGCCCTAAAGCTCTCTGGTTTTCCCTCTAGCAGAGTCATCGGGTCCGGAACAATACTGGACACTTCGCGTTTCCGCTATTTGCTAGGAGAGTACCTCAGAATTGATCCTAGAAACGTCCACGCCTACATCATTGGCGAACATGGAGACAGCGAAGTTCCAGTTTGGAGTTTGGCAAACGTTGCTGGCACAAAGCTGAAAGACTATTGCCCAATCTGCGGCCGAGAATACGATGAGCAGTACTTTAATGCGATATTCGAGCAGGTGAGAAACGCGGCGTACAGGATTATTGAACTGAAAGGAAGAACATACTATGCGATTGGACTCGGCCTCACGAGAATCGTGGAAAGCATAATCCGGGACGAAAATGCTGTTCTCACAGTTTCCAGTCTGCTCCAGGACTACTATGAAGTAAGTGATATTTGCATCAGCGTTCCAACGATCATCAACAGAAAGGGCGTCAGAGAGGTCTTAAAGCTCCCATTAGAACAGGAGGAAATTAGGAAGTTTCAAAACTCAGCATCAATACTAAAGGATATAATGCAATCACTGAACCTCCAAAGCTAGCGCGCGCGCTAACCAAATAGTTCCAAGAATACAACTCATATCTATCCTTTAGGCAAATAGCTAGCTAGGCAAAGAAGTGACGGAAATCGTTGATTACTGGTTCTTTGAGACTGCTGTGCGTTTACACAGAGAAGGAGAAGGAGCACCCTATACTGTTTTGAAACCTGCTGGGCTTGACTGGGACCTGTAGTTCCAAGAGCAGAGAAAGCGATTGAGAAAGGAAATCCAGAAGAAGTGATAGACTTCATTACGCACACTGTTCAAGAGGAATTGGAAGAGAGATTCAAACATGCTATGACTAAGAAGAAATATGATGTAAACAATGTGGACGCTGCAAGAGAATACGTGCAAGCCGAACTTGGCTTTGTCCTATATTCACATGGTTTATACACTACGACAGCTGGTCGGGGAGAGCACGACGAAGAAGCAAAGGAGGGACACGAGCACCAAAGGTTCAGCTAGCTAGCTATGTTCTCGCTAAGGTGGCCACGACCTGAAGCCTTTGGACTTCACCTTATCCAAACCTGGCTCCGCAGATGCTTTCAAAGCTGCAGCCAAAATTTCCGAGGCTTCTTCAACGCTAGGAAGATCGTTTGGCAATTGAAGAGAAGTAGTAGTCCCTAAGGGGTATAGGACTACTACTTCTGAAAGCTTTCTTAGCTGTTTCTCCTCCTCTACAGTCCACGGCTTCCCTTTCAGCATGGAAGTCACCTATACGCCCTTGGTTCGCGCGCGCTAAGATTTTATATAGACATAGGTTAGTTAACAATTAGCAGGTGATCTGTCATGTCAACAGAAGAAATCAAGGCCCTCGCACGTCGTTGGTTTGAGGAGGCGAACAAAGGGGAGGCGGCCTTCATGACCGTAATAGACGAGTTACACGCCACTGACATCGTTGGTCACGGTGGCGGCGGCGAGGAAACACGCGGCCTCAAGGACTTAAAACGAGATTTGATGGAGTGGTACAGCGCGTTTCCCGA